>Ga0307378_10004012_pt1 | contig 21246 bp, 23 predicted proteins | sample UN1MG_FD_202238 | JGI IMG/M metagenome (GOLD analysis project Ga0307378, IMG submission 202238) | Soil microbial communities from Risofladan, Vaasa, Finland - UN-1 | ecosystem: Environmental > Terrestrial > Soil > Coastal area > Acid sulfate soil | place: Finland: Risofladan, Vaasa | collected... | reverse complement strand
GGTGGATGTTTGCTTCTGAGGCGCTGCCGGCATTATTGCTGCTGGTGCTGCTGTTCTTTGTGCCGGAGAGTCCCCGCTGGCTGACCAAACAAAACCGCAGTGACGAGGCGCTGGAAATTCTTACCCGTGTTAATGGGGCTCAATACGCTCAAACCGAGCTGCTGGAAATCAAGGATGCTATTGCCCACGAGAGCGGGTCGATAAAACAACTGTTTCAGCCGGTTATGAAGACTGTATTGGTTATCGGTATTGTCTTGGCGGTCCTGCAGCAGGTTACGGGTATTAATGTTTTCCTTTACTTCGGGACCGAGATTTTCAAAAAGATGGGGTCCGAAACCAATGCCGCTCTTCTTCAAACCGTAGTGGTTGGCGTGGTGAATCTGAGCTTTACTATTATAGCCATCTGGACGGTGGACAAAGTTGGCCGAAAGCCTTTGATGATTATAGGCTCGGCGGGGATGGGGCTTTCGCTGTTAGGGATGGGCTTGATGGCGTACTTCCAAAAAACAGATTTGTGGGTTCTGCTGTTTATTCTTGGTTATATAGCCTGCTTTGCGCTTTCGGTCGGGCCTGTAACATGGGTGATCCTGTCGGAGATATTCCCGACCCGTATTCGCGGGCGGGCAATGGCCATTGCCACGGTGTGTCTGTGGGTGGCGAATTACTTTGTTTCTCAAACGTTTCCGATGATGGACGAAAATAACTTACTGATCGAGAAGTTTCATCATGCTTTTCCATTCTGGCTGTACGGGATTTTCTGTGTTGTTCTGGTTATTTTTGTCTGGCGGTTCGTACCGGAGACCAAGGGCAAGACATTGGAGGAGATAGAAAAACACTGGATGAATTTATAGATTCGGCAGTGAGAGAAAATGCAGTGATATTTTCAGTATAGTAGGATTTAGGATGGATTTTCCAAAGCAAATGACCGTTCAGAGTCACACGATACCTATTGTGCCGCGGTATGCCGAAACCGACAAAGCGGGAATGGTTCATCACAGTGTCTATCCTGTTTGGTTTGAAATGGGGCGAACGGAGCTGTTGCGAGTCAACGGTATTGCATACAAAGACCTCGAACAGGCAGGGGTATTATTCGTAGTAGCCAAGTTGTGTATCAAATACCGCCGGCCTGCGATGTATGACGAGAAGCTGCAACTGGAAACACATTGCTCAACGGTTACTGCCGGTAAAGTTGAGCACAGCTACAGGCTTACTCGCAGCAGCGATGGAGTGCTGCTTGCTGAGGGCTCGACCGTGCTGGCTCATGTCAATGCCGAGGGCAAGGTCCGCCGAATACCTGAATTCATGTGTCCGGCCAAAGCCGATTAGAAATTCAGGTGATGGGATAAAAAAGAGAAAATTTAGTCGAGTGAGTTAAAAAAGCAGTCCGTTCAGCGGTTTTCAATTGACAATTCACGCCTGACAATTGACAATCCTTTTATGGCTTCAGAAAAAAAAGAAAACTGCGGTCTTTTCGGCATTTTTGGTGACCCGGAAGCGATCCATAAGACCTATTTCGGCCTGCACAGCCTTCAACACCGAGGGCAGGAATCGGCGGGAATTGCCTCAAGTGATGGTGAAGTGATTCAATGCTATGCAGAAATGGGTATGGTCAGGAGGGTATTTCGTTCCGGCAGGGGCATTTTAGAAAAGCTTTCTAATCCGATAGCAATCGGTCATGTTCGATATTCAACGACAGGCTCAAGCATGGCCGTGAATTGTCAGCCGCTTTTGGCCGAGTACTCCCGCGGGCAGGTGGCGGTAGCGCATAACGGCAACCTTATAAACGCATCATTGCTGCGGGATGAATATGAGGCTCACGGTAGTATTTTTAAGTCCACAAACGATACAGAGGTAATTATTCATTTACTCGCCAAACCGAGCCATTCCGGTAATCCCGACTATTTGGGACACGTATTGAACCATCTTCAGGGCGCATATTGTTTGCTGTTTTTGTTTGCCGACCGTATTGAAGCGGCGCGGGACCCTTACGGAATCAGGCCTTTATGTATAGGCCAAACGGACAAGGGGGCTTACGTGGTTGCCAGTGAGACATGCGCCTTTGATATTGTCAACGCACAGTTTATTCGTGAAGTTGAGCCCGGTGAAATCGTTCGGCTGGATAAAGACGGGCTGCACAGCAGTTTCTTCGTTAAGCCAGGCACTGTAACTCCGGCACACTGTATCTTCGAGCATATCTATTTCGCCAAACAAAACAGCACTTTTTTCGGTGAAAACGTTCACGAGTTCAGAAAGAATCTCGGCAGGCAACTGGCCAAAGAACATCCCGTTGATGCCGACGTGGTAATACCCGTGCCGGACTCAGGGACATCGGCGGCCGTTGGATATGCGGAGCAAAGTAAAATACCTTTCGATATGGGGCTGGTCAGAAGCCATTATATAGGCAGAACTTTTATCTCGCCGGAACAGAAATTACGAGAGCTGGAAGTCAAACTCAAGCTGGCTGTGATTAAAGAAGTTGTGGATGGAAAACGGATTGTGGTCGTTGACGACTCGATTGTCCGCGGCACTACCACCAGAGGCAAGATAAGGGCGTTGCGCCAGGCCGGAGCGAAAGAGATTCACATGCGGATTAGCTGTCCGCCAATCAGGTATCCATGTTTTTACGGCATTGATTTTCCAACGAAAGAAGAACTGCTGGCAAACAATCGCGATTTAGGACAAATCGCGGAATTTCTTGAAGTTGACAGCATCGGCTATATGTCGCTTGAAGGATTGCTTGGGTGTGCGAAATTGCCGGACGACCACTACTGTACGGCCTGCTGGAGCGGCAAATACAGAATACCTGTGGATATCGCAGTCAATAAATTTGCAATGGAGTGTTATCAAATGAATATGTTCGAGCACGAACAGTAGCATAGTTCGGGTTCCCGGATTTCTGCAAACCAAAAGCGGCGAAAAATGAGCAAATATATAACCTATGAACAGTCCGGTGTGAGTATAGATGCCGGAGAGGAGATGGTTAATCAAATTTCTTCTGCGTTAGCCAGCACATTCGGACCTCGGGTTATCCAGTCACACAATGCCTTTGCGGGGATGTTTCGGCTCGATTATGACGAGCGGCTGTTCAAAAGAAATTACAAGAATCCTGTTCTTGTGGCCTGCACCGACGGAGTGGGCAGTAAGGTCCAGTTGGCCGAGAAGATGAAGAGGTTCGATACCGTAGGGATTGACCTTGTTGCGATGAATGTTAATGATATGCTCGTACAGGGCGCCGAGCCGTTGTTCTTTCTCGACTATCTGGCGGTTCATAAGCTGGAGCCGAAAATAGTGGCTGAGCTTGTAAAGGGCGTTGCGAGAGGCTGCCGGGAAGCCAACTGCGCACTGATAGGCGGAGAGACCGCGGAAATGCCGGATACCTATTCGGCAGGTGATTTCGATATGGCCGGCTTTGCCGTGGGTGTTGTCGAACGAAAGAAAATAATTACAGGTGAAATAATACAAAAGGGTGATGTGATTCTGGGTCTTGCATCGAGCGGACTGCACAGTAACGGTTATACGTTAGCCCGCAATATTTGCTTTAAGCAGGCGAAGCTCAAAATAAGCGATTGTCCCGATGGGCTTGACGGCGCTGCAGTTGGTGATGTTCTGCTGGAGCCGACACGAATTTATGTTCGTCCGATTATAAAATTGCTTTCGCGATACAAGGTCAAACGAATAGTACACGGGATGGCTCATATAACCGGCGGCGGTCTGGTGGGAAATATACCTCGAGTGCTGCCGAAAGACTGCGATGCTGCTATAAAAAAATCGAGCTGGCCGGTGCCGAAGGTATTTACTTTTCTGCAGAAGACCGGGCCGGTCGAAGAGGGGGAAATGTTCAGAGTCTTTAATATGGGGATAGGCTTTGTGCTGATAGTGGCGGAAGATTTCGCCGAATCGGTGACCAGGAAACTGACAAAATACGGAGAGCGTGTCTATAAGATAGGCCGGATTACATCCGGCACCGGCAAGGTGGTCCTGAAATAACTGTTCGCATTAATGATGCAAATATGATACAATGTCCGAATCGAGGGTATTAACAGTTTTGTTAAGCATTCTAAATTATAAACCGCGTACATCTTACTCAGGAGGTAACAAATGAGTGGTATTTTTGGAGTAGTCTCGAAGAAGAATTGTGCAGAAACACTTTTTTACGGCACCGATTATCATTCGCATCTTGGGACCGAGTATGGAGGCATAGCGGTGCTTGGAGAGGGTTTCACCCGCCAGATACACAGCCTGAGTCAGAGCCAGTTTAAGTCAAAATTCTTTGATGATTATGAAAGCATCAACGGCAACAAAGGTATCGGCGTTATCAGTGACTATGAAGAACAGCCTATTTATCTGAACTCAAGATTTGGGCCGTTTTGTATCGTCACCAGCGGATTCGTGGAAAACACCGACGAGCTGGCGGCCAAACTGTTGAAGGAAGGAATATCTTTCAGCGAGGTAAGCAAAAGATCGGTTAATACCACTGAGCTGATAGCAAAATTAATCAACCAGGGAAGGGATTTGACAAACGGCATAGAGAAGATGTTCGAGGTTGTCGAGGGCTCATGCTCGTTGTTATTGCTGCATAAAGACGGGATATATGCTGCAAGAGACAGGCTTGGATATACGCCGCTAATTATTGGCAGGCGGCCGGATGCATGGGCGGTGACTGCCGAGACCAGTGCCTTTCCAAATAACGGATTCGATGTTGTGAAAAACATTGAGCCGGGGGAGATAATTCTGATAAACGAAGACGGCATAGCGCAGAAGAGCCCCGGCAGAGGAAATATAAACCAAATCTGCACGTTTCTATGGGTATATACCGGTTTTCCCGCGTCAAACTATGAAGGAATAAACACTGAGATAGTCAGGGAAAAATGCGGACGCTGTCTTGCAAAACGTGACAAAGATATTGAGGTTGATGTGGTCTCGGGAGTTCCTGATTCCGGATTTGCACACGGGCTGGGATATGCGATGGAATCGGGCAAACCATTCAGGCGCCCGCTTGTAAAATACACGCCCGGATACGGCAGAAGTTATACGCCGCCTTCACAGCAGACGCGCGACCTGATTGCGAAGATGAAACTTATCCCCATTAAAGAGGTAATAAAAGATAACAGTATAGTCGTATGTGAAGATTCCATAGTCAGGGGGACGCAGCTTAAGAACTTCGCCGTAAAAAAGCTCTGGGATTGCGGCGCCAAACAAATACATGTAAGGCCCGCCTGTCCGCCGCTGATGTATCCCTGCAGGTTCAATCTTTCCACACGCTCAATCCATGAGCTTGCCGCCCGCAAAGCCATTAGGTCTCTGGAAGGTCACGACGTGGATGATGTATCGGAATATATGGACGCAAATTCCGAAAGATACAAAAGAATGGTCGAATGGATTGCCAGGGATTTGGGTGTCTCGACGCTTAGGTATCAGACCGTCGATGATATGGTTGAAGCTGTCGGGCGGCCAAAAGAGGATCTATGTCTTTATTGCTGGACCGGCGAGTGCCCGAAATCGGCACGTCCAAAAGCGACAAGGACGATAGATATTGTGGAAGTAAAACCGGATGCCGGCAAAAGAACAGAAACAAAGGTCGAACTCTAATTCTGTTTTTGTTAAGTTCTATTAGTCCGAATTAACTGTTGAGCGTTGTTTTCCACGTTGCGTTTTAGTTTTACTCTTTTCTACGTCTGCAAAAGAATGAGTATAAAAGGGCGAAGTTCAATCAGATTTCTCGCGGCGGCTATAGTTTATGCTGTCTTCGCCGTGCATCTGTATTTGAGGTATTTTAGATACTTCGACAGGTGGCAATACCTTTTGGTTGTGAATAGTTGTATAGCCTCTCTCGGCTGTTATGTGCTGAGCCGGCGTTGGGTGGCCGGATTTGCTGAGTCGTTTTTTGCTGGAGCTATTTACGGCTTCGGACCATTCATACTTGGGTTAGCTAAATTTCACCCAATTGCAGGTTTTTTGGCGGCGGTTATACCATGGCTGTTTTGCCCGGCAGCTTTTGGCTTTAAAGAGAAGCGGCGATGGTTAAGGATTCCACTTGTGGTTCTGCCGTTTCTGGCGATAGTGGTTTTTTTTCAGGCGTCCACTTACTACCGATTATTCCCAGTTTCAACACAAGCCCGGCTGCATACGGCTGATTTAACAGGCTTATTTGCCCCGCTTATCACGGCCAAACAAAACCTGACTCTGATTGGCTTCTATCATATTCCGATAGCGGCTCTGGTTATTGGTTTTTGTATGATGCTGGCGGCCCGGCGGTACAGCGTGATTTTAATTATTGCTGTCGGGATAACTTTAGGTTTTTGCGGGTCTTTCTATGAGGTAAGCCCTGTAATCTGGCTTGCAGTTCCTGTTTTATGCTGTTCGGTGCTTATAGGCGAAGGTATGCAGGGGCTTGCCTCGGCCGGCTTTGCCGACCGAGTATGGATATTGGTTACTACAGCGATTATGGCTGCACTTTCCATCGTAACATTGCTGCTGGCGACAAAATACTTTCAGACATTTTTAGGCTTGGGTGCGGGATATGCTAAGCTCTTTACCGAAGCCGGGAAAATGTACTTGCTTGGTGCGATTGTGGCGGCGATTATTTTCTTTATGATACGTGCGCAATTACGAATGCATCTGCTGCGGCAGCTTGTGCTTTGTGCGGCAATGGCGGTGGATATATTTATCGGTGCAAGGTATATCGTCGATAAGCTTCTGTAATAGAAGCCTGATTTCAAATGTGAGTATGTAAGTATCGAGATGCAGTGATAATAAAGAAAGGACACTATCAGGAAATGAAAAGGGAAAATAAATTTAATAAGGTTTCGCTTTCTGTAATATTTATAGTCTGGATTTTAGTGCAGTCCTGTATATGCGGATTTGCTCAAGCGGCAGATTACGCTATCGGTGCGGATCTATCCTTTCTCAAACAGGCCGAGGACGGTGGGACTGTGTTCAAGGACAATGGCGAAGAAAAGCCGGGTCTTCAGATATTCAAAGAGCACGGCTACAATTGGATTCGGCTGCGGCTGTTCCACACACCAACGCGCCTGCCGAACAATCTTGAATATACTATTGCCCTGGCTCAGGAAGCTAAGAAACTTGGGTTCAAGTTCTTACTGAATTACCACTACTCCGATACGTGGGCCGATCCGGGCAAACAATATATTCCCAAGGCCTGGGCGGATAAGTCTCATGACGAGCTGGTGCAGGCGGTGTTCGAATATACTCGTGATACAATCGTCGCATTTAAGGAGGGCGGTGTTCTGCCCGATATGGTCCAGCCTGGTAACGAAATTTCCAACGGTATGCTTTGGCCCGATGGCAAGCTGACCGATAATTGGGACAACTTCGCCGAGCTGATGAAGGCGGGGATTAATGGAGTCGATGCCGGACGGGGCAACGGTAAACGCCCCCTGATTATGGTACATATCGATAAAGGCGGCAGCAGGAACCGGACAAAGGCCTTCTTTGACAAGTGGCATTCTTATGGAATTGACTACGATATCATAGGGCAGTCCTACTATCCGTGGTGGCACGGTACCTTGCTTGAGCTGAGAGAAAATATGATATTCATGGCCAATGAATACAAGAAGGACATCATCATTATAGAGGCGGCCTATAACTGGAGACCGGCCGAATACAAAAACAAGAAAGCACCTTTCCCGGAGACCCCTGAAGGCCAGAGGCAGTTCCTTGAAGAGGTTAATCGGGTTGTTCTTAACACACCTGACAACAGAGGCAAGGGCGTCTTCTGGTGGGAGCCTGCAGTAATGGGAGGGCTTCGAAGAAGAGGTATGTTCGATGATGAAGGCAATGCCCTGCCTGTCATTACAGTATTTGATAAGTTTACAAGGCGCTGATTTTTATGAGAAGGTTTCCCGCTCGACCTGGCTCAGATAGAACCGGCCGTCGTTGCGCATAAAATTAATGATGGCGTCAAACTGCTGGTCTATGAAGTGAGAGTCATTGCCGACTATTGATATACCGATGACGGCGACGGCCCTGTTGTCCTGGTGGTCAACTTCTGAAATTGAGATATTGAATCTGCTTTTGAGCCTGCCGATTAAGCTCTTGATTATGCTTCGTTTTCCCTTGAGCGAGGTTATCCCCTGCAGGGAAAGATGAGCTGTCAGTACACCGACAATCATACTCTATACTCGAAGCTGGAACAAATCAGCAACTCCGCCGATGGCGGTTTTGTCTCACGCATTCATCATCTGTTGTTGAATCTTTTCCAGCAGTTTTTTCGTAGCTATGATACCTTCGTCTTCACTGAGCCTGTTGCCTTCGTACTCAATATCGACGTAGCCTTTGTAGCCGGAATCAACGACAATCTTCATCATACGGTAGAAATCAATCGTAGTCTCATCGCCTTGTTCGTCGAAGTCATAGCTCTTGGCGCTGACCCCTTTTGCGTAGGGCATTAGCATTTCGACGGATACATATTTATCCGCTACCGGTGGAAAATTGCCGAAGTCTGGCAGTGTTCCGCAATTGGGCAGGCCGATCTTCTTGATAACCCTGGTGAGCCACTGGCTGTTGGATGAAAGGTCGCCGTGGTTTTCGACAATAACATTGAGCTTGTATTCGATGGCCTTTTCGCTGAGACGCTGCAGTCCGTCGGCGGCAAGCTCGATCTGTTCGTCGTATGTCCCTCTGGAGGCGGCGTTGACGCGTATCGAGTGACAGCCGAGATATTTTGCCGCTTCGAGCCACTTGTAGTGGTTCTCGACCGCCCGGGTTCGTTGCTGTGAATCGGGGTCGCCGAGGTTTCCTTCACCGTCGCACATAATCAATACGGACTCGACGCCGTTGTCTTTTGCGCGTTTTTTCATCTCGACCAGATATGCGGTGTCTTCGGCCTTGTCCATAAAAAACTGATTGACGTACTCGACCGCCTCAACGCCGAATTTCCGTGCATTCGCGGCGAAGTCGAGATTATCCATCTTCGGCTGTTGCTGACCGCGAAGCCTTCTATGCCACGACCACTGGGCAAGGGAAATCTTAAATGGAACCTTTGCACCTCCCAACATCGCGTCCAGACTGGAACAGCCTGCCAGACAGAGCCCGCCGGAAGCGGCGGCACTTAATCCAAGAAATGTCCTTCGTTTCATAATGTTCTCTCTTAAACAAATATTCAATTCTCAAAACGAGCGCAGAATAGCAGAATCAATCATCGCCGTCAACTTCAAACATTTGGACTTTTATGACTACTCTGCTCGATAATTCCGCTGTATTCTTTTTTCGATATCCTGTACAACGTCCGGGCAGCATTTGTCCAATCTACACCGGCTGAGAGGATTTTTCCGGACCTAATGTGATCAAAGGATAGCATTGAAACGAACAGTGTAAGTGATTGTTTGGCCTGGAAATTCTTAATAATCATGCCAAAAAGGGGCTTTTTTATAAATAAATAGCATTTCTACAGTTTTTCTTAAAAAAAGATTGACTTTTCATTGGATAATTTGTACAATTTGTACGAAAGGATATAAACGTACAAAATGTATTTAAAGGCTGGCAAGCGATGACAGTTATAAAAGTAAGTGAATTTCGTTCAGAGATATCGGATTATGCTAATAAGGTTGCCTATACGGGAGAGCGGATATGTGTTGAACGCAATAACAAGCCGCTGTTTGCTATTGTTCCAATCGATGATATGAGATTGCTGGAACAGCTCGAAGACCAGATGGATTTGGAGCTTGCAAAAGAGGCATTAAAAAGAGGTAAGTTTATCAGCTTCGATAGTCTCAAAAAAGAGCTTGGATTATAAACAGTGACAGCCGATGGCAGAATCAGGGAAGATTTACAAGATTAAGATTGCAGATTCGGCCGCTGATTTTATCAGGAAGCAGACTAAAAAGAATCAGCGGCAGATAATGAACAAAATCTCATCCTTAGCACATGATCCCTGTGGAAAAGGTGATCGAATAAAAAGCAAGCCCGAATTCTTCAAGATCCGTTCCGGTGTTTTTCGTATAGCTTACATGGTCAAAGAAAGACAGGTCGTTGTTCTTGTCTTAAGAATCGGACACCGTAAGGATTTTTACCGTTATTTTGAAAGGTAAAAAGTCCAAAGCCGCATTTCTACGTTTTCAACTTGGTAATTGCAATCAAGGTCTCTGTTTGAAGGTGGAAAGGTGTTGAAATTGCTGCAGCGGTGATTTATCATTATTGCAGTTTGAAAATCAGCAAAGCGGAACAAAATGGAATCGCAGAAGGATTTTGAGAATAAAGTAACCGAGTTCATTCACAGGCTTCCTCCGATGCCCGACAATGTCGAGGAGCTTTTAGCCGCCGCCAAAGTGCAGGATATGGACGACGAGGAGCTGCTGGCATATGTTAAGCACGACCCGGGCCTTTGTGCCGACCTTCTCCATCTGGCCAACACCTTCAGCATAAGGCCCGAAGGCCATGATGATACTATCGAAGAGGCAGTAAACAGCGTCGGCATAAAGCCGCTTATTCAACTGATAGGCGTCTGGTACGTCCGGGATATTATCGCACAGGAATTTAACGCACTTGACCATTTGGATGATTACTTTCAGCACTCTCAGGAAATCTCGCTTGCCTGCCGGACATTGTCTGAAATACTCGAAGCAGACGAGCATGATTGCCAGGTGGCTTCCGTGGCCGGGCTGATTCACGATATGGGTAGGCTGGCGATAATATTGCTGAGCAACAGAGTAACGGCCCCGCTGCTCGGCACTCAGTGGTCGTTGATGGAGACAATCATTGACGAGGAAAGAAAGCTGCTTGGGTTGGACCATTGCCGTGTGGGCATGCAGTTATGCAAAAAATGGAATTTCTCAACTCTTTTACAGCAGGCCGTACTCAGACACCACAGCCCGCTGATTGATAGTGACTTTGACTATCTGGGGGCGATTATATTCACTTCTCATTTCGTGGCCTGCAGCGACTTTAGCGGGCAGACGTTTGCTTCCATGCTGCCGTATGAACTCCTTGACAGACTGAACCTGACACCGGAAGGTTTTAATAAGACACAGCAAATATATTTTGCTCGCATGGCTGAGAATTAGGCCGCTTTTTTATATCGGCCATCACGTTGTTAATATCTCATACGAACGCGTTGAACATTAAGGTTCTGTTATATTGCTTGTTTTAATCCACTTTAGTGTGTTATAATTACCTCAGATAAGCATATCAGTCAAACTCATGGCCTCTCTGTAAGAGAAGGAAAAGCATCATGTGTAAACAAAAAGGTTTTACACTAATAGAGCTTTTGGTGGTTATTGCCATAATCGCGGTATTGATGGCGATTTTGATGCCGGCCCTTAAGAGGGCTAAAGAGCAGGGCGAACGGGCGGTTTGTCTCAGCAATCTAAAGCAGTTGGGCCTGGCCTGGATTCTGTATGCCGATGACAACGAAGATAAACTTGTCAGCTGCGAGGCGGGCGGCACGTGGAGGAACCAGTTTGGTGAGCCATGGGTGGGTGTCACATGGGCGTCCGATTGGGCACAGGGTGGGCAGTTGCCTTTGGAAAACCAGATACAGGGAATTAAAGATGGAGCACTTTGGCCGTACGTCAAAGAGATAAATCTCTACAAATGCCCCGCCGGCTACAGGGGGGAGCTGATGACATACGCTATGATGATAGCCAGTAACGGCAGGTCGATAGACGGCAGTCCGGTTTTCAAAAAACGTATGCTTGTACCCCAGCCGGCCCAGAGATTAATCTTCATCGACGAGGGTCTGTCGAGTCCGGATGCTTACTCCACCAGGTACAATGAGCCCAAGTGGTGGGACCAGCCTGTAACAAGACACGGTGACGGCACTACTTTTTCCTGTGCCGACGGTCACGCCGAATACCACAAGTGGAAGGGTATCGAAACTATCAAGCAGGGACGCAACAACGTCCGCACCTGGGAGGGGCTCTTTGCTCCGGCTACGGAAGAAGGCAAGCTGGATGTGCAGTGGGTGCAGAAGGGCATCTGGGGAAAGCTCGGCTATGAGCCGTAAATCTTCGCCTGGACCAGCATTTCAGATAGCCTGCCCTTAGGACTTTGGCTTGATGAATAATACGTCAGATCGCTTTATCCATCCCGTTCTAAGGTCGATCCGAAACCATCCATCGCTGTTTTTCTTGTGGAACCGGACCGGCGAGCGTGGGCCGAACGCGACCAGGTCGTATTGGGCCCAGGTCTTGCCCATATCGGGTGAATACATAAATCCCGTAGAGTATGGCGAAGCCGGTGCATAATGAGCTGCCAGAATCACGCCGTCCTGAATAATCATATTGGCCGATTCGTATCGCGCATTAAAGAGCTTCGTGTGAGCTTCAGGCCTTGTTATGTCGGCCGGGTCGCACCGAAAGATACCCCGGTCGTATGGTGTGGGCCCGTTGGCATCGGCGGCCCAGTAGAGTTTGCCGTTAACGAAATTGAATCCGCCGGATTTATAACGCGTGTTTGAGGCATCCGATATGATTACCTTCCATGTCCATTTATCATTATTCGCGTCGTAGGTACCTCTGAGCCAGTGACACTCATGTCCCTCTGGTCTCTCGAGGTCACCCGTGCAGGCATAGAACGCGTTTTCTGCCGGGTTATATACCACGCAGTGCACGTGCCGGCAGATGACCGGATTATCCGGGTCGCCGAGCAGCGTGCCCATCCGGCCGCCGCCCTGTGAGCCGTTATCCTGATAGACGGGATTCTGTCCGAAGGCGTATGCGATTTTCACGGTCTGGCCGTAGTCGGTCGAGTAGTAAATGTTGACCGGGACCGCACCGCCGAGCACGTTGCAGTAATTGCCCCATATCAGCATCTCGACATTGTTGACATCCCATGTATGAACGCCGTCGAGCGGGTGGAAGTACCAGCCGGGACACTCCGGGTTTTTCGGTTTATGCGGGATGTAATCAGAACCACCTGCATCCTTCACTGTGATCTGGCAGCAGGTTTTGAGATTGTCGGTGCTGAGGTATAGCTTTGAACGCGTGGCGAAAAGTATATTGCCGTTTCTGAGAATGGTGCTGAACGTAATGTTGTGAGCATTGTCAAAGGCGATGCTATGCGGCCAGGTTCGGGCGTTGTCCTCGGAAAGATAGACAGCCCGGTCGGTAAAACCGAACGCCTTGTTGTCTCGCTGCGAATCGATATAGGGACCTTCCGGCTGAGGGCGATACCAGAAATGCTCCGTCGAACCCTCTTTGGTCAGGAAGGTCATTGAGTTGGCCCTGAGTTTGGCTGAATCTGCCATCAGAATCCCGCCGGCGGTTAAGGCTGTGGCAGACAAGAATCTGCGGCGGGTGATTTGTGCTCCCGCCGTTACAAGTCTTCTCTCGGCGGGACATTGTGTGAAGCGGTCGTTAAGCAATGACATCGTATCATCTCCTAAAGAGTAGGCTTTATCGTATCTGATCCATGGCTCATTATAGCAGACTTCAGCCAGCGGACAAGAACCTGATGAAGCTTTGGAATGATGGACGCATTCTTCGCTTTTTGATGTCGGTCATTACGCCGGGGAGGATTTCACCAATCCGCTTCGGCTCGGAAAGCCGGTGTTTCTTTTTAATTGCCGAGCTTCCCTGTACATGTTGCTCGGAAAGAATACAATCAATTTGTTCTGAATCAGCCGAAGGGGTAGAATATCTAAAATTACTTGATAAGTCATTACACATTGGTTTTTATCTCTGCTACGATTTGGCGGGTCGGGGCCGATTGGTTCTGGTGGGCCTGTTTGAAAGCAGAGGTGTAGGATTCATTTTGTTTTTTGAAAAGCTCGTTGCCGGTGATAATTTCCTTCAAGGCTTTGGATTTTGTTTTGGCTTGTCTTAAAAATCCGACGGCTCTTGTACCGTAAACGCCCCCCAGTAATGCACAGATACCTATACCCAGCTCCAGCATAGAGTCGGCCACTTCCCATGCATCCGGCCGTTCGGTTCCCTGCTGCAATGCCGTGTTGGCAAGCTGAAAGTTCGATTCGGCCAGCACATCTTCAGTGGTCTCGGACGGTGGAAATTCTTTCGGAAGACCAAAATAAGAGCTGAACGCCCGGCTCTGCAATTCACTTAGCTGAGTTAGTGCCTGCAATTGTTCCGAGGCATTTTCACTCTTTGAGGTATCGGCGGCAATCGTAGTTGTACGATTATGCAGCCAGGCGTTCTGTTTTTGTGTCTCGGTTGGTGCAAAACGCAGACTGTCACAGCCCGCAGATAGAAGGAATATAAATACACAACCAAGAACTCTTGTGCTTTTTTGTACTTCGATTTTTTTCATCATTTTTCTCCTTAATGTTGGATATTATTGGCGCTTTTGGCTATAATCCCGCTGTGCGGAACAGAAAATTTTGAACAACAGACAAAAGGTTGGGCTATGGATAAAGCAAAAACATTCAGACCTAAGACTATATTGTTATGGCAAAAAGTTGCAGATGACCCTGAGGCACAACGAATTATAGAGTTATTTCCATCGGCTGATGTCCGGTTAATAAAGCAGCAGGTAAATCCGCCTTTGCCGAATATGTCACCGTCCCGGGCATTACTGGCCGGAAAAAGAACTTTGATGATTGGTGCAACTTCGTCTTTTGTAGGGAATTTCGAAGGCCTGCTTGGCTCGAATGTCCATTGCTGTCCTTACTTTAAGCTGGTTCCTGTCTCGAACGGCTGTCCATACTACTGCACATATTGCTATCTGGCGTTTGTCTATCGCAAATACTCCCCTTTCATTAAAATCAACATCAATTACGATACTATGTTCAGGCAAATACGAAAAACCCTGGCTGGCTCCCATGGCAAGGTTAGTTTCAATATGGGCGAGATGCTCGACAGTCTCGCGCTTGACCACATAACAGGTCTGACGAAAATGTTGATTCCGTTTTTCTCCGGGTTTTCCAACGGCTTTCTGATGCTGATGACCAAAAGCAGCAATATCGATAATCTGTTGGCTGTTGAATCCAACAATAAAACGGTAGTCTCCTGGAGCCTTAACGCACAGCAGATAATTTGCCAATATGAGTTGGGCACAGCCGACCTTGATGAGCGTATCAAAGCGGCCAAACAATGCCAGGACCACGGCTATCGAATCCGATTTCGGATTGATCCCGGCATTCTCTATCCGAAATGGCAGGATGGATATGCCGATTTAATCCAAAAAACTTTAGCTTTCATCAGGCCTGAAAACATAACACTCGGTATGTTAAGGCTTCTGCCCGGCCATTTTAATCTTGCTGAAAGTACATACGGCAACCGTACTCGAAAGCTCCGGGATTATAAATTTGTCAAAGGGGCTTCGGATAGCAAGCTCCGCTATCAGCCAAAACAACGTATCGAATTCTATACTTTCTTAATTAATACCATTCGCAGCTTCGATGAAGACGTTTCTATCAGTCTTTGCAGAGAAACACCTGAAATATGGAACAATTTTAAAGACCACTGTGAATCTAAAAAGTGCAACTGCATTGTATGGTAACAGTTAAGCAAGGGAATTTTGTCTCATCGTTATTGTTTGTGTTGGGATGTACAAACAACAATAATAAAAATAAGTAAAAATGTCACTCATATTTCTTTTCGGATAAATCTGCTGTACTGTTTTCTCTATATTGTCTGATATACCTATTGCTCTGCTAATTTTCTTCACAAGTCTTGCACGAAATCTGTCCTGTAAAATCAGAATTCTACCACTGTAATTACAAAGTTTCTCAATATTGAATAATCCGTGAACAAGATTCTTGAATCCTTTTTCTTCATTCATAGGTGTTATAACATAAGAAAATGTTGCTATATCATATTTGCCGATATTAAGCCTTATCCGTTGAAGCTGACTTAAGTTATCAGGAAAGCCTTTCTGAATGCTGATTGTTTGACCACGTATGATCCTTCTATGGCTATTATTATTTTGAAAATAGTTAGCCAATATATGTTTGCCAGTACTAAGACAAAAACTGGAAGTATCATTCAATATATAATCCACCTTTACTCTTTTTCCTTTTGTCCACTCTCCTATTTCTTCAAGATATTTAATAAGGCTGCCAAGCATATCAGTGATTGCTAAAGAAGTAACTGCTGGTCCAGATCCTACATCAAAAATTCTCAAATGTCCCAGTCTAATAATATTATAAAAAATCTTGAGAGGTAATATATTTTATAAGGCTGTTTTGTGTCTGAAGGTAATGTCTGCAGAAATATTTGATTAAGAATGCTCTCATAGCTGCCGGGCTTTTTGGATATCGTGTCTCATCTTCTGAAACGTTACCCTTGGGCAAACAAGACATTTGACGTCTCAGTATTGATTTTATAAGATCGCTTAATTGCCATATTTCATCCGGACATAATTCTTGTAGCAATGAATTCATCAAAGTATTGTTCATTGGTAATATCCTTCAATATGAGTTTTTTACCTTACAACAAAATAATGAGTGATATGTTCTGGTTTTACTTACGAAATCAAAAGGCATCTTTAACTTTCTCGGCTTTGGATATCTGTTTTTCAATCGCCCGCAGTCGATACTCGTATGAGATGCTTTTGCTCCAGAGCGATTCGAGCTTTTGCTCAAAATTCTGCTGGCATTGCAGCAGCATACCCACATCACGCTGAAGCAAATCAAGCTGTCTTTGCAGATTGACCCAACTGCCCACAATCAATGAAGCCAAAAGCAGGAGCTGAACCAGCACAGAGATATTTATCTGCCGGTTAAACTGCCACGATTTGGAATTTCCCTCGGCCATAATTTGCCTCGCTTCTCAATATGCATCCGGCATATTGGTTACGGTTTAGCATAGAATACGTTCTTGTCGCCTACTCTGAACATTATCGCCAGTGTCCCCGCTGTCAGTGTTCCCTGCTGCAAGTACGACTCGGCCAGGTTAACCGCCTGTGTCTGTGCGCCTATTTCAACGGGTGCTGAGCCGGCAGCTCCAATCACTACTGCAACTACATTATAGGCGTTGTATAAAAAATTACTTTTGACCATAACGGCCCACGCGGCGACTCTGGCGCCGGGCGAAGTGACCACGGATACCTCCTGTGCCTGTTCGGAGCCTTGACGGGCGAGTCTTTCCAGTGCCTGTTGACCTTCTATAATATTCACGCCATAGCTCATAATTATCAACTCCTTTGCCGGACGATTTTCAAATTCGTACACTGCTTCACAAAATCCATCTGCACTCGCACAATCCGGCTTTTGCTTCGGTTATCACTCCGGCACGCCAGCCAGTCTCTGCTTTCCGGGCTTGTACTTACTATGTCACCGACTCTGTAATCAAATGCGAGAAACGGTGTTTGTATATCGACGGTCTCAACGGTTCCGGCAGAAACCGCCGCCCGGTGCCGGACAAACTCATACAGAGCGTCCATATCATCGACCTCGTCGGCAGCACCAATCGCGTCATCGGATGAGTTTGCGAAGATGCTCTTGTTTGAAACCTTGCGATACTTGAACTGACGGGGCAGAGTAATAATATGCTCAACCACAGGAACAGTTGAATTAACAGGCCCATCGGAAACTATACACGTTAATCTCTCATCGCTGATTACAGATGCGGTTATTCTGAATTTCAAAACCCCTTTCAGCGCCGCCACCCAGGTATCGACATCAAGCTGATCGCTGCTGAGCCACAGTCCGCACTCATCAAGCAGGATATTAAAAGCATGAAGATACTGCCACCAATGCAGGCCGTTATCGAACGATACCTGAAGGAAATAACCCAGTGACTTTCCCTGCTTGTCTCTGGTTAATGTGGGCCGAAAGCGCCTTCGTCGGCGGGCGTAATTGCCGCTGTCGAAAATCCTTGAAAAGTCAAAAGCATCGCCATGGTTGTACGGAGCGCCGCTGTAATCACCCGCCTCGTTAAGGCACCATTTGCGATAAACGTCTTTGACCTGGTAGAAATCAGAGTTGGTTGATGAAGAAAATTTGTCGTAGTTGATGTCCTCAAGACTGCCGTCCCAGGCCTTTATCAAATCAAAGGTTGCTTCTGCAACTTTGAAGTCGCCCTGGCCGATATACTTGTGCGTTATTGGCCAGAAGTTTTTCCTGCTGTGCAGAGTTGCTATGTTTGTCTTTGATAGGCTGAGCTGTTCGCCTGCTTGCTGGCAATTAAGCTCAACGGCTCTGCCTGTTCCGGCTTTAAAAAACTCAATCGCCTGAGAAAGCCCGGTTGGCACAGGTAGGGGGACGAATTTGAATCTCAGCCCGATCCTTTCACAGCATCGGTGCAAAGCTTCTATCAAATTTAATCCCGTCACGTCAAGGTCGCGGACTGCCTGGTTCTCGGTCAATACCCTCAGTTGACCTATGTCCGGCGTTTGTAATTGACCGGCCGTCAGATATTCACAAAGCAGATAATCTATTACCTCTGCATAATTCCAGTGCCTGCCTTGAGATGGTTCGCCGCAAAAGATCGTATAGCTTTTGCTGTTAACAGTTATTGGCTGCGGATTGGCATTGGCCCTGCCATTAGGATTAAAGCTGGTATCGAGACCGGCTAAAAATACACTGGAATTATCTTCCTCTGCCAGACGTCTGCCATAAACGGAAACTCGCTTTAGATTTGCGCTGAAATCTTTTGCTACTACTTCCACCTTTTTACCGGTTGCTGTCAACTGTGTCTCGATATTTTCTATTTGGCCGTGAAATAGTGGAAAGCTGAAAACCGCCGCACCCGGCGGTATGCCGTTAAAATATTGCCGTATGAAAACAGTCTTTCCCATAGCAAATAAGGTCTCAATCTCTTCGGCAGCCGTTAAGCCCGAATCTGCATACCCTGCGGGATTGTAAACTAATCTGGCCTTGCTGAATTCCGGCCAGTCGCCGCGAACAATCTCTAACGGCTCTAATTCAGGACACAACATTCCGTCAATCACGATTGATACGGAAGCGGCCGGAAGTGCCAACTGTGTTTGTGCCGATTGGAAAAAGTCGATTCTATTGTACATAGTTTATCTTGCACTTCCTTTCTTGATACTCTTCGAGTATCGAGTATCAAATAGCTTCAGCTCTTACAATATTAATTGCGTTGAGGTTTATAGTATCGAGCTGAATTTTTAATTGTGCCAAAGAGCTGTTTTCAAGACCGCCGGTGTCTTCGGCTCTGATAACAAACAAGTATTTACCTGCCTCAAGAATGCCGCTTTGGAAGCTGTAAAACTTTCGTCCCTTATAACCAATTTTGGCGAGCGGATTTTGATAGTCGATTTTCCCGGTCCGGCTGTCATAATAAATATTGAAACAGACCGGCTGTGACTTTTGTTCGAGGGGACAATAGAACCAGATAAGTCGTATCTTGTTGCCATCTTTTAGCTCAGATATTGAGTCAAAAACTTTGTTCGGTTTCGGCTCAGCCGGCTCACCATTTGAATCTATCGAAAACTTTATCGCGGCGGCTAAAGTACGCTCCTGATAGCCGCAACTGTTAAACCGACGAATAATATAAAAGTATGTCGAACCGCTGCTGTGTGAGATATATCCGGGTGGTGATATCTCACAATCGTCCTGCTCAGTAACGGCCAATATGTTTGCAAAATCTATTTCTTCCATATTGTATCCGCGGTAGAGCGCAGAGCAGCCGGCGATGCGAGACCAGAACCAGCCTAAGCTCAAGACAGTACCCAGCTTAAAAGCATTGGCAGTCATCCCGTTAAAGAGAGCTTCTCTTTGCCAGCTCATTTCTATGGCTGGCGGGCTTTCGCCCGTTATGCTAAGCAGTCCGTCAACAGCAGTGAATCCTGCGATGGTTCCTTTCGTTTTTCTTATTGTTTTTGTAGTCGCACCTAAAGAGGACAAAGCCGTGGAGGCACCCGTAAGATTAACGATTTGGCCGCCCATTAACGGAGGTCTCCCTGTCCCGGTGAACATACAGAACGGCTCTCGGTAGAGTAAGGCAATTTCAGAAGCAGATAAGGCTCGGTTAAAAAGATAAACATATTCAATATTGCCCGTTAGATATTGGTCGGTAGCAAGAGCAGGCCAACGGCCAAAAGCAGGCTCACCACTCGATGTGTCCATGGTCGTTGCAGCACCGGAATAAGAACCGCCATCATCTACGCCGTCAAGATAAATATCCATATCATTTTGACCACGAATAACACCGGCTATGGTGTACCATCGATTTGCGGCTAAGCTGCTCACCCCATGCCTGGTATTTCGGTCATTCGATGTATTTCCATCTCCGTCACCATATTGAAGCCACACTGTATCTGAAGATTGAATTATAAGAGCGGCTCCGTAATAATAATTATCTGCTTCATGAGTTACAAATATTGGGTCCCAGACACCGGTCGTGGAACGTTTAATTGAAGCTACGATCGTTAACGGTAAAGATAAAGCCTCAAGGCTTGGACCGCTTATTTTATCACTACCATCAAAATAAACACTCGAGCCGGATTTCCCTCTCTGCCATACAGGTCTTGACGCACCGGCGCCGAACGTCATAACATTACTATTACCACTAAATTCGAAGATCGTATCACCTGTTCCTTCGTTCATCAGCCAGCAGCCTATAAGAGATGCAGTCATGCATCCCTCCGGACTACTATCCGGCTTTCGTAAGAATATTCCTCTTGTTGGCTTTAGCTGTGGCACCTGGTGTTACTCCTCAATTATATTGATTGATAGTTCCAGCACTGGACGTATGCTCTTACATCGTGACTGTTTGTTGAGCCTGTCTGCTGCAAGCCGATTCTGAAATGTGCAAGGTCCTTGATAATGAAACTCAATTGCTGTAGGTTAGTTCCGTTATCGCCCTGCATCTCCCAGATAGGCGTATCGTCATAGTTGGTTCCGTCGAGAGAGCCGTAAAGTTTGATTTTTACCTCGTCGGTCGGCGTGGCATCGTAGTTGATTTCTATAATAACATGAGCGCCTTCGTAACCGTTTGTTTCGAGATCAACATCCGAAGAATACGATTCGGTGGTTCCGGACAATGTTATATACCCGTCACCGGAACCTGCAATTTGGCTCTGTGAAGCCCAGTTTTTCTTGATAGTTGACATTAATAAACCTCCTTTGGCTGCTGGTTAGCTTCGTTCATCGAAGCTGCGGGTTCTTAATTCAATGATACATCCAAATCGCCCGCTGCGAATTTAGCGGTATCTCCACTGTCGATTGACTTGGATACACTTAATGTGCCGTGAGCTAACATATTGCCGGCACTTGCGGCATCGAATAAGGCGAAGTGCGTTATCGTTCCCCAACTGCCGCTTGCCTCGGGGAAAGTAATATCATTGGCATTGTCAAGCGTTCCGCCGGATGCGACATTCCAGTCGGCACCTGCCGTCGCAGTTCGTGCGTAAGAATTACCGCTT
>Ga0307378_10004007_pt1 | contig 21264 bp, 20 predicted proteins | sample UN1MG_FD_202238 | JGI IMG/M metagenome (GOLD analysis project Ga0307378, IMG submission 202238) | Soil microbial communities from Risofladan, Vaasa, Finland - UN-1 | ecosystem: Environmental > Terrestrial > Soil > Coastal area > Acid sulfate soil | place: Finland: Risofladan, Vaasa | collected... | reverse complement strand
TTGCTCCTTCTTCATTTTTCCAATCACGATTGTTGGATTTAAAATTCATATCATACATTTTTTGACTCGGTTCAGTCGGTCCAAGCTTTTTTATTTCGCTTTTAAGTAGTAACTTCCCCGCTTTAATTACCATCCCTCTTACTTTCCCGTTAGTGCCACTTAATATACATCCCTTTATTTCATTACCCCACTCTTGGATATAATCTTGGGCTAAGAAAGCACCCCAAGAATGACCCATTAAGAACAATGGAAGATTAGGGTGTTCTTTCTTTATGATATTTGATAGGTCATGAACAGCATTTACAACACCTCTCCATCCACTGGGACCTAAAACACCCGCATGTCCTTCGAGAGTAGCTTCTGTTAAATCACCAGCAGTTAATCCATGACCAGGATGATCATTTGCATAACAGATATACCCTTCTTTACATAAAACTTCTGCTATTCGAGTATACCTCTTTGCATGTTCTGCTAATCCATGAAGAATCTGTACAGCGGCTTTAGGTTCTGTTTCAGGTTCCCATTTATATACAAAAATCGCAAGTCCATCTTGATCTTTAAATGTAAAGGTAGTACTTTTCATTATTTCATCTCCATTTGTATTTTTTACAAATAATTAAATAATTATTTTATAATTTCATCTAAATTCTTACTATAATTAAAGTTTTAATTTATTAATTAATTGAGTAGTAAAATACTTATTACAGGTCCACCTCAATGTGGTAAATCAACTCTAATATCAGAATTGATAGAATATTTTTCTAAGCAAAAATTTACAATTTATGGGTTTCTAACTCCAGAAGTTAGAGAACATGGTAATAGAATTGGTTTTGACATAATAGATATTTATTCTGGGGAAAAATCTCAGTTAGCAAGAGTGGGTAAAGTTAATACTAGATTTAAACTAGGGAAATACAAAATATTTATCGATAAGTTTGATAAATTCCTTGAAAAAACCTTAAATCTTGATAAAAAGCAAGTTGATTTGATCGTCATTGATGAAATTGGAAAAATGGAACTTTTTTCAGAAAAATTTCAACAATTCATTAAGATGATATTTAGTACTGATATATCAATTATTGCCACAATTGGCTTAAATTTAAGGCATCCACTCAAAAATTATCTTTTAAACCTCTCTTCTGTTCTTCTAATGAATTTAAATCACCAGAATTCACAAATTATCTTTAAAGAATTAATTTCTTTAATCTCGTATGTTAATTGAGCATGAAAAAGTAATTTATTTATAATTTAAGGCTTAGTTTTTCGAAAAACTTTAAATTTAGATTCTTTTTATCTTAATAGATAGGATTTTTATAATTGATTTAAAAAGGGATATTTATGCTGTGGAAATGTGACAAGTGTGGTCATCAATTTGAATTAGATGATTTTCCAGAAGAGGGTTTTAAATGCCCAGGATGTGGAGATAGTAATTGCACTTTTACCCTGGCTGATTAATCTCTTTTTTTAAAAAAAAAATTCTTTTAGTTTGTTTATTTGGTTTTTAAAATCAGTTTTTTCTATATGAAATGAGAATAGAGGAAAATAGAATCGATATATTCCACCAGTACATAATTTAATAATTAATACGTCACTCCATTTTGTTCATTCTACACATATGTGAAAATTTATAAGTTTGGATCTAGGTTAATATTGTATGAGATTTAACAAAAAATATCAACGGGGGATGTTTTTACTAATTTTACTTCTTATTATAATCTCTAGCATTACAATAATTAAAAACATACCTAAAAATGATTCTAGTAATGGAAATAACATTTCAATGAGTAACCCGGATGATCCTTATGAATCAAATGATGATTTTTATTCTGCTAAAGATATAACTTCCGAGAAACTAAAATGGTTAAAATTAGTTCAAGAAGATGATGATTGGTTTAGATTTGATATATTTCCTGGCTTTGAACGTTTAATAGTTAAAGTTATTTTTTCAAATGCGGAAGGTGATATTAATATTCAGCTATGGGATAATTCGTTTTCATTTATTACTGGAAGTTATTCTGGAGATGATGGTGAATTCATTGATTATAACATTACACTCCCCGGAACTTATCGACTTAAAATTTATGGTTGGAACAATGGAAATCCATACGAGTTGTTGTGGGATGCTCTTAACAGCAGCATATCTTATGATGACAATTATGAACCAAATAATAATGATATTGAGGCAGGAATTAATGCTGATCTTTCTTCTAATAAGGGAGTATGGCTGAGTAGCATAAACGGGCTTGGAGTTCAAAGAAATCTCGATTATTTTAAGATAGATGTGGATCCCACTAATAGACGTTTATTTGTAGAGGTGATTTTTGATCATTATTTTGATAATATTGATGTCGAGATTTGGGATAGTACTCTAACGGTACTTATAACCGAAGGTTTTTCATTCACTCACAATGAGTATATTAATTGGGTGGTTTCATCTTCAGGGATTTACTACATCCTAATCAAGGGATATAATTGGAGTAATACATATGATCTAAGATGGGATACTGGACCAATAGAGGATAACTATGAAGAAAATGACTATTTCACTTCTGCATATGATCTTTCTTCATATGATGCAATATGGTTAAGTACGATTGATGGACCTGGAATCCAAACGGATGATGATTGGTATAAAATAAATGTTAATAATGATGAAAAACGATTACTTGTGGATTTAAAATTCAGATACAGATTTGGAGATATTAATCTTGAAATTGTTGATGAGTGGGGCGGTTGGATTGTAGGTAGCTGGTTTAATAGAGATGGTGAGTATATTGATTATATATTACCATCAGGAGGAATTTATTATATTCATATTTTAGGTTATAATGCAGGGAATATTTATGATTTCTGGTGGGAGGATCTTTCTCACGATGATTGGTTAGAAAAGGACGATTTTGGGATAGAGAACGATGATTTCAGCCGCGCTCGGAGGATTGAACCCAGGTATTATCCTGATCTGAAAATTATAAATTATGATGAGGATTGGTATAAAATAGATTTAGATTCGGGTGATGATATCGACATTAATATTTATTACGATAATTGGGAAGGTGTATTGTTTTTGGAACTTTACGATCCATCTAATCATCTCGAATTAGGATCTTATCATGCAGGTGGTTATGAAAATATTGATTATACTGTAGATGAATCAGGAGAATGGCGAATTCGTATTTACCGTGATTCTGGAGATTTTAATATTGATGTATTCTATTCTCTAGAGATATGGGTAAATGGAATGCAAGCAGGAGATGATCCTTATGAATTTAATAATTGGATGGATAGTGCATATTTTCTAAGAGATTATGAAGGTAAATGGTTGAGCAAAATTCATGGATTAGCAGTCCAAGGAGATGAAGATTGGTATATGATTGATGTTACACCTGGTTTCGAACATTTAATGGTCAATCTTTCAATTACTTATGGTTTTGGTAATATTTGGTTTACTATTTGCAATGAATATGGTAATGATATTGACGATAGCTATTCAACATCATATGGAGAACATTTTGATTCTACTATCAGTTATGGCATATATTTCATCCGGGTTTATGGAGATAATTCTGGTATCGAATATAATCTTTGGTGGGATGACCTTAGAACTGATACTAGACTCGATGATAATTATGAGGAAAATGATGACCCAACTACTGCATATGACCTATCTCAATGGGAGCATACAGAGCTACGATATGTTAATGGGTATGGTCTGCAATATGATAATGATTGGTATAGAATAGCAATCGATTCTGGACGTACGCATCTAAATGTCTACCTTACCTATGATTATCAGGAAGGACCAATTGGCGTTGAGATTTACAAGTGGGACTATTCCAAAATAACCAGTAATTTCACAATGAAGGATAATGAATTTATTAGCTATAAATTGCCGTCTAATGGAACATACTATGTACGAATCATTGGTGATACTTCTGGAAATGTTTATAATTTGGTATGGTCTGCGAGAGAATCTTATGATGATGAAATGATGATACCAGGTTATAATATTTTAATTATGCTTAGTGCTATATTTGGTGTTGCTACAATTATAACAGTAAAATTAAAAAGAAGTAAAACTAATCAATAAACGTTTTTTTAGTTATTTTTTTCTTATTTATTTTTTATTCTCATTATATTCAAGCATATTTTCCATGCTTGATTGATTGAATTTTCTTCATATTTATTCCACTTTTAAAAGTTATGGTTTATTTAGACTATTAAAAGTTAGAAAAAGAAATAAGCATTTTCAATGGAATCATGACTGAGTGTAATCAAGAAGAAAGAAAAAACAATTGTACGTGTACATACGATTGCCATAGAAGAGGAAAATGTTGTGAATGTGTAGAATACCATCTTTCTATGAATCAATTACCCGGATGTGTATTTGCTAAGATTTCCAAAGATGCTGAAAGATCTTACAATAGGAATTTTGAATATTTTGCTAGTTTAGTATTAAAAAAATAGTGTTAAACAAAGTAAAGTGAAAAATAAAGAAATGACTGAATTTAATCACATTTTTAAAGAGAAAGCAATTGATTATATCCAATTTCAATTTACAACGATTTTGGGTGAATTTAAAGCAGTTGAGTTTCCTGCGAAAATATGGGAAGACTTGAAATACGGAACTGGTATTGATGGATCAAGTTTAGGTTTTCTTACAACAGAACAAAGTGATATGCGAATTGTACCAGACTTTAATACGTTTTGTATTTCTCCTTGGAATCCAAGAGTAGGACGTTTTATATGTGATCTAACTGATAATCAAGGGAATTCTTATCCTACTTGTCCCCGGGGGATACTAAAAAAAATAATTGATAAAGCGGATTCCATGCAATTTAAATTTAATACAAGACCAGAATTGGAATGGTATTTTATTACAAACGATTTAAAACCAGGAGATAAAGGAATGTATATGGATATACTACCTAAGGATGAATTCCAAGATCTACGTCGTCAGATTACAGATGATATGATGTTTATGAATATTGGTGTTAAAACTATACATCATGAAGTAGGTTTTGGACAACAAGAAGTTGAATTCATAGCAGATAATGCCTTATTACAAGCTGATAATGTACAAACCGCAAAATTAATTACGAAGGTCAGAGCTTTTTATAATAAATTAATTTGTACTTACATGCCAAAACCTTTTGAGAAGATGGCGGGAAGTGGGTTGCATATTCACCAATGTCTTGAAAAAAATAGTGATAATACATTTACTGATGCTGATAAAGGTTTGAGTGATAACCTAATACATTATATTGGAGGAATTCAACACCATATAAAGGCAATCTCTGCAGTTTTAAATCCTACAACTAATTCATACAAACGTTTAATTCCCCATCATGAAGCACCAGTGTTTAATTCATGGGGGGTAGGAAATAGAACCGCGTTAATCCGTGTGCCTGGATATGAAAATTCTACTCGTGTCGAATATAGAGCAGGTGATGCTATGATGAATATCTATTTAGGTAGTGCTTTATTATTAGCTGCGGGATTAGAAGGAATAAGAAGAAAGATAGAACCAAATCAACCTACATCTAAAAATGTTGATACTATGACTAATGAAGAACGTAAAGAGTTAAATATTGAAAAACTTCCCGATACTTTAGAAGAATCATTGAAGGCTTTTGAAAAAAGCAATTTTATTAAGAAAGCTCTAGGAAAGGAACTTATGAAGATTTTTATAAATTTAAAATATTCTGAACTCCAAGAATACGAAATTGCTAAATCTAATGGAAAAGAAAAGGAATGGGAGTTTAACAAATATCTATATTGGTAATAACTGAAATTAGAATAAATTGGTTAATTTTACTATAATTCTTTTTCTCTAACGGAATTTTTTTATACCCTAATTTTCTATAATGTCATAATTATCCAATTAATCAAAAAACTATTAAAAATCTTTAAAAAATTAAAAAAGATCGCTCAGATTAAAAGAAATCGATCTCAAAGACTTAAAATGCTCTTAGATTTAGTTAAAAATAACGCTTTTTCAAAGAAAAAAGAGATTGTATTCTGGAAATGTATGGCATGCGGGTATGAAGTTGCGAATAATGACTTATCTGATAATTATAGTTGTCCTTCGTGTGGTCATTTCAAACCATACTTCCAACGTAAATTTTTACAGTTAGTCTATGACGAAAAATCTTTAGAAAAGAGAGAAATATCTGGTTGGGTCTGTATGGAATGTGGATATGAGGTTGCTTTAGAGGAATTGCCAGATGACTGGAAATGCGTTTCCTGTGGTCGTTCTAAGGCTTATTTTAAACGAAAAATTTTAAAACCTAAGGATTTTGTAATCCATTCTACAGAAAAAGAAAAAGCTCATTGGGTATGTTTAGAATGTGGGAATGAAGAAGAAATCGATATGCCTGTTGGATGGAAATGCCCAAAATGTGGGTTTCCTCAACATAACAAGGTGTAATAATTACTTTTTAATCTAAATTTATTCTACAAAATTTAATCTAACGATTTTTGCCGCTTTTACTCGCTCAGATATCTTAATTGCAGCTATTGTTTTTTCATTCCAATTCGGATTTATCATAGTTCTTGCCCAAATTGTATGCCAATCATGCACTTTAATTTTAGGTGACCATTTTGGAAATACTTTTGTGGGGTCACCAACGCCAAAATGAACTCTTACTTCATTTTCACTAACCTTTTTAGCTCGTTTATTGACGACTTTATTTGCTAATTTAGACGTTGCATCAAAAATCATCTCTGCTCCAGGGAATTCTTTAGCCATTTCAATAATTAGAGATGATATTTCGTTTTCCTTAAAATAATATACAAAACCTCCCGCAATGAAAAACGTACCCTTTTTAGGCTCATACTCAATATCCTTAAACCAAGAATAATCAAGAGCAGATTTTGGGATATAAATATTTCTTTCAGATTCTGGTAATAATCTTTTGCGGTATTCAATGGCACTCGGTAAATCTAAATCATACCACTTTATCTTACCATTATCTATGCTATAAAATGTTGTATCTAACCCCGCTCCCATGTTTACTACAGTTGCATTGGGATATTTTTCAATATATTGTAATAGAGCTTCAGCAAAACTTTTAGCTCTAACTAGAAGTCCAAGTCCACGCCACTCCCTTAGATATTCTTGTATTTTGGAAAAATCATAATTAATGTTTTCCATAATTTCAATAGCCTTCTGATCATCTAATAATTCGGGATATAATTTACTATATTTAGCTCTTGCCCACAAAGGACCAAGCATAGTTTCTTGAACAGTTCCTTCAAAATTAATATTATTTTGAGCCATAAAAATACAAATTAAACATAATAAATAAAAATTATTTATGACGCTATTTGGTATATAAAGCTATATTAGAATTAATACTAAGAATTATCAATAAAGATACCAGTAATATATCAATTGGTTTTTTAAAATCTTAAAAAAAAAGAAAAAAGGAAAAATTTTAATCAAAATTTAAATTTTCTCTAATTTACTTAATTTCTGGTCCATCTCTTCAGCCAGTTTCTTAGTAAAATTATAGAAATCCCAGAGACAAAAGCAATGAGGAAGATCATGTTATACCCAGGAATAGGTTTCTGTCCTGCAGCTGCAAATCTATATTTTAAATCATATGAGTTTCCAAATCCTAATCCAGCAACTATGAAATAAGATGTCCCAGTTGATGTAAATATATAATCAATACATCATTTTCGAATAGAATTTTACTTTTGTTTTAATTTAGAATGCTGTATACCAAATGTAATACTACCAATACCTATTACCATAAAAAAACCAATATATCCAACCATTAAATCGTTTTTAAGGATATCTTTTGTAAAATAATTAGGATCAATTATCCCATTATATACCAAATGTGTCTCAAAGCCTCCGACATTTTCAAAAATTAAATAGCATGTATCGGAATATGGAGGCCTCCACCACCTAGAATCGGATTGTGTATTATTACTTAAGAGAGTTGTATAAGAGAATATATCATAATCCAAGTAATTATTATATTCATAATTGTTCAACATCATAACCATAATATCAGCTAGAGTTGAATTAAATTTCCAATAAATAAAGATAATCATTATTTTGCATAGAACCATACATCGTTGCAAAATGTCTTGCTGGTAAATCTATTTCAAAACTATTACCAGCGAATTTAGTCTGGAATGCTATAAAAATACTAATTAATGCTAAAAAACTACCAAAAACTACATATTTCATGTATTTCATATTTATTCACTCATTTATAGTTGTTTAGCTTGATATATTGTACAAGATGTAAAATGAATAAAGAAAACATCTGAAAAGTTTAATATATATAGAAATTTTTTCTATCTTTTATTTGAATGGCTATAAGGAAACCTTTCAAAATAAGTAGAACTTTTAGATATTTATACATTTACATATTGCTACAAGAATTATTTAGAGAGACGCTTGAGATTTATACCCACCCTTCTGTACTGTACCCGTCACCAGATACAGGTGGAGCATCCAACTATGCGGCCTACCTAAAGCTAGCTCCAAGTACTTTATCGCTTTCATTTGGCCTTGCACCAAGGTATTAGCTCGTTCCAACCATTCCTTCCTACAATTTCTCTGGCTTATATCCAAGTCATTAATATGCGTAAGAAGGCAGTGTCGTTTCAGTTGCTAAATTACGATTCTCATCGTAGTAGTTACCTACACCTTGCTTGGAGAGTGGGGTGAGGTTCCTCGGTTCCTCAACGGGTCCGTTAGCTCCAAATCTCACTCGTCTCTTTTTTAAAAAGGTAATTTAAGTATAAAAATTTTTGTTTCCTCAAGTTTAACTTTCCTTATTCTAAAGCATAAGAATTTATATAGCAGTATTTTTGAAATCCTAATTTTCTATAAATAATTTCACCTAATGATGACGCTTGAAGCACCCCAACATAATACCCCATGTTGAAGGCATCAATTAGAGCGGATCTGCTTATAGCAAGTCCAAATCCTTTACTTCGATTTTCAGGTGATGTAGATACAGCATGAAGTCCTGCTACTCCAGAAGAAAGATATAACATTAGTGTTGAGACCGGGTTTCCTTTAACCTTTCCTAAATAAAAGTGAACTTCTTCTTGTGAGCAAATAAATTTGAGATAATCAAAATCTATTTTTATGCCAAATACTTTGGAGACCACATTGGACCATTGGATCAGCGATTCTTCATTATCTATCCTTTCAATCACTAAATTATTTTTTTTTATTTCTTTATTTTCAATGTTTTTTAATTCTACGCTCATCCCTGCTTGGTGATAGACATTAGAAAAACCATATTTCACTAGCAAAGAACCGAGATTTTTAGGTTTTGTTAATGGCCCTACAGTCCAGCCATTTGGTGCTTTCCCTTTCCGAATTAATTTTTTAACAGTTAAAATTTCTTTTTTAAGATTCAAATTTTCAAAATTTGTTCTAAATATGCAATCTGGCCAATCAGCATTCCTAGCTAATACCCAATTTATTTTATCTTCTATTTGAGATATAAAATTAGGATATTTAGAAGATTTAGTATAAAAATCATCGAGGTTTTTTTCAATATAATAATTTATTGATTCTGACTTTATCTCTTTTAGATGATTTTTCATTATTTTTTGTCCATTATGGATTATTTATATTTATAAATGAAATTCTGTTCCTATTATTCCCATTACATGAGAAGGATGACGATGCATAATTCTATTGAACTCAAAACCCGTACAATGCATACCACACGTTATTTCTGGATTTAATTCTTCTATAAAAGTAACAACCTTTTCAATATCTTTACTACTCTCCCGTTCTTTATGAAATCCCCCAATAAGAGCATAAATTTTATCAATTCCAGTCAATTTTTGACCATGTTTTATTATATTTATAATACCTGTATGACTGCATCCGGTAATAATAACTAAACCTTTATCTTTAACATTAATATACAGTGCAATTTCTTCTCGAAAGGTATGTTTTTCATATTCTGTTTTACTAACTCCTAAATATAATCCCTTTGGAAGTTCCATTTCATCAAAGATCTCAATTTCTCCACTTGTAATTATTCCCTCATATAATTTATTAGGCTTTGTTGTTTCAATAATTTTTACATTATTTTCATTTGCTCGGTTGTATAATATATTTCTATTAAGAGGTGTTCTCCTAGAATATGTTATTTTCCCTTCTTCTTTTAATTTCTTTAATGATATTCCAAAATCTTCAGGAGATATTTCATTTCCCGATTCAATTCTAGCATAATAGCCTTTTGTAAGGCAGATCGGATTCAAATATATCTCACTTCCTTCTTTCAATTTAGAAATTATTGGAATTAATGCCCCGTAGTGATCTAAATGCCCATGACTTATAATTATTTTTTCAATTTCATCTAATTTTATTTTAAATTGTACGAGATTATTAATTACAGTTTGCATATAACCTGCTGTGTCAAATAAAATGGTATGGATTAAATCTCCCTCTAATATTTTAATACTCATTGCGATTCCATGTTCACCAATTGTAGCAAAAGAATCATGTCTTGGTTGAATAACTTTCCCTTGGAATTTCTCGTCGCTTGGTAAAGTCATACTTGTTCTATTTGATGCTATGACTTTAATTATTATTTTTCCACTTTCTATACTTCCAATGTTCATTTTCAAGTTATTTTGATATTTTGATTTTAATAGTTATGTTAATATCTTTTAATTAATAAATTATTAATTCAAAATCATTTAGTAATTAATTATAAATACTCAAACGGAGAACTCTATATTTGTTATGAACTAAATTTAGGAGATTTTTTAGATGAATATAGATAAGATTATAACAAATCTGCAAGAAATTGTTGGTAAAGATTTTGCTACAAATAAAGCAGAAGATCTTTACATATATTCCCAAGACCCTGGTGCTTCTGAACCTCGACCAGTTAATTTTGTGGTAATGCCTAGTAAAGTCGAAGAAGTTCAGAAAATTGTAGAACTAGCAAATAGAGAACAAATTCCTCTTGTTCCTATGGGTGGTGGATTAACTTTAAGCGGTTTAATAATTCCAATTAAAGGGGGGATAGTTATAGACATGAAACGGATGGATAAAATAATAGAAATAAATGAACTGAGCCGTTATGCTCTCATAGAAGCAGGAGTTACTACAGGTCAGTTATTATCACATTTGAATGAAAAATATCCGAATTTACAACCTCCCGTTCCTGATGCGCCTCCTTCAGCTACAGTAGCAGGAAATGTATTAATTCATGGTTCTGGATATCTTTCTCAGAGGCATGGAGACCATGGTGCGATGATTAATGGTTTAGAAGTGGTTCTTCCTAATGGCGATATTTGCAAATTAGGCTCTTGTACAACTTCAGATTATTGGTTTAGTAGAGGTCCTATTCCAGATTTTATTGGTATGTTTACAAGTTCATTTGGTACTATGGGGATTATTACAAAACTTTCTCTAAAATTATATCCTAAACCAAAACTTAGAGATATTGTTTTTGGTTTACTAAATGATCCAAAAGACTTACCTAATCTTCTCTTAAATATAACAGAACACCGTTTTACTGAAGATATACTTTTGGGAATGCAGGATGTACCGGAATGGATGAAAGGATACATATTTGTAATGACTTATATTACGGGAGATACTCAAGAAGATATAGATCGCCAGATTAAAATAGTAAAAAAGCTATACAGAAAAAATAACGCAAGATTCATGAAAGCACCTGATAAAATGCATCAACTCTATATGGAAAAGCCCATTTTCGCAGCAGGTGCAGCAGATTTTCGAAAAGGAGGAGGATTTGAATATGTTGGAGCTTTTATACCACTTGAAAAAGTTCCAGATGGATATGTAAAAGCTGCTGAAATTTCAAGAAAATTTGGAATCCCTCCGACAATGGGGTCAAGATTGATGAGTGGAACCCATACAGTTGTCATGTTCTTTACTTATTCATTTAATAGAGCAGATCCTAAAGATATGGAAAATGCTAGAAATGCACTTCACGAAACAAACAAGCTTGCCTTAGATTTAGGTGGAATTCCATGGAAAGTAGAGTTAGCGGGGCAACGATTAATTCTTGAGAAAATGGATCCTAATTATAAGAAATTATTAAAAACTCTTAAGGACACTTTAGATCCTAATGGGATAATGAATCCAGGAAATTGGGAGGTGAAATAAATTTGACTTTAGAACAGAGACAAGATTGGAAGGATATCGTCCATCGATGCTTTCGATGTGGTTACTGTAAATTTACAAATGATTTCAGTGAATTTAATTGTCCAAGTTATAAAAAATATAGATTTGAGACATATAGTACGGGTGGTAGATTATGGCTAATTTATGGTATTTTAAGTGGTGAGATTAATTGGAATGAGGGTGCTGTTAATGCAATATATGCTTGTACTACCTGTGGAAATTGTACTGAAAATTGTAGGTTTGATAGATTTAAAGACTTTTTAGTTGATTTCATTGAAGCTGGTCGAGCATTAGCTGTTGAAAATGGATTTTGTCCCGAAAAGCAAAAAGTTTTGTTAGAAAGAACAGAAAATTCTAATATGTTCAATCCATATGGAGAACCAAACTCAGATAATACCAAGTTAAAAGAGAAATATAATTTATCAGATGAGGCAGAATGGGTTTACTTTATAGGGTGCACTTCCAATTATCGGCAAAAAGACCTTAGAGATGCTACGATAAGATTCCTTAAAAAGGCAAATATAGATTTTACCTTAATTGATGAACATTGCTGTTGTAGCCCTCTAATTCGAACAGGTCAAAAAAATCCCGTAAAAGATTTTATGAACTTTAATATTGACCAGATTAATAGAACTGGAGCCAAGAAAGTGATAACTTCATGTGCTGGTTGCTATCGAACTATAAAAAAAGATTGGTTAAAATTGGATGCAGCTTACGGGTTTGAGGTATATCACACTGTTGAATTAATTAAGAAACTTTTAGATGAAGATAAAATTTCTTTTAATTCAGAATTTCAAAAAACAGTAACTTATCATGATCCCTGTCACTTAGGTCGCCATATGGGGATGTATGAGGTCCCAAGAGACGTGTATAAGAAAATCCCTGGGATTAACTTAGTAGAGATGCGCCGAAACAGAGAAAATGCTTGGTGTTGTGGAGCGGGAGGAGGTGTGAAGATAGGATATCCAGAGTGGTCGGTAGATGTCTCAAAAGAGAGGTTAGAAGAAGCTAAAGAAACAGGCGCTTCTGTAATATCTTCAATATGTCCCTTCTGTAGAACAAACTTGTCAGATGCGAATGAAAAGTTTAATATGGATTTTGAAGTAATAGATCTGTTAGAAATTTTGGATAAACTAAAGATTGAAGTTAATAAATAGAGATATAAAAAAATATATATTCCATTCTAATTTTTTACCATTTCAATAATCTAATTTTTCTCCTAAAGCCATTCTACATAAATCACTTAATAAATAATTTTTGATTCCTTTTCTTTCGACTTTATTTCCAAGAGCTTCTTTACACATGGAACAACTATAAATACAAGCTTCTGCTTTATATTCTATCATATCATTGATATTATCATTTTGAATTTTTCGTAATAAAGTCCTCTTGCCTAAAGTTGCAAGTATCGCACCACAACACAATGCATTTTCTTTATCATATTTTCTCAAAACTCGCTCAACTCCAATTAAATTACAAATTTTATCTAGCCATTGATCCACTTCAGGAATGAAACGATTTGAGCAAGATCTCTGATATGCTATCTTTATTCCTAATCTTTTTATCCCTGATTCATGATTTATCAAATAATTATAAAGATATTCATATGTATGAATTGGTTTGAATTCTTTAGGAAGTTCTATGTTATTACGTGAACAATAAGAGGTATAGAATCCGTAACATTCATCATGAAAACATATCATTTCTTTAATCCCTTGTTTCTTAATGTTATCCAATATTATTGGGGCTCTTTCTCTAATTACTGAATCTCTGGCATAATGATGGTACATTAAATTACAAAAATAGTCTCGACCACTAACATATTGTAAATTATCAAATAATTGGCCTTGTAGATTTTTAGAATTAATATTTGCTAATCCACATTTATTTAAAACAGGTTTATTTGGATCTATCTCTTTTAACCTTACTTGATCATGGGGAGCAAAAGTTTTTGTCGTTCTTTCAAGTATATTAGGATTGATATTCAATGAATTATATTTTTCCTGTAAATTTGTAATTAAATCAAAAGGATGGGAGTGATAAGGACAATATTCGTCGCAAGCGAAACAAGTGACGCACTCTGATAAGACATGTGAGTCTTCTCCGTTTATCATTTTACTCATTTCTATCCGAGCATCATCAATATTGTTAATTTCAATCCATTGACAACGAGTCAAACAATTAATCTTCTCACAATTAACACAATTAGACTTATCAAACATTCTAATTCCTGGTAGATTTCATTAAAAAGAATCTAAATTTCTATGATAGTGTTAATGCATATATACTAATAATATTATTTTTAAAAAAAGAAAATATAGTTATAAGCTATAAGAAAGCACTAATTAGATTAATGAATTAATAGTCTAACTTTTCTCCTAGTGCCCGTCGAGCTAAATCACTGATAAAATAACTTTTCATCCCTTTACCAGTAATTTTCCTCTCTAATGTATCCTTACACATAGGACAATTGAAGATACACACTTCAGCACCATTTTCTATCATATCCTGAACATTATCATTTTGTGTTTTACGTACGAGGTTTTTATAACCTCTCATTCCGAAGGGTGCTGCACAACATATTCCATTTTCTCTATCATATTTTCTAGCAACTCTTTCAACTCCAATTAATTCACATATTTTATCGAGGACTACATCAGTTTCAGGAACATACCGATTCGAACAATTACGTTGATAAGCAGCTTTTAAGTTTAATTTTGTAATTTCAGATTCATGATCTTTGAGATAATTATAAACATATTCAAATATATGCACAGGTTTAAATGGGACTTCTAAATTATTTCTTTGACAATAAGAAGTATACAATCCATAACATTCGTCATGCCAGCAAATAACTTCAGTATCTTTTGAAACACCTGCTTTTTTAAAGTTTTCAAGAATAACAGGAACTCGCTCCTTAATAATGGAGGGTTTTGCAACATGTTGATATACCAATTGGCAAAAATAATGTAAACCCGCAACAGATTGAAGATGCTCAAACATTGGTCCACTCATTTCTCTACTATTCATTTTAGGGAAGGCACATTTATTTAAGACTGGTTTTTTAGGATCAATCGGGCGTGGTATGAATTCTCCTTTTGCTTTGTACATATTAATAGAATTTTGAGCAACTTCAGGTGATATATTCTGGGATTGATATTGCTCTTGTAATTCATTTATTAGGTCAAACGGATGCGAATTATAAGGACAATACTCATCACATGCAAAACATAACATGCAATCCTTTAGAATTCGACAGTCCTCATCCTCGTTAATTAACTTATTAATTTCTATCCTTGCTTCTTCAACATTGGAAAAATCCATCCACTGACATTTTGTTAGACAGTCGATATTTTCACAGTTAGAACAATGAGATTTATTAAACATATTTTTATCACTTTTTGGCTTTTATTCTTTAATTATTTAATTTATAAATCTTAATTTTGAGAAATTTAGAAAATTTATTTAATTTTATTAAAATTGGGGTTTAAAAATTTATATTGATTCTTAAACTACTGTTCTGAAAATTTTGAAAAAAAAGAAAAAATAAATTATTTTTATGATTAGTTAAAATACTAAAAGACCTGCTCCATTGCCAAAAAGCATCAGAAATCCCAGAAAAATAGATGCTGTTAATGACATTACAACTAATAAGGTATTGATACTTGGCCCTGCAGTGTCTTTAAATGGATCTCCAACTGTATCGCCAGTAATGGAGGCTTTATGTACGTCAGTACCTTTTCCTCCAAGGTTACCATCCTCTATCCATTTCTTGGCATTGTCCCATGAGCCTCCCGCATTTGACATAAAGATTGCGAAAACAAAACCAGACAAAATCGCACCAGTTAAGAATGCAGCTAGTCCTGTTACACCAAATAAGATTCCAACTGAAATAGGTATAGTAATTGCGATTATACTTGGTAATATAAGCTCTTTTAAAGCACCTTTAGTCGCAATTGCGATACATTTATTAAAATCTGCTGGTTCTTCACCTGTTAATATCTTCGGATTTTCTTCAAATTGTCGTCTAATTTCATCAACCATTTTAGCAGCATTTCTTTGAACTGCGAGAACTAATAACGCAGAATATAATGCCGGTACAACTACTCCAATAAATGCACCAATTAAAACATTTATTTTAAGTAAATCAACTATATCTAATGTGCCTGCTTGAATATCATTTGCTTCAGTTGCAAATGAGAACATTAAAGCAAGTACAGTAAGATTTGCTGCGCCTATAGCAAAACCTTTGGTAATAGCTTTTGCTGTATTTCCCGCTGAATCTAATTTATCTGCAGTTCGAATAACATCTTCCCCTAAATCACCCTGTTCAGCAATACCTCGGGCATTATCTACAATTGGTCCATACGCATCATTAGAGACGATAGTTCCAACAATTGCAAGCATTCCAACAGCTGCCATTGCTACTCCAAATACTCCACCCAGAAAATAAGCTGCTGCCATGGCAATTACAATACCAATAGCAGGGGGAACAACACTTAATAAACCATAAGAAAATCCACTAAGAATGACTACTGCATCACCTTCTTGTGCTGATTCTGCGATAGTTCTTGTTGGTTTCTTGCTATCATTGGTAAAATAATCACTTGTAAACCCTATAACAAGCCCGCTAAGTAATCCAATCACTACAGCAAAATAAAGCTTCCATAAGAATATCATCTCTTCACTACTTAATCCCAATGTCATAACTGCAGTAATTATCGCAGCTAAACCTCCAAAGACAATTGTAGCTAAATATGTTCCTAAGTTTAATAACTTTCCAGGATCTTCTCCCTTTTTAATTTTAATTAAGTATATGCAAATCAGAGAAGCTATTAGACCAACACCGCATAAAACAACAGGGAATATTACAAATGTATATCTAATGGTATCAGACATAGTTCCCCATATCGTGCCTATGATAGACAAGGTTGCAGCTAACATCATAGCAGCTACAATTGATGCTACATATGAATCAAATAAATCACTACCCATCCCAGCAATATCACCCACATTATCTCCTACATTATCGGCGATAGTAGCTGGATTGCGTGGATCATCTTCAGGTAGATTATATTCAGCCTTTCCAACAAGGTCAGCACCTACATCTGCAGTTTTGGTGTAGATACCTCCTCCTGCTTTCATAAAAAGGGCAACACTACTGGCACCAAAACTGAAGCCTAAAACAATCATAGGATCTGGGATAATCCAATATAGGACAGAAATACCAATTAAAGCTACGCCAACCACTGCAAGACCCATAACTGCACCACCAAAAAAAGCAATATCGAAACCTTTCTTAGTGCTAACTGTACAACCTTGAGCAGAACGTGTATTAGTTTCTACGCCCGTCATCATTCCTAAATAGCCAGCCATCATTGATCCAACAGAACCTATAATATAAGCAATCATTTGTTCCCAATTTAAAGCACCAGCAACCAATCTATTATAAGTAGTGCTTTTTTCAAATGGAGAAGGTAAAAATAATAATGCTACTGCTAGTATGGCTACAAAAATACCTAATATTTTGTATTGAACTTTAAGGAATGTTTTAGATCCCTTTTTAATATAATTAGATACTTCAACCATTCTTTCATTTCCTGGGTCTTCTTTCAGTACTAATTTTGCAAAATATAAAGCCATTCCAATTGAAATTATACCTGCAATTAATGCAACAATTAATATTATCGGTACAGCCATAATTTTTCACATATTTACTATATTATTGTTAAATTTTTTATAACACAATAGTGTAATAATATCAAACAAAATTTCTTAAATCATTAAAATATTTTGAATTTTAAAGTAAAATTTAAATTAATCATGAACGTTAAACTATAAACTCGATAAAAAAAGGTTTGATTATTTTTGGTCTTAGAAATTTATCATATAATTCTTCTAATTATTATTGGTGCGCTTGTAGGAATTAGTATGAGTTTTGTGGGTCAAACGGGCCAAGGGGTTGTAGTTCCCCTTATTCTTTTAATTACTGGAGATGTTTTATTAGCGATAGCCATTAATGTTATTAATGATTTTATAGCTGCCACCTCAGTAGCGATTAATTATGTGAGGAAAAGACAGTATTATTTTAGTAGGAATATTATAATTTTAATTATAATTTCTTTAATTGTCTCATTTTTAGGAGTCTTAATTCTGATGACCACTCCTTTAAGTTCTATTTTTGGTTGGTTCTTACCTGCTTTCATTATTTTGTTAGGTACGACAATTCTTTCTAAAGGATTTCCTACTTCTGAAAGTTTGAAAGAAATGGTTAATAAAATTTCTCAGAAGTTAATTAAAAACAAAATAAATAAAGTAGAGGCAGAAGAAATTGAGAAAACTAATAAAAGAGAAGTAATTCTCGAACATAATAACATAGAAAGCTTTATCAAACCATATTCAAAATTATTTTTTCTTTTAGCCATTATCCTAGGAATATTTATAGGTCTTAATTCAGGTATGTTTGGTGCGAATTCAGGCTTAATCATAACAATAGTTTTAATCATATTGTATGGCTATCCACTTAAGAAAAGCGTAGGTACGGCTTTAATCTTAAGTATTATTATGTGTATTTTTACATTTACTATGTATCAAATATTAGGATACACATTTAAAGGTCAGCTTTACTTTAACTGGGAATTTATATTCTATCTTGGTATAGGCTCTTTTATTTCAGGTTTTATTATCTCAAATTATGTACAAAACCTTTCTGCAAAAGCGATGGGAAGAGGAATGGGAGTGACCATGATTTTATTAGGATTAATTTCTTTAATATTCTTTTTTATCACTTAGAATAGGAATAATAATAATCTCACTCATTTTCCTTGTTTTCCTTTGACTCTGTTTATCTGCCTAATTTATAACCAAAAACTAAATTAATTTAAATTGAAATAAATAATTAGATAATATAAAAAATGAAAAGTAGTCTAAGTTAATTTTTATTATATCCTTGAATCAAATAAAAAAGAAATAATAATAATCATAGCCTAGATGAAAAAATCTTAATTAATCATTCTTAGAGGTAAGATATATGGATGATTTTAAATGTGAAGTATTAATTATTGGTACTGGTCCAGCAGGGTTGAGTGCTGGTATTTACTGTGCTCGAGCAAATAGAGATGTTATAATTCTAGATGGAAAAGAGGCATCCTCATTAGTAAAAGCAAAAGAAATACAAAATTGGCCAGGAGAAATTGATATTAAAGGTAAACATCTATTAGAGAAATTTAGAGCTCATACTGAAAGTTATTCAGAAAATATTAGAATTATTCAAGGTGATGTAATCTCACTAATGCTTGGAATGGGTATAAATAGAACTTCAACAAGAACAGCTAATATTACTTCTGATGTGGTTATTATAGCTACTGGCAGAGGAACTCGAAGAGAAATAATAAAAGGAGAGGATATCTTACTTGGATTTGGTGTTTCATATAGTACATTAAGTGAAGGTCCAAAATATAAAGATAAAGTTGTCTATTTATTTGGTAAAGATGAAGAAATGTTAGAAGATGCTTTAGCTCTTCAACAAATGGGATGTATTGTAAGAATAATCACAAATGTTGGAATTGAAGAATTACCCGAAAAGATGTATCAAGTAAAAGAAGTTGGAGTTGAAATTTTCGAAAACATGGAAGTAATCGAAGCAGTTCCCGATTCGGAAGGTTTAATTAAAAAAATAATTTGTAAGTCTAATAAACCTGAATCAGAAGATGTTGAAGAGATAAAGGAATTTGAATTAAGTTGTTTATTTATTTTATCTCATATATCTTCTAATTCAATTTTCAAGAAAGCAGGTGTAGAATTAGATGATAAGGGAAATATTAAAGTAGATGTAGATCAAAATACAAATATTAAGGGAGTTTATGCTGCTGGAGATTGTACAGGGGGATTTTTTCAAGTAGTTTTCGCCACAGCAGAAGGTGCACGAGCGGGAATAAACGCATGTAAATATCTTCGGCTATTAAAGAAGGAATAGATTAATCAAAAACATAAGTGAAAAAAATTTAAAGGATTTTTAAGATTACATTGTGCATAATTAGATAAAGCTACAAACTTATGGAGATTTAAATTGTCTGATAAAAATGAATTTGATTTAGTAATTATTGGTGGTGGACCTGCGGGATTAACCGCTGCAATTTATGGGGGAAGAATGGGTTTAAGGACTGCTCTCTATGAGGGAAAAGGTTTTGGAGGCTTAGCTGGGACTGCTCCCAAGATTGAAAACTATCCAGGATTTAATAGCATCAATGGTCTCGAATTAACAGAAAAAATGAGGCAACAAGCTGAAAATTGGGGAACTAACTTCTTTTATAATGAAGTCTCTGCTATCAATCCAAAAGAAATGACTATAACTACGTATGAGGGTAAAATAAAGGCAAAAGCCATAATAATTGCTACTGGTTCTAAACATCTACCACTTGGATTACCTAATGAGTTTCAATTAGTAGGTAAAGGAATATCTTACTGTGCTACTTGTGATGGGCCTTTATTTCGAGATCAAGTAGTTGCTGCTGTTGGGGGAGGTAATGCAGCGGGTCTAGAAGTAATTTATCTCTCAGGTGTAGCTAAAAAAGTTTATCTTATTCATAGACGTCATTGTATGCGAGCAGAAGCATGTATTGCAGATGAGGTTGATTCATTACCTAATGTTGTACCAATGTATAATTGTACTATTGAAGAAGCTATAACTAAAGATAACAAATTGGGAGAATTGAGAATTAAAAACCATAAAACTGGCAAAATATCTAATATAAATGTAAATGCTCTCTTCATTGCAATAGGAGTTGAGCCACAGAGTGATTTAGCGAAAAAAGCAGGTATAGAACTTGAAGAAGATAATTGTATTAAAGTCAACAAGCATCAAGAAACCAATTTTTCTGGTATTTATGCAGCAGGAGATGTAACTGGGGGAATACGACAGGTAACAACAGCCGTAGGGGAAGCAACAACAGCAGCAATGAATGCATATCTATATATTAAACAAGGTTGGTACGGAAATGGATTAGCAAAGTAAATACCTCTCCAACATAATATCTTCGTATTACCACAAGTTGTATATACTTTGTACATACATAAAAAATAGTCTAATCGATATTATTATTAATTGAATG
>Ga0307378_10004006_pt1 | contig 21264 bp, 14 predicted proteins | sample UN1MG_FD_202238 | JGI IMG/M metagenome (GOLD analysis project Ga0307378, IMG submission 202238) | Soil microbial communities from Risofladan, Vaasa, Finland - UN-1 | ecosystem: Environmental > Terrestrial > Soil > Coastal area > Acid sulfate soil | place: Finland: Risofladan, Vaasa | collected... | reverse complement strand
CGTGTCGGTGACTATCGGCGAGGAGTTCGGCCTGAAGCCCGGCACCGACGCGGCGGGAATGCTGACGGCCGCGCTGCGCGCGCTTGGTTTCGACCGCGTGTTCGACACGGCGTTCTCGGCGGACCTCACGATAATGGAGGAGGCGTCGGAGCTTGCTCACCGAGTGGCGAACGGCGGGGCGTTGCCGATGATGACAAGCTGTTCGCCGGGCTGGGTGAAGTATGTCGAGCAGTTCCACCCGGATTTCATCAAGAACGTTTCAACGTGCCGCAGCCCGCAGCAGATGCTCGGCGCGGTGATCAAGAGCTTCTACGCCGAGCGCGAGCAACTGGACCCGTCGAAAATATTCAGCGTGTCGATCATGCCTTGCGTGGCGAAGAAATTTGAGGCGGAGCGCCCCGAGATGGGCCGCAACGGCATAGCCGATATCGACGCGGTTCTCACAACGCGCGAGCTGGTGCGTATGCTCCGGAGGCAGGGGCTTGACCTGGCCGGCATGGAGCCTGAACCGGCCGATACGCCGTTCGGCGAGCGGTCGAGCGCGGGCAAGATTTTCGGCGCCAGCGGCGGCGTGATGGAGGCGGCCATTCGCACGGCGCATTTTCTGCTTACCGGCAAGGAGCTTGATAACGTGAAGGTTCAGGAGGTGCGCGGGCTTGACGGCGTGAAGGAGGCGCGGGTGAAGATCGGCGAGATGGAAGTCGGCGTGGCGGTTGTCAGCGGCCTGAAAAACGCGGGCGAGCTGCTCAAGGCCGTGCGCGAGGGGAACAAGCAGCTTCATTTCATCGAAGTGATGACCTGCCCCGGCGGGTGCATTGCGGGCGGCGGGCAGCCATTGGGCACGAACCTGGAGAGCGTCCGCAGGCGCATGCAGGCGCTGTATGCGATAGACGAGGAAGCAGGTGTGCGGGTGTCGCACAAGAACAAGGAAGTGCAGAGGTTGTACAAGGAATTCCTGGGCGAGCCGCTGGGCGAGAGGAGCCATCATCTGCTGCACACGAAATATGCGCGGCGTGCGGCGATGAAATGAGTCGGCGGGTCAGGCGGTATGATTTAGCATAGGCGGAAGCGAATCACATGCAGAAAAGCACACCATTCATCACCACGGCGAAAGACCGCTGCCGTATGTGCTATACGTGTGTGCGCGAATGCCCGGCCAAGGCCATCAGGATAGTTGAAGGCCAGGCCGAGATCATGGGCGAGCGCTGCATATGCTGCGGCAACTGTGTTCGAGTGTGCAGTCAGAACGCGAAGGTGGTTGTAAGCTCGGTGATGCAGGTTCGCAGCCTGCTCGGCTCGGGCGAGAAGGTGGCTGCATGCCTTGCGCCCAGCTTTCCGGCGGAATTCGGCGAGTGCGACAGCCGCCGTGTGGCCGGCATGCTGAGGAAACTCGGCTTCGACCTGGTCAACGAGGTGGGTTTCGGCGCGGACATCGTGGCCGACCGCTACCGCAAGCTGCTGGCAAGCAGACCAGCCAGGGCGTGCATCGCCACGAGTTGTTCGGCGCTCATCGAGTATGTCGAAAGATACCATCCGCATCTTGTCGACTCGCTGGCGCCGATAGTGTCGCCTATGATCGCCGAGTCGCGCGTGCTGAGGCAACTGCATGGCGACAGCCTGCGTATTGTTTTCATCGGGCCTTGCATCGCAAAGAAGAAGGAGGCGCTCGATGAGGCCGTGGCAGGCGAGATAGACGCCGTGCTGACGTTTGCGGAGCTGCGCGAGATGCTCGACGACGAAGGCATTTCGTACGCATTGGTCGAGCCTTCTGATTTCGATCCGCCGCGTGCGGGCTGTGGTGCGTTGTTCTCGATAAGCCGCGGTCTGCTGCAGGCGGCGGGCATAAGCGAGGACCTGCTGTCGGGCGAGGTGGTGGCGACGGACGGCCGGACGAATTTCGTGGACGCGATCAAGGAGTTCAGCGCCGATTCGCTGGATATCCGGCTGCTGGAGCTGTTGTGCTGCAGCGGGTGCATAATGGGCCCGGGCATGACCAGCGAGGCGTCGTTGCTGGCCCGGCGTGCGCAGGTGGGCCGTTACGCCCGCAGCCGAATGCCGGACCAAACGGAGTGGCGCGCGCAGATTCAGCGTTTTGAAGACCTCGACATGGGGCGGAAGTTCAGCGCGAACGATCAGCGGATGCTCGCGCCCGATGAGGACGAGATACTTCGAATTCTCGCCCGGATGGGCAAGATTTCGCCGGCCGACGAGCTGAACTGCGGCGCCTGCGGCTACGATAGTTGCCGCGACCACGCCATCGCAATCTACAAGGGGCTTGCCGAGAGCGAGATGTGCCTGCCGTATACGATCGAGCAGCTCCGCAAGACGTGCCAGGAGCTTGCCGTATCCAGCGAGGCCCTGGAAAACACGCGCGAAGCACTGGTGCAGTCGGAGAAGCTGGCGAGCATGGGCCAGCTTGCCGCAGGGATTGCTCACGAGGTGAACAATCCGCTGGGCGTGGTGCTGCTGTACTCGCACATCCTCCTGCAGGAACGCGGCGACGAGCCGCAACTGCGCGAGGAGCTTGCAATGATCGTGGAGCAGGCGGACCGCTGCAAGAAAATAGTTTCCGAGCTGCTGCACTTCGCGCGGCAAAACAAGGTCGATCTGCGCCCGACCGACATCCACGACCTGATCGGCAACGTCGCCAAAACGCTCACGTTGCCGTCGAACGTGAAGCTCGAGGTGCAGCACGAGTCGGAAGATGCCACCGCCGAGGTGGATAGAGACCAGGTCATCCAGGTGCTGACCAACCTGATCACAAACGCCATCGCTGCAATGCCCGGCGGCGGCACGCTTTCGCTGAAAACCCGCAGCGACGGCGAACGCGTGCACGTGAGCGTTTCGGACACCGGCGTGGGCATTCAGAGCGAAAACCTGTCGAAGATATTCGAGCCATTTTTTACCACCAAGCAGATAGGCCGCGGCACGGGCCTGGGCCTTGCGGTCACATACGGCATTGTGAAGATGCATCGCGGCGACATATCGGTGCAATCCAACGCCGACCCCGCCGCCGGCCCCACCGGCACCACGTTTACGGTATCGATTCCGGTAAAGGGCCGCCAGGAAGAACAGATTGGCGTTGCGGATGGAATTGGCGGCACCGACCAGCCGCCCGACGGCTTGAAGGAAACAATATGAGCAAGACGATTCTGCTGGTCGACGACGACCAGGACTATCTGGAACAGATGAGGGTTCAGCTTGAGGCCGCAGGCTACGACGTTGCGCCCGCCGGCAGCGTGGCTGAGGCTACGAAGCTGCTGGATACGCAGCAGTTCGACGCCGCCGTCGTCGACCTGATGCTGGAAGACGTCGACGGCGGCTTCACGCTGTGCTATCGGATCAAGCGCAAGCACGCAGGCGTTCCGGTTCTGCTGGTCACGGGGGTGAGCAGCGAAACCGGCATCGATTTCGACGCCGCAACCAACGAGGAGCGCTCGTGGGTGAAGGCGGATGTGGTTCTGAATAAACCGGTGAGGTTCGAGCAATTGCGGCGCGAGCTTTCGCGCCTGCTGAAAGATTAGCTCGGCCGGCGCCGCCGGCGCAACAGTCGCGGTTTGCCGACGCAGGGTAAATCGACTTGTTAAGCTCAATAGCAGATCAATATGGAAAGACTCAATATCCTGGTAGTTGACGACGAGCTTGGCATGCGGCAAGGTGTGGCGCGTGCGCTCCGCGATTTCACCGTCAGCCTGCCCGACGTGAACGGCGAGGTCGATTTCGCCGTGGAGCAGGCCGAGAGTGCGGAGCAAGCCTTCGAGCTGCTGAATACGACGCCGGCGGATATCATCCTGCTGGACTACAAACTGCCGGGCATGAGCGGGCTGGAGATGCTCGACCGCGTGAAGGCTCAAAACGCTGAAACGCTGGTGGTGATGATCACTGCCTACGCCTCGCTGGAGACGGCGGTGAGCGCGGTGAAGCGGGGCGCGTACGATTTCATCGCGAAGCCGTTTACGCCGCAGGAGCTGAAGGATACGATCCGCAAGACGGCCGGCCGGCTGATCCTCGCGCGGCAGGCCCGGCGGCTCGCGCAGGAGAAGCGGCGCGTCAGGTTCGAGTTCATATCGGTGCTTGCCCACGAGCTTAAGGCGCCGGTGGGCGCGGTTGAAGGCTATCTGAACATTTTGAAGGAGCGCACGGCGGGCGACGATCCTGCAACGTATGAGAACATGGTCGACCGCTGCATTGCTCGGATCGGCGGCATGCGCAAGATGATAGCCGACCTGCTCGACCTCACGCGCATCGAGAGCGGCCAGAAGAAACGCGAGCCGGTGGAGGTGGAGCTTCTGGAGGTGGCCAATACGGCCGCGGCCACATTTCTGCCCGAGGCGGCGGCGCGCGGAATCAGCATCGATATCGAGGGCGGCCCGCCGGTGGCCCTGCTTGCCGACCGCGGCGAAATGGAGATAATCCTCAATAATTTGGTGTCGAATGCGGTGAAATACAACCGGGACGGCGGCAGTGTGCGAGTGTCGATCCGCCGCGCAAACGGGAGCGTCGTCATCGAAGTTTCCGACACCGGCATCGGAATGACAAGCGAGGATGCGGCCAGGTTGTTCAACGATTTCGTGCGCATCAAGAACGAGAAGACGCGCAACATACTCGGCAGCGGGCTGGGGCTGTCGATCCTCAAGAAGCTCGCAGCTTTCTACGGCGGCGACGTCAGCGTGACCAGCGAGCCGGACGTCGGCAGCACATTCCGAGTGGAGCTGAACAAGCCGGTGGAAGATGACGGCGGTAACTGACGCGACTGCGTCGAGTTAAGGATGAGGCGCCAATGGAGCGTTCGGAAATACTGCGGTGGCTGAAGGAGGAGGACGAAGATCGCCTGCAGGAACTGTGGCGGCAAGCGGATACGGTGCGCCGCGAGAACGTCGGCGACGAAATCCACCTGCGGGGGCTGATCGAGATTTCCAACCACTGTGCGCGCAGTTGCTGGTATTGCGGGCTGCGCGCGCCCAACACGTCGCTGGGCCGCTATCGCATGACCGCAGACGAAGTCATGGGCAGCGTGGACCTGGCCGTGAAATTCGGCTACGGGACCGTTGTGCTGCAATCGGGCGAAGATTACGGCATCAAGCGTGAATGGATGACCGGCATAGTCCGGCGGATCAAGCTCGATACGGACCTCGCCGTAACGTTGAGCCTCGGCGAGCGGCCGGACGATGATTTCGCCGCGTGGCGCGATGCCGGGGCCGACCGCTACCTGATGCGTTTCGAGACGTCGGACCGGGCGCTGTACGACATTATTCATCCGCCGCTGAGCGGGAAATATTCCGACCGCTTCGCGCTGCTGCGGCGGCTGGCCGAGCTGGGCTACGAAACCGGCAGCGGCGTGATGGTCGGCATTCCGGGCCAGACATGGCAGACGCTTGCGATGGATATCGAGATGTTTGCCCGGCTCGATCTCGACATGATCGGCGTGGGGCCTTACCTCGCGCACCCAGGCACGCCGCTCGGCCGGCGCGAGGCGGAGCTCCGCGCACCGCAGGCCGAACAGGTGCCCGCTTCCGAGCTGATGACCTACAAGGTCATCGCGTTGACCAGGCTGATCCGCCCCCTCGCAAACATCCCCAGCACCACGGCCCTCGCAACGGTCAACAAGGCCAGCGGCCGCGAGCTGGGCATGGAGCGCGGCGCAAACGTCGTCATGCCCAACCTCACGCCCCCGCAGTACCGCGCGATGTACGAAATCTATCCGTCCAAGGCGTGCATCTATGAAACGGCCGCCGACTGCCAGCAGTGCATCCGGGGGAGGATACGCTCGATAGGTCGAACGGTGGCAACCGGCCGAGGCGATTCCAGCAATTACACGCGCAGACGCACCGGACAAACGATGCAACCACACACAAACAAGCCGATGCATTCACCGGCGCTCGAAAGGCGGCAGGACGATGTATCAAGAAATAATATCCACACATGACAAGTGAGGTGATGACATGGCCGCTATGGCAGCAATGACGCTGAGCAAAGACGCGAGGGATTTCATCGACGACGACCGCCTGACGGGTCTGCTCGCGGGGCCGCCGGCCGATCCGGTGCGAGTGCGGGAGATCATAGCCAAGGCCCTGGCCAAGCAGGCGCTTGCCGTCGAGGAAACCGCCCAACTGCTGAGAGCCGGGACCCCCGAGCTGATCGAGGAAATCTTCGAAGCCGCACGCGAACTGAAGCGCACCGTCTACGGCAACCGCATCGTGCTGTTTGCACCGCTGTACATCGGCAACGAATGCGTCAACGACTGCCGCTACTGCGGCTTCAAGCGCAGCAACGTAGACGTTGTGAGGCGGACGCTGTCGCCCGAGGAAATCCGCGCACAGGTGGAGGCGCTCGAAAACAGGGGCCACAAGCGGCTGATCCTCGTGTTCGGCGAGCACCCGTCTTACGACGCTCGATTCATAGCCGACAGCGTCCGCACCGTTTACGCCACGAAGGTCGGGCAGGGGTCGATCCGGCGGGTGAACATCAACGCGGCCCCGCTGGACGTCGAAGGTTTCCGCATCGTCAAGGAAGCGGGCATCGGCACGTACCAGGTTTTCCACGAAACCTATCACCACGCCACCTACGCCGCAATGCACCCGGCGGGCACACGCAAGGGCGACTACCTGCACCGGCTCGACGCCCTCGACCGCGCATTCCAGGGCGGTATCGACGACGTCGGCATCGGGGCGCTGTTCGGCCTTTACGACTGGCGCTTCGAAGTGCTCGGCCTCGTCAGCCACGCGCTGCACCTGCAGGAGCGGTTCGGCGTAGGCCCGCACACCATCAGCTTCCCGCGCCTTCGTACCGCCAGCGGCGTAACGCTCGAGAATGAACAGCCGGTGAGCGACGCCGACTTCAAGCGCGTGATCGCCGTGCTGCGGCTGTCGGTGCCGTATACCGGGCTGATCCTGACCGCCCGCGAGCCTGCCGCCTTGCGCCGCGAAGTCATGAAGCTTGGCTGCTCGCAGATCGACGCCGGCAGCCGGATCGAAATAGGCGCCTACACCGAAGCCGGCGACGCCCAGCAGATGGAGCGCGAGCAGTTCACGCTCGGCGACATCCGCCCGCTGGACGTCGTCATGCGCGAGCTGATGCAAGACGGCTACATCCCCAGCTTCTGTACAGCCTGTTACCGGCTGGGCCGAACCGGCGAGCATTTCATGGAGTTCAGCATACCGGGCTTCATCAAGAACTTCTGCACGCCAAACGCCCTCTCAACGCTGACGGAATACCTTGTCGATTACGCCAGCCCCGAAACGCGCGCGGCCGGCGAGAAACTGATCCGCGAAGAAGTGGACAAACTCCCGGACGAGAAGATCAAGAAGGAGCTGATCGGCAAGCTCGAGCAGATCAGGAGCACCGATGAGCGCGACCTGTATTTCTAAGAAACCACGGACAAACACGGACGCGCACGGACGACCACGGGGCGGGCACGGACAAACACGGACAAACACGGACGAGCACGGACGAGCACGGACAGGAGTGGACTGGAATGGACAGGATTGACAGGATTGACAGGAAAATTCCGTAGCCGCCCGGCAGGCGTACTGACCGTCTGCTGGGATCGCGGGCGTCCCGCCAGCATCCTCAATCTTCCGTAGTTGCAGGTGAATATACAATCGTGTTTATGGTGCCTTCATTCCAGCCTTCACCCGCTGATGAAGGCAACCCACATACATCGTGTTCTCCGGCCTGCGGAATGCTATTCCGGTTCCTACGCACCAACGGTGCGTCTTATGATAGCCTATGGCTAAGCGAGGCGCTTCGCCGAGCGATGCCATAGGTAATGCGATGCCAAACAAAACATGACGCTCTGTAGGAGCGTCGTAAAAAAATCCACTCCCAGACGATGCGGTTTGGATGACCCTCCAGGCTGAATCGTCAGGCACTGGTCTGGTATCTTGCGCATTACGAACGGGAGTTCAAAGTCGATCACGCAGCCGCCAGCGGGGAGAACTCTCGACCGTGGCGGACGGGGTGCGAATACTTGAAACCGCACAGGCCGGCCTGTATAATCCGGCCTATGGCTCTGACACCTGAATTGAGGAAGAAGCTCGAGGCGCTGAACCGCGGGCCGCTGAAAATCAGGCAACCGGGTAAGGGCAACGCCGGCGCGTCTCCGCCGGCCCCGCCTGAGGCGCCGAAACCGCCTGCCGAACCTGTTGCACCCACGGCGCCTGTTGCACCTGCCGCTCCGGTTACGCTCCAACAGGCCGCGTCGGGCGAGGTGGTCGAAACGCCGTTCGGCAGCCTGTATATGGTCAGGCGCAGATTCAGCGGGCTGATCGAAAACGCCGGGCCGACGCTGGCGGCTTATCGTCGCACATTCGTCGAGGGCGCCGCCTCGTGGCGCGAGAGGTCGCTTCACCCGGGCATCCGCCCGCTGATGGACGTCGATCACCGCCGTGTGCTCTATATCGACATCGAAACCACCGGCCTGTCGGCCCAGCCGCTGTTTCTCATCGGCGTCATGAGCTATACCGGCAGTGATTTCGAGCAGCGCCTGCTGCTGGCGCGCGATTATGCCGAGGAGCGGGCGGTAATCGCCTTATTCGGCGAGCTGCTGCACGAACAGGAAGCGATCGTGACCTACAACGGCCGGAGCTTCGACGTGCCATACATAGCAGAACGCGGCACGGTGCACGGCATCGATCTCAGCTTCTCGGGGCACCACGCCGATCTCCTGCTCGAGGCGCGCCGCCGATATCGAGGCCGGCTGCCGAACTGCAAGCTCCAGACGCTCGAGCGCTGCCTGTTGAACCGGGCGCGGTTCGGCGACATTCCCGGCGACCAGATTCCGCGCGTTTACCACGATTTCGTGAGAACCGGCGACGCCCGGTTCATCGGCGATATCCTCAACCACAACGCGCTCGACCTGGCCGCGATGGCGGAAATCCTGCTGCACATGACTAATGAAGAACAACCAAATTGCTGACGGAGCCGGGGCTGAAAATGCGACCGGGATTCAGTCCGGCAGAGCACATTTTTTCCGGGGAAATTTGATCGAAATCCGTTATAATGTACGTTGTAAGCGGATGCTTGCGCGATCCCTCGGTGCCGCGAATCTTGCGGCCGGCGTATGAACGCAATGCATCTTTTCGCCGGCTGCCGGCCGATGTGGCCCGGCAGAAAGCTTTCCCCCGCCGGTGCGGCGATTGCCGCCGGAATATAGGGGAGGGCGGCGTTGATTTATTTCCCCTTGGAATGGCCCGGTGCAGGAGCACCGAGGCTCGGAAACGTTTTTTTCATCACAGGAGATATGTCGGATGCCCCACAGAATCACCAGCGATTGCGTGTCGTGCGGAAGCTGCGCGGAAGAGTGCCCGGTCGATGCCATCAGCGAAGGTGACGGCCAGTACGTCATCAACGCCGATCTGTGCACCGATTGCGGCAACTGCGCCGAGGTCTGCCCTGCCGATGCAATAGTGGCAGACGAGGATTAGCCCCGCGCGGCCCGATGGCACCCGGCGGCACGGCGAACTTGGGGCGGCCGGCCGGTGTTTAATCGGGTGCGGGTCGATCCGATACCCAAAGTAACAGCCCCCATAGGAGGCAGAAGGAATGGCCGATATTAGAGCCGACGTCGAGAAGGCGATCGAAGAAATCCGCGTGATGCTCCAGAGCCACGGCGGCGACGTTGAACTGGTCGAGATCGACGACGACAACGTTGTGAAGGTCAGGCTGACCGGCGCGTGCGCCGGCTGCCCGATGGCCCAGCAGACCCTGAGGATGGGCGTTGAACGCCAGCTCAAGCAGATGGTGCCTGCAGTGGCAGCCGTCGAGCCGGCAGACGACGAAGATTTCGGCGAGGATTTCGAAGAAGATTTCGATGTGGAATGATTCGCCCCCGCGGGTTGCCTGATGGCATGAAACGGGCGCGCACCTCGTGTGAGCGCTCGTTTTTTCATGTTCCGAATCCGCTGGCGGGTTTTCGCGGTCCGCCCCCATCAATCCTTCTATTTCAGCACCAGCGCCTGCATATCTTCCTGTCTTGTGAAGGCTGCTTCTGTGTCTCCGGCGGCGGCTGTTTGTCTTTTGGTGAAGCCTTGCCGGTGTACCGGCATCGTCCGACATGCAGAATCATAGCATCTGGTGGGCCGGGTGTCAAGCAGCGTTGGCGGGTTAAACCGGCGGGTGCCCCAAACGTCCGTGTTCGTCCGTGCTCGTCCGTGCGATATTCGTTACAGATAATTACAGATAAATTCTGGACATTCACCTCCGCCCAATGTACAATACTGACCAGTCAGTTCTGTCTGGAGGAATGATCATGGCACGAGACGATCGTCGGCTTGAAATAATGCACGCGGCTGAGAACCTGTTCACCTCGCGCCGCTATCATGAGATCACAACCAGCGACATCGCACAGGCGGCGAAGGTCGGCAAGGGGACTATCTACCGCTACTTCCAGAACAAGGACGACCTGTTTTTCCAGGTGGCCACATCGGGCTTCGACGAGCTTTGCGAACTTCTGCATAACAATGTGCCCGCAGACCTGCCATTCAGCGACCAACTGCTGAACGCGTGCCGGCAGATCAGCGACTTCTTCGACAGCCGCCGCCCGCTGCTGAGGATGATGCAGGCCGAGGAAAGCAGGATACAGTGGTGCCGGAAGGCGATGAAAAACAACTTCGAAGCCAGGCGCAGGAAACTGGTGGCGGCTGTTTCGAGCATAATCGTGAATGGCCTGAACAGCGGCGAGCTGAAAAGCGACATTCCGCCCGATGTGCTTGCCGGTTTTCTGCTTGGAATGCTCAGGACGAGAGCGCGCGAGCTTGCCGAGGATTACGGTGAACTGCCGTTGGAGATGCTGATCCACTTATTCATAAGAGGCGCCGGCGGGGCACCCCGCGATACAGGAGAACCGACTTGAAGCGATTCGTTTTCGTTGCCGTCGTGCTGGCCGCAGCGGCCGGGCTGGGTTGGATGGTGTATCAGAAGGTGAAGGAGACCAAGGAGGAGCCGCCGCCGCCGCAACGAACGGCTGTTGCAGTCGAGGCTGCGCCGGTGTCAAGAGCGTCGATCAGCCACGTGGGGCGATTCACGGGGTCGCTGGAGGCTGAATCGCGCTTCGTGGTTGCGCCGAAGGTGGGAGGGCGGCTCAAGACGCTGCTGGTTCACATCGGCGACCGCGTCGAGAGCGGGCAACTGCTCGCAACGCTGGACGACGAGGAATTCCGCCAGCAGGTGGAGCAGGCCCAGGCCGAGCTTAAGATGGCGGAGGCCAACGTGGCCGATTGCGCGAGCGCGCTCGACGCCGCCAGGCGCGAGTATGAGCGGGCAGTGGCCCTCCACGAGAAGAAGATCGCCTCGGAATCGGGGCTGGATGAAGCGCAGGCGCGTTACAGGGCGACCGAAGCGAAGCACAAGATGGCGCTCGCACAGGTGGATCAGAAGAAGGCGGCTCTCAATGCGGCCGAGTTGCGGCTTTCGTACACGAAGATCGGCGCAGCCTGGGAGGAAGACCGTGTGTCGCTCGCTTCATCGGCCGCCGGCGAGCGTGTTGTGGGCGAGCGATACGTTGACGAAGGCGAGCTGCTGCGCGCCAACGATCCGATAGTCTCCGTGCTGAACATCTCCCAGCTCAAGGCGGTGGTGCACGTGACCGAAATCGCCTACGCAAACATTGAGCCGGGGCAGAAGGTAAGCATCACCACCGACGCCTGGCCGGGACGGTCATTCAGCGGCACGATCATGCGCGTGGCGCCGCTGCTGCGGGAAAAATCGCGCCAGGCCCAGGTCGAGATTTCGGTGCCGAATGCTGAGGGAGTGCTCAAGCCGGGCATGTTTGTTCGTGCCGAAGTCGTGTTCGATCATCAGCCCGAGGCGATCGTGGTGCCGGTGGCGTCGCTGTGCCGCCGCAACGGCAATCGGGGCGTTTTCCTGGTGGATGAGTTTGAGCAGGGAATCAGGGCGCGATTCGTAACCGTGACGGTTGGCATAATTGACGGCGCACTGGCGCAGATTGTTCATCCGCCCGATGGATTCGAAGCTGAGAAGGTGGTAACGATGGGACAGCACCTGCTGCAGGACGGCGACGCAATCATGCTGCCGGAGATCGAGTTGCCGCAGGATACGGAGAATGCTTCGGAATCGGAAGGAGCAGCCGCGGAGTCGAAGGCGGTCGATCCGGCCCGGCAAGCCCACGTTGAACAGCCTGATGCGGAGGGGCAGCCGGTGAATGCAACAGGAGGCGGGCAATGAAGCTGTCGCAATTTTCCATCCGCCGGCCCATCTTCACAACGATGGTCACTCTGATCGTGATTATCCTGGGCAGCGTGTCGCTGATGCGCCTGCCGATCGACCTGATGCCGGACATCACGTTCCCTACGCTGTCGGTTCGCACAGACTATGAAAACGCCAGCCCGCAGGAAATGGAGGAGCTGATAACGCGGCCGATCGAGGAGGCCGTCAGCGCTGTGCCGGGTGTTGAGGAAGTTAGCTCCACATCCAGCGAAGGCTCCAGCAGTGTCCGCATCAGCTTCACCTGGGGCACAGACCTGTCGGAAGCGGCCGACGACGTCCGCGAACGGATCGACCGCGTGGTGGGGCGTCTGCCGGAGGATGCCAACCGCCCCACGCTGTTCAAGTTCGACCCTGCGAGCATGCCCATTCTGATCCTCGGGGCATCGAGCCGGCTGGATCCGGTTCAGATGAAACAGATCATAGAAGATCAGATCAAGTACCGGCTCGAGCGCGTGCCGGGGGTTGCTTCGCTGGATGTTTGGGGCGGCCACGACCGCGAAATTCACGTAGACGTGTATCCCGACGTGCTCGAGAGCCTCGCGTTGTCGCTCGATGAGGTGCTCAATGGGATAAGGACTGCCAACGTGAGCCTGCCGGCCGGGAAGATAGACCGCGGCAACTTCGAGGTAACGGTGCGCGTGCCCGGCGAATACACGGACCTTGACCAACTCCGCAACACGGTGGTCGCCGTCCGCAACAACAACGAAATCAGGCTCAGCCAGGTTGCTTCCGTTGAAGATTCGTGGACTCGCATCACGCGAGTCGTGCGTATCAACGGCAAGCAGGGCATCTATCTGGCGGTTCGCAAGCAATCCGGCACCAACACCGTCAGCGTGGCCGACCGTGCCCTCGCCGAGATCGAGCGTATCAGAAGGGATATCCCGCAGATCGAGCTGACGGTGATAATGGACGGCTCCGACTACATCAAGCGGTCGATTTCCAACGTCAGCACGTCGGCATTGCTGGGCGGCGGTATGGCGGTGATCGTGCTGCTGATTTTCCTGCGGAGCCTGCGCAGTACTGTGGTGATCGCCACGGCTATCCCTGTTTCCATCATCGCAGCATTCGCGCTGCTGTACTTCAATGGATTTACACTGAACATAATGACTCTGGGCGGGCTGGCCCTGGGCGTGGGCATGTTGGTGGATAGTTCAATTGTTGTTCTCGAGAACATCTACCGGCTGGGCGAAGGCGGTCTGCCGCCGGACGAAGCGGCCGCCGAAGGCAGCCAGGAAGTTACCTCCGCCATCATCGCGAGCACGCTTACGACTATGGCGGTATTTCTGCCGATGCTGTTCGTGCGCGGAATGTCGGGCGTGATGTTCAAGCAATTTGCGCTCGTGGTAAGTTTTGCGCTGCTGTGTTCGCTTGTTGTGGCCATAACGCTTGTGCCGATGCTTGCTGCCCGCATAATGCGCGGGAGCGGCAAGCACAATCCGCTCAAGCACGGGTCAGAAGGGGCTGCGGGCGCTATCGGCGGTTTCTTCCGGTCGCTCGAGAACGGCTACAGAAACCTGCTGCACACTGCGCTCAGGCACCGGGCGATTGTTATCGTTTCTGCAGTTGCCCTGCTTTCCGGCAGCCTTCTGCTGGTCATGCTTGTGGGCGTTGAGCTGATGCCGGCAGGCGATGAAGGCGAGCTTAACATAACAGCCGAGATGGAAGTAGGCACGCGCCTCGAGCTGCTCGATGCCCGGCTGAAGTACGCCGAGCAGATAGTCAGGCGTGAAGTGCCTGAACTCAAGAACCTGATCACAACAGCGGGCTCGAGCGGCTGGCGCAGCGGCGGCAGCCACTCGGGCAGCTTGCGCATATCGCTGGTGCCGCAGAATGAACGCGAACGGTCGACCGACGAGATCGCGACGGAGTTGCGGAAGAAGCTGAGCGGCATTCCGGGGCTGACAATCCGCACGCGCCCCGGGCGCAGCATAGGACGCCTGCTCAACAGAATGATGGGCGGCGACGACCGCATCGCCGTTGAGGTCAGGGGGCACGATTTCGACACCGCCGACGCCCTCGCACAACGGGTCAGGCACGAAGTTGAACAGGTTCCCGGCATCACCGATGTCCGCATGAGCCGCGACTCGGGCAACCCCGAGGAGAACATCATCATCGACCGCGAGAAAGCGGCCGACATGAAGCTGACAGTCTCGAGAATAGCACAAACGCTTCAGACCGCCCTCGCCGGAACGCGCGCCAGCAACTACCGTGAAAGCGGCGATGAATACACCATTCTCGTGCAGCTCAAGGACGCCGAAAGGCTGAGCCTGGACGACGTGCTCCGCCTGACTGTGACCAACGCGGAGGGCGAGCAGATAATGCTGCGTAACGTTGTGGGGACGGAAGCGCGCAGCGGGCCTGTGACCATCGAGCGCAAGGACCAGGAGCGAATCATATCCGTCTGGGCCGACTATGAAGGACGCGACATGGGTTCGGTGATGGCCGACATCCGACAGCGCGTAAGCTCCGTGGCTGTGCCGCATTCGTTCAGCATCGCCTACACGGGCAATTACGAAGAACAGCAAGAGGCATTCCAGGAGCTGCTGCTGAGCCTCGTGCTCGCGCTCACGCTAGTCTACATGGTCATGGCGTGCCAGTTCGAATCGCTGCGCGATCCGTTCGTCGTAATGTTTTCCGTGCCGCTGGCCGCGATCGGCGTGATCCTGATGCTGTTCCTGACCGACACCACATTCAACATGCAGTCGTTCATCGGCTGCATCATGCTCGGCGGTATCGTGGTCAACAACGCCATCCTGCTGGTCGACCACACCAACCTTCTCCGGCGGCGCGACGGTCTGCCGCTGCGCGATGCGATCGAAGAAGCCGGCCGGCGGCGGCTCCGCCCGATCCTGATGACTGCGCTCACAACGATGCTCGGCCTCACGCCCCTCGCCCTCGGCTTGGGCGAGGGCGGCGAGGCACAGGCGCCGATGGCAAGGGCGGTCATCGGCGGGCTGTTCAGCTCCACGCTGATAACGCTTGTGTTCGTGCCGGTGGTCTATTCGATATTCGAGCGCAAACTCGGCAAGGGCCAACAAGAACAACTCGAGACGCAATGAAAGGCAGTAAATGGCAGCAGCAGATTCAACAAGGCTGTGGAAATCAGCGCGCCTGATCGCCGCGGCGGCTTGCATGGCAAGTCTTGTGCTCGCCGCATGCGTTCCAACAGGAACGGAATCGGTGCCTGATATCAATTTCGATGACCAGGTGGGGGCGTCGCGGCGTGTGGTGGCCGATGCGCCGCAGACGGAAGGAGCGCCTGCCGACCAGACCGGGCCGCTCGAGGTGACCGTGCAGGAGGCGGTGCTTCTGGCGCTCGAGCATAACCGAGCGCTCGCCGTGCATCGCGTGCAGCCTGCGATCGCTTCGACATTCGCCGCCGAGGAACGGGCGGAGTTCGACACCACGGCCGGGGGCGAAATCTACGGCGGCCGGTCGCGCGTGGAGCAGCCCCGCCAGAATGCCCCAGGCAGCCGAAGCTCGGCGGCCGAGGAAATGGGCGGACGTGTTGTGCTGGGGAAATATTTCCCCACCGGGACCGACCTGGAAGTTGAAATCGAATCTTCCATCGCCGATTCAACCACGCAGGAGGAAAGACTGGCGGCCGCCCGCGCGGGCCTGACCGTCAGCCAGGCGCTGCTGCAAGGGCGGGGGCTTGGCCCGAACCTTGCGCGCCTGCGCCAGGCGAACCTCGACGTGCTGGCCTCTGAATACGAACTGCGCGGTTTTGCCGAGGCCCTCGTTGCCGACTCCGAAAGCGCCTGCTGGGATTATGCCCTCGCGCGCCGCGAAATCGAGATTTTCGAGGAATCGCTCAGCCTTGCCGAAAAACAGCTCGGCGAGACGAAAGACCGCATTGAAATCGGCAAGCTTGCAGGCAGCGAGCTTGCCGCAGCGCAGGCCGAGGTCGCGCTTCGCAAGGAAGACCTGATCAACGCCGCGAGCGAGCTTGCAACGGCAAGAATCCGCCTGCTGCAACTGATGAATCCGCCGACGGCCGATTCGTTCTGGGAGCGCAAGGTGGAGCTGCTGGACAAGCCGGCGGCGCCCGATGTCGAGCTGGAGGCGGTGAACGATCACGTGGCCGTGGCAATGCAGTTGCGACCCGACCTCAACCAGGCGCGGCTGGCACTCCAGCGCAACGAACTTGAACTGGTGCGAACGAAAAACGGCCTGCTGCCGCGGCTCGACCTGTTTGTGGCGTTGGGCAAGTCGGGCTATTCCGACAGCTTCGGCGGCTCGGTCGAAGATATCAGCGGCCGCGCATATGATATCACGGCGGGGCTGGCGCTCGAGTATCCGCTCGGAAACCGCGCAGCACGCGCCCGGCACACCCGCGCGCTGTGCAGCCGCGAGCAGGCCGCCGAGGCGCTGCTGAACCTCGAGCAACTGGCACAGGTGGACGTTCACACCGCGTATATCGAGGTGAACCGCTCCCGCGAGCAGATAGCAGCCACCGCCGCAACGCGCGCATTGCAGGAGGAGAAATTCCGCTCGGAAACCGAGAAATTCCGCGTCGGCACGTCGACCTCGCTGCTGGTCGCACAGGCCCAGCGCGATCTTACCGCCAGCATGATTTCGGAAATCCGGGCGGTCGTAACATACCTCAAGGCGCTCATACGGCTGCATCGGGCCGACGGCTCCCTGCTGGACAGGCGAGGGCTGTTTGCACCCGGCGGCCGGCCGGTGCGGGAGAATCGACAGGACTCACTGGAGATGGACGAGGGGGAATAGACAGGATTGACAGGATTTACAGGATGAGGGAGATGCGGGGGCGGGTTGCGGTCAGGCATGCCGGCGAAAAAACCTCAAATCTAGCCGACGGTGCAGTCTATAATTGAGTAGGTAACACGTACGCATTATCGGACCGGCAGATAGAGCCTGCCACCGCACCGGGGAGAACGGTAAGCTGTTATGAGTATCAAGCTCAAGTGCAGACTGTGCCAGAAAGAACTGGAGATTCCCGATTCGTTCGCCGGAAAGAAGGGCAAGTGTCCCTACTGCGGAGAAGTCCTCGACATTCCCGCGTCCGGCAACACGGTTGAGAATGCGCCGGAGGGCTGCGAACCCGCGGCCGTTGCAGCCGGCACGCCGCCGGATATCGCCGGTGTGTCGCCTGCCGATTCGGAAAATATTCCGCCGCCCACCCAACAGCCGGCGCAGTATTCGACCGAGCTTCCAGCGGATGACGAGCCTGGCGGCTATGGGCAAGGCGGGCCGGAGATATCCCTGAGCGTCGATTCGGTTCCCCTTACGGCTGCACCCCAGCCTGCGGCCGCAAACGGCGGCCGGCCGGTTCGTTTGTCAGTTCTGCTGCCTGCGGCTGTTTTGCTGATAGGCGGGGCCATTGCCTGGTTCGTGCTGTCCAAAAGCGTAGGCACCACCGACCCGCAAACAGCCGGCCCGGCAATCAGCATTCCCGATGAGGACGTCCCGGCCGATGATCCGGCCGGCGCCGACGACCAGGCGGACGAGCCTGTCGCGGTCCGCGACGACGCTCCGTTTGCGGATACGAGGCGACTGGCGGCGGGATTGTCGGCTCGCACGTGGCTGTACGTCGAAATTCAGCGGCCGGCGGAGCTGATGCAGCGGCTTGCCGAACTGCCATCGTGGAAGGATAAGGCCGTGGCCGTCGAGCGCTGCCGCGACGCGCTCAATGAGCTTGTTCTGCTTGCGGCGCACAGATACGGGCGAGATGAGGGGGAATTGGGCGGCTTGGTCGCGAAGGCGCGAACCGTTCACCTGGCGTTCGACAGCCTCGATGGATGGCCGCTGGTGATCGTGGCGCTGGACGAGCCGCCCTCGAGCGAGAACCTGTTCGGCCAGGCGAGCGACGTCAAGCCCGATCGCACGCTGACGTTGGGCGGCGTATCGACGGACATTTTCAGCGGCAGGGAAGGCCAGCAGCTATTCACGGGCTACTACGACAATTGCGTGGTGCTTGGCCTGGGTCATGATACAGTCAGCGGCGTGTTGGGCAGGTTGAAACAGGAACCGCCGGACAGCCTGATGAACGACGAGCAGTTCGTGCAGGCGTTATCGGTTCGCGAGGGCGAAGGCTCGTGGTTGTGCTTCATGCCCGCTAACAGCCCAGACATGCAGGATTCGCTGTGGGGCAGAACGCTGCAGGCGAAGCTGGTGACGTCGTTGCAGATGACGCTGGATCCGTCGGGCAGGGCGCTGTGGGGCGTGTTGTCGGCGGCGGGTGCGACGGCGAAAATACTGGGCGGGCAGCTTACGGGCGAGGCGTTGAAATTGGCTCCGGCCGACGCAGCGGTTTGCCTGGGCATTGCGCCGGAAACCATACATGATCTGCTGCGGCCGGCGGCATTGGCCGGCGCCGACGCCACGGGCGAGGCCGCCGGTTACGTGGCCAACATTCTGGCCGCCTTGAAACCGGAGGCGGCGCTCGTGGTGCCGGCGGCAGAAGGCGCTGCCCCCGTGGCCATTCTGCCCGTAGCAGACGCGGCCAAGTTGAAGGCGGCATTCGAGAAGATCGCAGCCGTCAGCAAAGGCACGCCGGCACGCCACAAGGAGTTTACGCTGATAACGGCGGACGGGGCGGCCGCTGCTTTCAACGACACCTTCGTGCTGCTGAGCGCGAGCGAAGCGTCGGTGCGCGGTCTGATCGACGGCCCCGCATCGCCCGTAACGGCTGATCGGCCGGAAAAGGGCGTGCTGTGCATGTTTGCGAAGCTGCGGCCTGCGGCCCTCGCCGGGCGCCTGGAGGCGTCGCTTGCTGAGCTATTCGATGCAGACGCCGCTGCATCGTTGAGCGCCGTGCGGAGCGACGGGATTGTTCGGTTCACGGCCGATGCAGATATAGTCGGCGTGGCGGCGGCATACTTCTCGGATGCTGCGGAGAAGCGCAAGCGTGAAAACGAGCGGCGCCGGGCGGAGGAGCTTCGCAGGGCCGAGGCGGCCTCGAGGAAGAATATCGAAAGCATTCACAACGCCATCAACAGCTACATAGCCCGTGAAATACACGAAGACATGAAGAACGCCACGCTCGACCTCAGCTTTCCGAGATCGATCAAGGAAGTGATCGATGCCGGAATGCTCGATGAGACGCTGCTGCAATGTCCGCTGGACGATGAGCCGGAACGGCTGCCCGACGGCGTCTTGAGCAGCTATGATTTCATATTCAACCACGTCGGCTACCGGATGCCGGCGGAGGTGCCTGCCACCGCCGATATGCTGGTCGTGTGGGAGCGCAAGCCGCTGCACAACGGCAGGCACCTGGCGATGTGGGCATCGCGCCCGGTCAGGTTGATCAGCCCAGACGAGCTGCAGCAGGCCTTGGCCGACGCAGTTGCCGAGGCGGAGAAGCACGCGCCGAGAAAGGTGCGCGTGCCGGGAAAATAGATCGGAAAACCATTCAACGCCCCGATGTAGGCATCGAGCCGCGCCCGGCGCGCCGGGGCGATAATGTTCCTTGATGGACCATACATACCAGAAAACAACACTGCCCAACGGCCTGCGCGTGATGAAGCTTCACATGCCGGCCGTCCATTCCGTATTCGCCAACCTGTATGTGAAGTCGGGCTGGCGGCTGGAGAAATCCTCCGAAAGCGGCATCAGCCATTTCGTCGAGCACATGCTGTTCAAGGGCACCACCCACTACTCCAACTCGCGCGAAATTTCCGAAGCCGTCGATAACATCGGGGCCGACATCAACGGCAGCACTATGCCGGAATATTCGGAGTTTTCGCTGATCGTGCATCCGCGGCACCTGGCCGATGGAATGCGCATCTTCGGAGATTTTCTCACCAATTCAACATTCGACAGCGCCGAGGTTGAGAACGAGAAGGAGATAATCGCTGAGGAGCTGAGCCAGTACAGCGATATTGCGGGCGACAGCGTGAATCTCGACGAGCTTGCGTGCAGCCTTATGTGGCCGATGAGGTCGATGTCGTGCAGCGCCTTGGGCAGCTACAAGACCATCAAGTCGTTCTCGCGGCGGCAGCTCATCGAGCACTACCGCGATCACTATGTGCCGTCGAACATGGTGCTGTCGGTGGCGGGCAACTACGACCCAGACAAGCTGGACGCGCTTTTGGCGGAGCATTTCGGCGATCTTTCCGGCGAGGCGACGCTGCGCGAACCGGAATATGAAACAGGCCTCGGCTTCCCGAGGTCGGTCTATAAGCGGATGCCTTCGCGCATGGCATACATGAAGCTATGCCACGAAGCCTGCTCGTATCGCGATCCCAACCTGATCCTGGTGCTGGTGATCAGCGACATCCTCGGCGGCGGGATATCTTCGAGGCTGTTTTCAACGCTGCGCGAGGAGCTTGGGCTGGTTTACGACGTGTCGTCGGGTGCAACGATGTATTCTGACGTCGGTTCCATCGACGTCATAACAAGCACAAAAGCTTCGAAACTCATCCCCACGCTCAAGTGCGTGCTGGAACAGATTCGCATATTGGCCGACGGCGGCGTGACCGAGGAGGAATTGGCGCGGGTGAAAGACCGCGTGGCCTGCCAGATGGATTTCATGCTCGACAGCCCGGCCGACCTCAACGAGTGGTTCGGGCTGCGCGAGCTGCTTACATCACCCGAGAAAATGGAAACGCCTGACGACGAGATGGAGCGGCTGCGGTCGGTGACGGCCGAAGACCTCAACCGCGTGGTGCGGGAGTACATGGTGCCCGGGCGTCGCGGATTGGTGCTGGTGGGTGCGGGATCGTGGCGCCAGCGCCGGCAGATAGCGAAGCTTCTCGAGCAGTAGCGGCGGCAAATCGCACCGCTAAGGCGCCGTACGCAAATAAGCTGTACAGATTGGGGAAAGTGGCACAGGCGTCTCGCCTGTGAGCAGGCCGGAATAACAGGCGGGACGCCTGTGCCACATTATCTGCTTGCATATGTTAATTGCGTACGACTCCTAAGGCGCCTCCGTAGCAGCGTCACCCCCTGCGGCAGCCGGTGCATCATCCTGCCCAGCCGCAGGCTCGGCGGCGTCTGCATCGCCCCTGGCGGCATTCGCCTTCAGCGCGTCAAGCTCCTTCTGGATGCCTTCGTAGCCAAATGTTTTGGCCG
>Ga0307378_10004005_pt1 | contig 21266 bp, 21 predicted proteins | sample UN1MG_FD_202238 | JGI IMG/M metagenome (GOLD analysis project Ga0307378, IMG submission 202238) | Soil microbial communities from Risofladan, Vaasa, Finland - UN-1 | ecosystem: Environmental > Terrestrial > Soil > Coastal area > Acid sulfate soil | place: Finland: Risofladan, Vaasa | collected... | reverse complement strand
TTTTTCCCACTACTTTCTAGCCTCCTTTGCTCTAATGTAATGTCTGTTAGCACAACAAGTATATCACGCTGAATAATAGCGGAACAAACTCAGCGATATCAGGAGGAAATCCTTCTCTAATCTCCTTCAAGTCTTCCTCCAGGTCAATTGTCTCTTCGCAGGGTGGCATTTCCCCCGAACAGGTGGACGCTGACAAAATCGTAGAACATCAACATAAATAGTACAAAGGTATGATGTAGTTCAGATGGGAAAGATAAAGCGGTATCCCGTCAACAACATATATAATTCCATCTGCCTATCTGGTAATATATCGGGGTGCGGGAATCAATGATTATAAGGAGGTATCAGTATATGATTTACGTAGAAGCGTCACTTCGGGTAGTTCCAGGCAAAATGAATGAACTCATAGAGGTATTTGAGAAGGAATTTCTGCCTGCTTCTAACAAAGTAGGAATGAAACTTACTGCCCAGTGGCGTACCACTATTGGCACGCTGGATGAGGTTATCGACCTCTGGGGCTATGATGATCTGACCCACATGCAGCGGGTGCAGGAAGCAAGGACAAAGAGCCCGGAATTTATAAAAGCCTCGGCCCATCTTAGGTCGCTCATCGCATACGAAGCAACTAGGCTCATTGCTCCGACGTCACTATCATCGATAAAGTAATTTAGAGCCATAAAATAGGGTGATATTTGCCTTGAGGCTAATAAGCCGGTAGGTAAATGTAGCTACATGTGTCGCCAGATGTATGTAGCTACATGGGGTAAACATGAAGGTAGCCAAGGTAACCCAAGTAGCAAAAGAGACACGGGTAAGCCCACTGTTCACTGGACCGGTCACCAGGCAGTCGATCGTGGGTACAGAGTTGAGCAAGAAATTCCGCATAGCGCAGGTAAACTTCGGCAAGGGGGTAAGGAACAAGTTCCACAGTCATACCATTGAACAAACAATCATTGTTACCGAAGGCAAAGGCATTGTGGCCACAGATAATGAAGAGGTGACCGTCGTCCCCGGGGATATTATCTTCATTCCTGCAGAAGAGGAACACTGGCATGGGGCTGCCAAGGGTGCTACTTTCTCTCATCTCTATGTTATGTCGCCGGATAGTAAGACGACACAGCTTAAGGATTAGAATTTAGCCTAGTATTATAACCGGGAGAGCCAAGTTAAAACACACCAGGTGGTGATTAGCTTCAATAGGTTCAAGCTTACTCCTCAGCTTGTTTGCTCGGGAATCGTAGCCTCTAGAATTAATGACCAGTATTATCAACCGCAATCAACTACTTTGCGGTAGCCATAAGCGGAATTTCTCCGCACATTGGTAAAGTCGTCGTGACCTACTCCCCGGAAAATGGCTCCCCTTTCATTACTACGATACGAACCGTTTGGTGATTGTACAATACGGTGATAAGTGCAGGCTAAGGGTTGAAAATTTAAACTGTAACCTGGCCTTAGCATCTCATGGGCAATAGTTTTGTTGCTATGATAAGGTGGAGCGTCAGTAGTTCAGATAGATAGGTGACACACACAGAAGTTATGAAAGGGCGCTATAATGGCTGCATTATGAGTGTTTATTGCACAATGCCGGGATATAAACGCCTGGCGAGTATCCCCAAAATATCAAACCAAGCCAAGCAGAGATTAAAATGGTTTGATTATTACAATTCTCATGATCACAATGCCCGCCTAACCTGTCGTCACTTCGACATCTCCCCTCAAACTTTCTATCGCTGGAAAGAGCGCTACAATCGCAGGCACTTAGAGAGTCTGGAGGATCGCTCTCATCGCCCCAGGCATGTAAGACAGCCCACTTATTCAGCAGCGTTGGTTAATGCTGTGCTCAGATTAAGAGAGGAATATCCCCGGTGGGGCAAAGACAAACTGGTGATTCTGCTGCGTCGTGAGGAATTTAACTGTTCTGCCTCCACAGTGGGCAGGATATTGCACAAACTAAAGGAGCGTGGTGTATTACAGGAGCCAGTATCAAATCACATATCGGCCAGGAAAAGACAATGGCAACGTCCCTATGCAGTAAGGAAGCCTAAGGAATATGAGGCTAAAGAGCCTGGAGATATTGTAGAGGTGGATACACTGGATGTCAGGCCTTTGCCTGGAATGATCCTCAAGCACTTTACTGCCCGAGATATCATATCAAGATGGGATGTGCTGGAAGCTCACACCAGGGCAACTTCTAACACCGCATCCGGATTCATCGATACCCTGCTAACACGAATGCCTTTCCCTATCAAGGCCATTCAGGTAGATGGAGGGTCAGAGTTTCAAGATGCCTTCGAGAGAGAATGTCAACGAAGGGGTATTAAGCTATTTGTCCTGCCACCACGCTCACCCAAACTTAATGGCCATGTAGAAAGGGCACAAAGGACACATATAGAGGAGTTCTACGAGGTAACAGATGCCAACTTCAATATACCGGAACTGAATCAAGCTTTGCTGAAGTGGGAGAATGTGTATAATACTATCCGCCCTCATCAGGCATTGGGATATCTTACTCCCCAGGAATTTCTGGAGCAACATTGGCAAAATAAGAGAAAGGAGAAAGTGTCACTAATCACCTGAACGAGTACAATCTATTGACAAAAAAAGATAAATATAGCAGACTTACCCTGCCCAAGGAATTACTGCGTAGATTGGATAAGTATTGCGAGACGGTGGTCAGGGGTAAACCCAAGATACGAAATCTAGTGATAAGGAATGCTATTGAGGAGTTTCTCCATAAACAGGAAAGAAATTGGGAAGCAGCTGGTCAAATGAAGCGGATTAGTATCTATATTTTGGGCGTTTTTCATTTACAACCTCCATTAATATATAGGCCCGTTCAAACTAAGAGCGGGCCTATTTTTAGGTTGTAAAGATGTTGGGGAATTTGTCAATAAGGCTATGGGGAGCACTGAAGAAACGGAAAAAGGAGGGTAATGCCTATGGGTGAGAGGCGCTCAGGAAAGACTGAGAGAAAAATTTAGGAAAGGAGATTTAGATGAAACATAAATTAGTAATGGTAATGTTGTCAGTAGCACTTGTCGTGAGTTTGGTTCTTGTTGGTTGTGCTAAACCAGCACCGGCCCCGGGACCGACACCGACACCAACGCCGGCACCAGAGGTATTAAACGTTAAAATGGGGCTTTTTGTTGCTGCTGGAGACCACTTAGCGGGTGCCACTAATACCATAAAATTTGTTGAGGAAGCCTCAGGCGGTCGTATTAAAATCACATTAGTTCCAGAAGATACTGTCTGCCCAGTAGCCGAACACATTGATGCGACTGGCGCGGGGCTTTTTGACCTGAATTGGATGTGGGTAGCTTACTATGGGGAGACGTATCCTGTTTTAAGTCTCTTCAATCGTCCTATTGGACTCAGAGAACCGGGAGACGCTTGGGGGTTAGATAAGCAGGGAGGTTGGGATGAACTGGCGCAGGAAGTATGGGCAAAGTGGAATATCCACTACATAGGTCACTCTCCTAAGAAGTCTGATGCTCTGGTTTCCCGCGTTCCAGTTCCTACCATCGAGGATCTTAAAGGTCTGAAAGTAAGGTCATTAGAGCTAAATGCTGAAGCAATGGAGTCATTAGGAGTCAGTACTGTATTTTTGCCCCCAGAAGAATGTTACACCGCTCTTTCCTCTGGCCTCATTGATGCCACTGACGTATATGACCTTGTAACCGCTTATGAGGTTGGCCTAAATGAAGTGGCCAAGTATTGGGTAACGCCACCACTTTCAGCGGTTGTTCAGTCGAGCTTCGTTGCGAATATGGATTTCTGGAACTCTCTTTCTGATGCAGATAAACACCTGATTGAGACATCTTATCTCTACGCAGCCCAGGTTAACGGGCATATGCTTACATCCCAAATAAAATCAGCTCTTGCTGAAGCTCAAGCGAAGGGCGTAACGGTGACGCAGTGGAGTGATGCTGACCAGAAAAAATGGGGAGATGCCTTAGCAGAAGTCTTCGAGAGATATCCCGATGACCCCGAATGGACTGAAGCGTGGGAGTTGTTACAGGCCTACTGTGAAAAGATATATTAACTGAATTTATCAGCTTGTCGTGAGGGTTTTAGGGAGGAGCAAAACTGAAGACAATACCGATAAGTAGTGAAAGGAGTAATTGCGATGGAGAGAGGCTTGCATAAGATAAAGATCTTGAGACGCTTCGTATCAGGTGTGGAGAGGTTGAGTGATCAGACAGGGAGGGGCTTATCTTATGGGGTACTAGTTCTCATTGGAGTGACATTATACGAAGTTATCGCCAGATTTATTTTTAATAATCCTACTGTGTGGGGTCATGAGGCGGTAGAATTATTGTTTGGCGTCTATGTAGTCCTAAGTGGGGGATACTGCCTTCTTCATGAACACCATGTTAGAATGGATATTTTGTGGGCAAGGTTGTCTCTCAAGGGTAAAGCCATTGCTGACCTTGCAGTCTGTGGATTGGGTTTCCTATTTATTGGTACTTTGCTTTGGTGCTGTGTACCATTCGCATGGCATTCCTTTCAGGTCTGCGAAAGGAGTCCCTCAGTTTGGGCTCCTCCCATTTACCCATTTAAATTTATTCTGGCAATAGGAGTTGCTTTGCTGCTCCTACAGATGATAGTTAAGCTTATTCGAGACATAGCCACAGTTATCGATATAACCTTAGTCACGCCCAAGGAAGGTGTCACAAAATGATTGATGTAAATCCCCTAGTAATTCTACTTGTAATGTTTGGCAGCCTTGTGGGGTTATTACTTGCTGGGATGCCTGTTCTCTTAGCTATGGGAAGCATAGGTGTTTTAGTAGCTCTTATCTTCTTGAAGTCCGAATTCTTGACGTCCCTAGTGGCTGGGAACGCTTTTGATATTATGAGCTTTTACAGTCTTATTGCAATACCCCTGTTTGTTTTTATGTCATCTGTTCTGGAGCTTTCAGGTATAGGAGAAGACATGTTCCATTGCTTTCGACTGTGGCTTGACAGAGTTCCTGGTGGACTGGCAGTAGCAGTGATAGGAGTCTCTGTTCTTATAGCGGCCATGTCAGGTGTAGTTGCATCAGGCATCGTTATATTGGGAATCATTGCTGTGCCCATTATGCTTAAATTTGGCTACAGCAAAGAAATGGCAATAGGGCCTGTTCTGGCTGGAGCATGCCTGGCGTCTCTTATACCACCCAGTATGGCATTCATTGTTTATGGTTCCCTAGCCCAAGTATCCGTAGGCCAGCTGTTTGTCGGGGGAATAATCCCTGGTATCATCCTAGCTAGCCTTTTTGCGCTATATATAATTATAAGGTGTTATCTAAATCCTAATATTGCCCCAAGACTAGCACCTGAAGAAAGAGCTGGGTGGAGGGTAAAGTTTGCTTCCTTAAGAGGATTAATCTTGCCCTTCTGCCTTATTGCCGCTGTTCTCGGGGCAATTTTTTTGGGGGTAGCCAGTCCCACCGAATCGGCATCAATAGGCGCTGTTGGCGCTCTGGCGTGTGCTGCTGTCAAGCACAATCTCAGGTGGGGGGATGTGAGGCAGACCTTGATACGAACTCTCAACATCAGCGGTATGGTTCTATGGGTCTTTATTGGTGCCTACTGCTTTAAGGGTGTTTTCGTTATTTCTGGAGGACCTCAGCTCGTCACTGATTGGGTAAGTGGTCTAGGCTTAGGCCCCACTGCCGTTGTTGGGATAATGCAGATAAGTTTCATAATAATGGGTTGCTTCGTTCAAGAGATAGTTATTCAATTAATTAGCCTGCCGGTTTTTTTCCCCCTACTAGATTATTTCGGTCTCAGCCGTCTATGGTTTGGAGTTCTCTTTTTGACCAATATACAAATGTCATACTTAACACCACCTTTTGGTTTCGCATTATTTTATATGAGAGGTATAGCTCCGGAAGGTGTCAGCATGAGAGATATTATTCGATCGATTCTTCCCTTTTTGCCATTACAGGCTATCACCGTACTCATAGTGATGTTCTTTCCTGAGGTAGCTTTGTGGCTTCCTAGCCTTATGCTGAGATGATTAGCCATCGGCGGTTATCATAGCAGTCATGTAAGGAGAAAAATAATGAACAGCGTGTTGCTGGCAGTATCCAAGTCCAGGCTAATGGTGGAGAGAAACTAGGGTTCAGTTACTGGTACCTTACCCTAGAGCCTTCAGTAGAGATAGAGTGGCCGGGGAAAGTGTAGAAACTAGGTAGCAGGCAGAAACGTAAAGGAGGTTATTGGAATTTATGAAGACTACAAAGCAAAATCGTTCAAAGCTGGAAACCTACATCGTTGGTGAAGAGGTAGTTGAGGTAGAGAGAAAAATACCCATTATAGGGAAATACGATGTTATTGTAGCTGGTGGCGGAGGTGCTGGTATAATGGCTGCCATCGCAGCGGCTAGAAATGGAGCTAATACTCTACTCATAGAACAAGGAGGATTCCTCGGAGGCTCATTGACAGGAGCATACCAATTGAACTTCGGTCAGCCTGCTTTTGCATCAAAAGATACGCAGCTAATTCGGGGCATACCCGGTGAAATGGTAGAAAGACTTGTGAAAATGGGAGGGTTCTTGAGGTCGAATGGTTCCTCTCCATTCAATCCTGAATTGTTCAAGCATGTAGCCCTGAAAATGCTCCTTGAAGCAGGTGTCAATTGCAGGCTCTACACTATGATTGTTGATTCCATTGTGGAAGAAAACGTAATAAAGGGAGTTATTACAGAAAGTAAGGCAGGCAGGCAAGCTTTTCTTGCCGAGCGTATCGTAGATTGTACTGGAGATGGCGATGTCGCCGCCATGGCAGGTGCTCCTTATAGCATCGGTAGAGATTCTGACCACAAAGTACAGCCTCTTAATATGAGTTTCATTATGGGTGGTGTCGAATTAGATTCTACTATTAAATATATAAAGGATAACCCTAGTCAATTTGGTATGGGCGTTAATCGAACGGTATTGGAAACAGATGGAATACCTGTAGTCCGTGTGACTGGATTCTTCGACACAACTAGGAAATATGCCAAGGATTATGGTATACAAGTGCTGTATTGCCGCTTCGGAAACCTACCTATAGGAAATGGTAAAGAAATATGTTATATAAACATGGCCAGGGCATACAAGTATAATCCTCTCGATCCTAACGACTTGACAAAAGCGGATATAACGATGCGGGAACAAGTATTTTCCATCCTCAGATTCTTGAAACAGCATATTCCAGGTTTCAGAAATTCGTACTTGATAAGTACAGACCCTACATTGGGAATCAGAGAAAGTAGGCAGATAACTGGGGAATATGTACTCCAACCTCAGGATATACTCAAAGGGAGGATGTTTGAAGATGCCATTCTTCACGCTGCTGTTGCTTATGCTGAAGGAGGCCCAGGCCACCCTGTTGATGGATGGGAAGGAGGCCCAGGTTCAATATATGAATTCCCACAAAAGGGATGGCTGGAATACGAGATCCCTTATGGTGTTTCCGTGCCGAAGGTAATCGATAATCTCTTAGTAGCTGGCAAATGCAAGTCAGCAACACATGCGGCAATGGGGATGACAAAGAGTGTTCCTGTTTGCATGGCAGAGGGGCAATCTGCAGGTACTGCTGCTGCACTTTCTATTAAAGCAGGAGTTGTGCCACGTAAGTTGGATGTGAGAAAGCTTCAGCAGCAGCTTAGGAAGGATGGAGCGTACCTGCCAGAATGATAGAGTTTCGAAAGTAGGAAAGCTATAGCAGCAAAATCTGAAGAGTCCATATAAAAGAGGAGGTATGAAAAGTGGCCAAATATATCAAAGAGGCTGAAAGAAAAACTGAAGTTGTGTTGGAAGCAGATGTGGTGGTGGCTGGAGGTGGTCCATTCGGCTTCCCTGCCGCCATTGCAGCAGCGAGAAATGGAATGGAAACAGTATTGGTTGAGCGGTATTCTACTCTCGGAGGCACTGCAACAACTGGTTTGTGTAATAGCTATATGGGGTCCATCCCTCAAGTGGATGGAGGAATATATAGGGAACTCAAGACAAGACAGATATCCGCTGGGAGTCTTGTAGATGGCTATTACGCTAAGTTTGATCCTGAAGTTGCAGTGCTTATAATGAATGAGATGGTGGAAGAAGCCAAAATAAAATTAGTTTTGTACACCACAGCTGTAGATGCAGTGGTTGAGGATTCAAAAGTTAAGGGGGTAATTGTGGAGAGCAAGTCGGGGAGGCAAGCCATTGTAGGTAAAATTGTCATTGATGCCACAGGTGACGGTGATGTAGCTATAAGGGCTGGAGCTTCCTATCAGGCAACAGAACTGCAAGATAGGCAACCGTCAACATTGATGTTTAGAATTGGTGGTGTGGATGTCGATAAATTGGTGAGTTTGGTTCCAGAATGGGGCTTGAGGCGAGGCACTCTGCCCGACCTTCAAGCTAATCCTTATCCAACAGCCTTAAGTATACCTAAGCCAATGATTATGGAGTCCAGGGGAAAGGGTGAATTAAAGGCTGATATTGAGCATATCATTGTGCATTTACTAGATAGGACAATAGTCAAGACTGGTATGGTTACTATTAACTCAGCTCATTTGCAAGGAGATGCATGCAGCAATGTGGATTTGACTTCCATGGAAATCCTTGCAAGAAAGCAGAATATGTCTATAACTCAGTTCTTGAAGAATAATGTGTCTGGCTTTGAAAATTGCTTCCTAGTATACAATGCAGCGACAATGGGAGTCAGAGAGACTCGCAGAATCATTGGAGACTATATCCTTACAAAGGATGATATACTCACACGAAAGGAGTTTAAGGATACTATTGCCAATAACAGATTCCCAATGCAAGGGCATGGTCCTGGTGTAAAGTTCACTGATATCCAAGTTCCTCATGCTTATAGTATTCCTTATAGAACTCTTCTGCCGAAGGGTTTAGACAACATATTTGTGGGAGGCCGAGATATATCACTAGATCATGAAGCCTTGATGTCGGTGAGAACCATGCCCTGTTGTTTCTCTCTTGGTCAAGCAGCAGGAACCGCAGCGGCCCTCTCAATCAAGAACAAAGTTACACCGAGGGATTTGGATGTGAAACTATTACAAAAGACCCTTATGGAGCAAGATGCAGCACTGAACCTATTTAAGATATGACAAAAGTCATATTAGACTAAGAGAAGGAGTAGCACATTGACAATAAAGGCAGTTATTCTTAATGCCAGGGACAATGTGGCTACCGCAGTGGCTGATTTGGAAAGGGGAATCAAGGTGGAACTAGGAGCTGAGGGGAAGGGCTTCACTGTGGAGCTGAAAGTTCCTGTACCTCTGGGACACAAGTTCAGCCTTTGTCATATAGATAATGGTTCAAACATAATTAAGTATGGTGAGGTTATAGGTAATGCTACTAAAACTATCGAGCCCGGAGAACACGTACATATACATAATGTGGTCAGCGCTAGAGGCCGTGGCGACCTATCTAGAGAGGAAACATGAGCTTCTTAGGATATCCTCGCCCGGATGGTTCCTTCGGTGTCAGAAATTATGTGGGTATTATTCCCACTGTAGCCTGTGCCTGTGATGTAGCTCACTGGATAAGCAATCAGGTACGTGGCAGCGTTGCTTTTCTTCATCATCAAGGGTGCTGCCAGACGAAACCCGATCTTGACGTGGTAACCCACACCTTGATCTCTCTGGGACGGAACCCCAACCTGGCTAGCGTACTCTTAGTTAGCCTGGGCTGTGAAAGTATTTCGCTGGATGAGGTAGCTGATGGCATCGCTCAATCAAGAAAACCTGTAGAGAAGATCGTTATTCAAAAGCTAGGTGGGGCCAGCCCTGCCCTGGCTGAAGGTTCACGGCTGGCTCGACAGTTAGCAGTCAAGGTATCTGCGATGCTGCACAGTGAGGTCGATGACTCTGAACTGAGATTTGGTATTAAATGTGGCGCTTCTGATACAACATCAGGGTTGGCTTCCAACCCGGCTATTGGTGCTGCTGTTGATTTGCTGATTGAAAAAGGTGGCAGTTGTGTCTTTGGTGAAACTACCGAGTTCATCGGCGCCGAGCATATTCTAGCTCAGAGAGCGGCATCCCCAGAAGTAGGTCGCAGAATCTTGGAAATAGTAGACCGCATGGAGAAGCGAGCTATAGCCATGGGCGTAGATATGCGTGGAGGGCAACCCACGAAAGGGAACATTGCCGGTGGGCTTACCACCATTGAGGAGAAATCACTAGGAGCTATTGCCAAGGGAGGCACTAAACCTATCCAGGATGTCTACGAATATGGTGAAAGGCCACAGGGCAAGGGACTTTTTATTGTGGACTCACCGGGTAGGGAACCAGAGGCGTTAACTGCTCTAGCTGCTGCAGGAGCACAGATTATCCTATTTTCCACCGGACGGGGTGCTCCCCAAGGTTTCCCATTCGTTCCTGTAATCAAGATCACGGCAAACCCTATAACCTACCAGTATCTCCCTGACCACATGGACTTATATATAGATATTAACAGTGGTGCTAGTCATACCTTAAAGAAAGCAGGCCAAACTATATACGAGGAGGCCTTAAAAATAGCCTCAGGGAAGAAGACAATGGCTGAAATTACGGGCTATTCCACCGCCACCGATATCTACACAATTGGCCCAGTGATTTAGAATTAGGTGAACTGTAATGTAAGAAGCTTTGGAGCAGGTAGTGCTCTATCGATTGTCTCTTGTGTCTTGACTAAGCCCTAAAGAAGGATATAACAATGTCAAATAGCTTCAGTGGAGGAGGGGGATAATCTTTTATGAACTTTCCTAAGATGTTTCTTGCCAAACGAAGGACGGAAGCCTCTAGCCCAAGAATAGAGGATATTCAAGGGGCAATTGTCAGCGAGATGAGAAGGTTGAATCTGCAACACAAAATCAAGCCCGGCATGCGAATAGCTGTTACAGCTGGGAGCAGAGGAATAACTAATAACGTGCTCATCTTAGCTACAGTGGTTTCCGAGTTGAAGAAGTATGGAGCCCAACCTTTCCTCATCCCCTGTATGGGAAGTCATGGTGGAGCTACACCTGAGGGTCAAGTCGGGGTTTTGACAGCTCTGGGAGTGACTGAAGAGTCTGTGGGCTGCCCTATTGTTTCCCAAATGGATGTGGTGGAGCTAGGACACACTCAGGAGGGGATTCCTGTTTATATAGATAAGGTGGCTGCCAGCGCCGATGGGATTGTAGTGGTCAACAGAGTCAAGCCACATACAGAATACACGGGTGATATTGAAAGTGGTTTGATTAAGATGATGACAATCGGGTTGGGAAAGCATAGAGGAGCTCTTGCCACTCACAGATATGCTGTGCAATACGGCTACCAGGCTGTTATCCCTTCCATTGCCAGAGAGATACTGAAGTCGACATCTATACTCTTTGGCTTGGCAGTAGTGGAGAACACTCATGACGAAATTGCCAGGGTGGTTGCAGTAGAGCCAGATTCGCTGGAAGAAACCGAAAAGGCTCTCCTCGAGGAGTCCAGGGGGTTTCTAGCCACGCTTCCATTCAATAAGCTGGATATCCTGATTGTGGATGAGATGGGAAAGGAGATTAGTGGAACAGGGATTGATACCAACGTTATTGGCCGGATTATGTTTATTGGCGGGCCTGAGCCGGCGTCACCTCGTATCACTAGGATAGTGGTCCTCGACCTCACAAAGGAGAGCCAGGGCAGTGCTGTAGGTGTTGGGCTCGCTGATTTTATCACTCGCCGATTAGTAAATAAAGTTGATTATCGTGTGACTTATATTAACTGCCTCACGGCCATGACTCCTGAAAAAGCCCGCCTTCCTGTGGTAGGGGAAACAGATAAAGAAGTCATCGAATGGGCCTTCCAAACTATAGGTGCTGTGGAACCTCAGCAAGCTCGTGTGGTTAAAATAAAGAATACCCTGCATCTCGACGAAATCTATATCTCTCAGCTTCTCGTCTCTGAGCTTGAGAGTAAATCTGATTGGGAAGTTGAACAAAAAGCTTATGAAGTACGCTTTGACCACGATGGAAATGTTTATCTCGGTTAATTCGCTAATGGCGAACCGCTGGTAGTGATAGGCGAGATATATGACGCTAATTATTTGATATAATAGCCCCTGCCGTTGGGATGATTTTCGTGGCGGTAAGCTTTATTGGCAAAAAATCAACAAACAAAGTAGTAAAAAAATTATTAGGAAGTTAGCTAGATGCAAGTCTGAGAATGAAAATTGCAGTACCGCAAAGCGGAAATGTGTGTATAGAAAAGGAGGTATGAAGGATGGAATTTATCAAGATATCGCCGAAACAGATACCAATCTACAACAGAAGCGAAGTCGTCGTCGTGGGTGGTGGGGTTGCTGGCCTAAGTGCAGCTGTTGCTTCTGCCAGACTCGGTGCCAAAACAATCTTGGTCGAGCTGGGTAACTGCCTTGGGGGTACAGTTACTAAAGGCCTTACTGCAACTATGATGGGAGTGGATCTCCGAGTCAATAAAGGCTTTTTCGCTGAGTTTCTACGAGCATTAAAGGATAGCGGATATTTAGTCGAAGGGTTTCACTCACCGAATGACCCCGAGGCTTTTAAGTCGCTGGCTCTTGACTTCGTAGAAAAAGAGGGTGTTGAACTGCTATTTCACACGATGGTTATTGATGTATTACAGGATAAAAATAAAGTATCAGGAATCGTAATGGCAAATAAATCAGGGCTTCAAGCTATTATGGGTGAGGTTTTTATTGACGCTTCTGGTGATGCGGATGTTGCTGCTTTGGCTGGAGAAGCCTTTGAAAAGATGAAACTGGGTGAGAATGCACTGACATTAATTTTTAGGGTTGGAGATGTTGATGTTCATAAATTTGCAACCTTTGTGAAGGACCACCCAGACGAGTTTATGCCATGGGGGAGTTCTCAAGATGTAAGCATTATGGGGCCGGATAAAGATAAACCTCTTATCTCTGTTGGTGGATTAAAAGGAATGATCAAAAAAGCAAGGGAAAATGGTGAACTTTACCTGAGCCATGATCTAATATTCCTTAAATTTCTTCCAACAAAAGGAACGGCTCAGATCAATGCGACTCATGTAACTAATCGTGACCCGGTTAATGCCAAAGACCTTACTTTGGCTGAAATTGAATGTCGGAAACAGATGATGTCCGTGTTTTCTTTCATGAAAAACAACGTGCCGGGATTTGAGGATAGCTTTTTAATGGATAGTGCTTCCCATATCGGCGTCAGGGAAAGCCGTAGGGTCATAGGCGAATATGTACTTACCGAGGAGGATATTAGAGAAAGTCGGCGCTTTGATGATGCGGTCACATTAAACTTCATGCCTATTGATATTCATGGACCCGGTGAGAAACAGACATGGGGAAAACTGAAGCAACCATACCAGATTCCCTATCGGTCATTACAAGCAAAAGTAAATGAAAATCTGTTGATAGCTGGACGATGCATATCAACGGACCGCATCACTCAAGGTTCCACAAGGAGTGTCCCTTGTTGTTTTGGCACTGGACAAGCTGCTGGTGTGGCTGCTGCCTTGTCTGTTCGAGAGAAAAGGAGCCCAAAGAAAATCAACATAGGACACCTACAAAGTGAGCTTAAGAAACAAGGAGTTCGTCTCTCTTGATTAAACTTAAATCATCTAGTGAGATGGGCGTTAGAACTGGAAGCAAATATAAGAGCAATGTCTCAGTTAACAGTTGATACAGGGTTTAAATTGAGGCCACAAACAAAAGTTCATGAGAGCGCAGATATAGCCAGACAGATATAGCCAGAATGCAGATTGAAATGGGAGCATATGCTATAGAGGCAAGTCCTCTTGCTAAGGCACAAGCTATGGCAGAGGCGGGATTTAATGATTTAATTGTTGCCTACCCTACTCTTTATAGCCATGGGAAATTAGAAACGCTAAAGAGGCTTCTCACTAAACCGGGGCTCAAACTTACTATCCGCGAGCGTTTCTCGGGCTGGTCAAGCAGTGGGACGAATGGTATTACTAGGACCATAAGTCACTGTGTAGAGCTATACCTGCCAGTGTCCATCTATATTGAAAACATTACCGGGGGAGTAACTGCGTCTGGGATTTATACAATAAGGAAGCCAGATAATATTTTTCACAATGCCGGGCAGTGTGATATTTTTGCTCCTAGCAGTCGTATTTAGGACAAGAAAATAAAGGTCAGTTAACATTGAAAAAGGAGGCATTACCATGAGACTTCCATTATGGGAAATTCTTTTGAGAACAAAAAAAGGGCCGATAGTAGAGGAAAAGGCGTTTGACCTTTCCATATTTAGAAAGGCACAGGAACTTCAAAAAAAATATGACATCAAATATGATCCTGAAAAACCGCTTGACATAAACGGTGGCCTGGCGGATAGAGCTTACCAAGCTGGGGTTGAGTTTTTTCTTGATATAGGGACGTATTGCACTACCACTCATAGAGTCATCAGACTGACCGAACGGGAATTACAAGCTGAAATCGCTTCTTGCCCTGACGAATTGGAGTTAGGTCAGGGAGAGGATCGGGTAAAAGCAGTGCACCGGGACGTTGAGGGGCAGCAGGAGCCTGTTGTTGTTGCGGGAATTCAAACGATACCCTTCAGTGATGAGGAAATGATGTTCAAGATTACCAAGGGCTGTGCCATGGACCGTTGCATTGACGGAATTTGGGGGGGGATTCTTCTAAGAATTGATGGTAAGTACGATGTTGTCGCCGGCACGCCATCTGAAATATACCAATACAGAAAAACAGTTGAAATAATGCGGAGAGCCATAGACGCTGCTGGAAGACCAGGCATGATTATCATTAACAGTGCCCCAACGAGTCTCGCTACAATAGCAATGTATAATGAAGAGTGTGGCCTTCGGAAGACAGATGGCATCGAGACCACAGGGATGTCTGAGGTCAAAGTAGCTTACGATGACCTTAACCGCTGTGCTTTTGGCCTTGCTCATGGGGTTCATATACATGGTTCGCACAGTTCAGTTATGGGAGGATTCTCAGGAACCCCCGAAGGAGCAGCAATTGTTGCTGTGGCCGGGGCGCTGCAGCTTGTTGCCGTGCAAAAGGCAGACAGCTTCCGCTGTGGAGTAATCGAATCTATGGTTAAAAGTCGGGTGACTAGAAAGGAGTTGTGGGCAGCGGGGACAGCTATCCAGGGGCTGAGTCGAAATACCAGACTTATTGTTGATGGTTCAATCGGAGACCATCCTGCGGCAGGACCTGGAACAAAGCAATACTTCTATGAATCTGCCGCTGGTCATATTGTTTCAACTGTAATGGGTGCTCACTCTACTCAAGGTACGAGGAAGTTTGCTGTGGGTAGTATCTCCAATTATGGCACCCCGCTAGAATCTCGGTGGATGGGTGAAGTTTGTAAAGGTGCTACTGGGATGGATCGAGTGACAGCAGATCGCATAGTAAAATATCTGCTGACTAAATATGAAGACAAACTACGGGACGCCCCACAAGGGGCAACGTTCGAAAAATTATACGATCAGCAGAAACTAGAGCCACTGCCTCACTATCAGAAGCTATACCAAGAAGTTAAACAGGAACTTAAGGAACGAGGTTTAAATTTTAAGAATTAAGAGAGGAGAGAATGGAGATTTCAAATTTACCACAGGAGCAAAGGGACTTACTGGATTCGCTTACAGATGCCATTGCAGTGATAGATGATGACAAAGCTAAAGAGCTTGCAGAGAAAATCGTTAATGAAAAAATTGACCCCACTATTGCAATTAAATATTCCATTGCCAATGCTGCAATTGAAATTGGTAAAAAATTTGATAGTGGTGAGTATTTTCTTGCACATCTAGTTATGGCAGGGGATTTGATGGAAGCTGTGAGTGCCATCCTCGAGAAAAACATTCCGATAGAGCACATCGAGAGAAAGAAGGTCATCGTTATCGCAACTGTTGAAGCGGACGTGCATAGTGTGGGGAAAAACCTTGTCTCCACGATGTTGAAAGCCACTGGGTTTGAAGTTCACGATATGGGGGTTGATGTACCAAGCATGACTATTATAGAAAAAGCAAAAGAAGTCAAGGCCGATATGATTGCTTTGTCATCACTCCTCACTACGACGAGGCCTTATCAAAAGGAGGTAATAGAGGACTTGGCAAGCATGGGAATTAGAGACCACTTCAAAGTGATGATTGGAGGAGGACCTGTTACTGCAGAATATGCAGAAAAGATAGGTGCAGATGGATATGGTAGAGATGCCCTTGAAGCTGTAGAGGTGGCGAAGAAGCTTCTCTCTTAGTTAAATAGGAAAGGGGGATTTTGTATAGTGATTAGTTTATTTGAAATTGCCGAAAGAACCCAAACCGGTGAAAAAGTTGAAGAAAAAAAATGGGATATGGACCTCTACAGAACTATTAGTGAGTTAGTAAAGAAATACAGAATCGAATTTCCCGGAGAGGGTTGCTTTATTAATATGGATGACGAACTTGCTGAGAGAGCTTTTGAGGCGGCGATAGAATTCCTTGAGCGAACGGGGGTATATTGTGTTACCACACGTAGACGTGTGAGGCTTAGTAGGGATGAGATCCTTACAGCTATACATGAGGCTCCCACAGAAATCCTCATGGGTGAAGGTAGAGACAGAAGAATATGGAAGCAGAGAAAGATAGAAGAAAAGGGAAAGCTTAACGTTTGCCCCGGGCACCATGCACCTTTTACGGAAGATATTGCTCCGCTGGTCGTTAGCAATTTTGCTCAGATTCCCCGAGCAGATTTTATCGAAGGGTTCAATTTTTCCGAGGTAGATGGTCGGAAAATCATAGGAGCTCCAATGGAAGTATATGCATCAAGACGGCAGTTAGGGTGGATGAGAGAAGGTGTACGAAAGGCTGGGCGGCCAGGTCTGGCTGTCGTTTACTATCCGATTAACACAAGGGCAGAAGATTTGATTGGAGTAATGGACCCCGATCACGGTCTGAGAAGGACAGATGGAATCTTGCTAACGCTGTTGCCTGATTTGAAGATGGAACAAGATATGCTTTGCGCAGCCATGGTCTACGAAGAATATGGGTCTTTCAAACTAAGTGGCAGTTTTTCAATCGCCGGTGGTTTCTGTGGAGGGATTGAGGGAGCTATTATTGAAGGGATTGCTAAGCCAATTGCCTGTATGATTGTATATCGAGATTACATTCACTACACTGGGGTTGAGCATATACACATGCTGAATGGGCGTCGAATCCTCGTCCCAGGTATCAACTGGGCCAGATCAGTGGTAAACCAGGCTCTAAATCGATTTACACACACTATCTGCATGAGGTGGATAATCCCAACGTCAGGGGTGGGGACAGAGTTGAACTTGCTTGAAGGCGCAATGCAAGCAATTGAAGCACCTATAAATGGAATGAACCTTTACGCTCCAAGGCATTGTCGTACGACTACCAATCGTGGACAAACACCACTCGAAGCTGAGTGGATGATCGAAGTTTCAGATGCAGTCATCGAACAGCAGTTTGACCGACATGGGGCAAATGAGCTTTTGGCAAGGCTGGCAAAGAGATTTGAAGGAGAAAAACCCGCAGAGGGTTATGATATTAGGGAATGCTATGACTTGATTCATCATAAACCCATGCCCGATTACGAGAAAGCATACATCAGCGTCAAGAAACAGCTCACAGAAATGGGGCTGAAACTGATATAAATAGGCTATATAGTAATGGGGCTAAAAAAGGGGATTTTCTATGGCTGGATAGTAGTAGCTGCCAGCTGCCTGATTTTAGCAGTGGAATGGGGTTGTCAATTTTCCTATGGCCTTTTCTTGACAGAGCTGTGCCAAGAGGTGGGTTGGGGTAGGGCAATAGTCTCAGGAGCTTATTCTCTATTTTTCATCTGGCATACCGTCATCTACTTTCCAGCAGGTAGCCTGAATGACAAGAATGGTTCCAGGTTCACACTTTTGATCTCCATTATTGCCGTGAGCGGAGGCTATGCACTAATGTCTATTATAAACGCCCCGTGGCAGCTTTACATATTCTATGGGATTGTAATAGGCACTGGGCAAGGCTTTTGCTATGTTCCGATAACCTCGACTGTATCCCGCTGGTTTGTGAAAAGAAGAGGAATCGCTTTGGGTATCACTGTGGCCGGGATAGGAATGGGGACGCTAATAATAGCACCTTTTGCCCAGTTTCTTATCGCTAGATTTGACTAGCGTATTTCTTACTTGATCTTAGCCAGTTTTGTTGCAGGCATAGGTCTCCCTGTTTCCAGGTTGATGAGCCTTGATCCGTCGGAAAAAGGGCTCCTGCCTTATGGTGTGAGAGAGATAGCTACTGAAGGCAAACAACGCGATAGATCTCTGTCCAGCACAGTGGATTTCTCGCTTAAGCAAGCAATCACAACAAGACAATTCTGGCTATTATGCGTGATGTATGCTTCTCTACTCTACGCCGTTCAAATGGTAATGGTTCATTTGAAGGCATATGCTCTTGATTTTGGTATTGCAGAATCGACTGCTGCCAATGCTATTGGCTTTATAGGTGGAGCTGGTATTGGCGGTAGGATAGTAATGGGAGGCCTGTCGGATAGGATTGGAAGAAAGGCGGCTTTCTTTGTCTCTTACTTTTTAGTGGCTGTGATGATGCTGTGGCTGATGGAAGCGAGGCAACCATGGCAATTTTATCTCTTCTCAGCTATTTTTGGCTTTGGCTACGGCGGCTGTGTTCCTTTGTTCCCAGCAGTAGTTGGTGACTGTTTTGGGGAGAAATTTCATGGTGGCATTTTTGGGATATTATCTATAGCTAGTGGCATTGGTGGAGCAATCGGTCCATTGTTAGCTGGCTATGTTCCTGATCTCACGGGAAACTATGATATCGCCATTATTGTAGGGGCAATAATGCTTTTGTGGCTATGGGTTGTTCCTTAAGAGTCACGCCTCCTCATTACTAGCTACCAAATATGACGGGCAACCAGCGGGAAACGGCAGCCAGTCTGTTGAATTTGCTTGGCAAATTCAGAAAATCAGGGTTGTGGTTGCCTATCAATGGAGGAGGTGAACAATGCTAGAAGGTAGATGTGCGGAATGCGATTCTCACTATTATGGCTGGGTGCTATTAGAGCCTGAGGAGCAATACTGCGAATGCGGTTGATAACCATGTGTATTCCTAGTATCTTTAATTAGGACTACTAACAGGAGGTAATGATGAAACTAACGGATCAGCAAAAGAAAATGTACGACGGCGGGTATGGGCCCGGCGTGCAGAAGGCTATGACCATGCTAGTCAAATACGGGAATGCCTTCGATGCCGAGCGTATGATCAAAGTGGATAGCGCGCACATCGACGTCTGGGGGCCCGTTGAATTCCTGTCGCAGATGTTAGAGGGCGTCGACCAAGCGAGGGCGTTTACCTCACTGCATTCGTTACTGCCCTCGGCCACGAGGTGGGCCAGGGCTATGGGGATACGCCCTGAGGTGGCGGAACAAGATATGAAGCTCCGTGAGGAGCGAGTAAAGCTCTATCAGAAGGCAGGGTTTCTCCAGACCTTTACCTGTGTCCCGTATCTGGTGGGAAACATACTGAGAAAGGGGACGATATTCTCCCATGCAGGCTCCTCCGGGATTGTAATCGGCAACTCCTTATTCGGGGCTAGGGGCAACCGCGATGCCGCTAACGCAGTGCTCTCCAGCGCCACCACCGGCCTCACTCCTGAGATGCTTCTTAACAGGCCGGAAAACCGCTATGCGGAGCTCGTTGTGCATCTCGAGGGACTTGACCTAGAAAACTTTAGTGGTGCCGACTTCGGTGCCTTGGGTTACTACATCGGTGCGGTGGCCGGTCCAAGGAATGTTGCAGTGGTAGGCATCCCCCCCACCATCCCTTTTCATAAGTTAAAGTACTTCCTAGCCATAATGGCCGTTTCAGGCGCTGTCTCCCTATGTCATATTGTTGGGGTGACCCCGGAGGCACCAACGCTGGAGGCTGCCCTAGGGGATGGCAAGCCTGAGGAGACGGTAAGCGTAGGAAAGAAGGAGCTGCAAGAGACCTACCTGAGGCTGAATACTGCTAAAACAGACCAGGTTGACCTTGTCTGCTTGGGCTGTCCTCACTATACCATCTCTGAGATCAAGAAGGTTGCACAACTCCTGGATGGGAAGAAGGTGAAAGAGGGCGTGCGGCTCTGGGTATCTACTGCCGACGGCATTTACACCTTGGCCAAGCGCATGGGGTATGTGGACACCATCAAAAAAGCAGGGGGACTGGTGTTAACTGATACGTGCATCACACAGATGTCTGCCCTGGAGGTAAACGTGAAGACCTCGGCTACCGACTCGGCGAAGGCGGCTTACTACCAGCCCAGAGCGCTAGCACGAGCAGGAGGCGTCGGTATGGAAATGCTCTACGGCAGCACCGAGCAGTGCATTGCTGCTGCCATAAAAGGAAAATGGGGAGGTTAGTTATATGATACTCAGAGGAAGAATGGTCAACGAGGGCAAGGTGGAGGGGGAGGCTATTGTTTCCAAGATGCCCTTCTCATTTGTGGGCGACTTGGAGGTAGCGACTGGCAGAGTCATGGGGAAGGGTCATGACCTGGAAGGGCAGAGCCTGAAAGGCAAGATCTTTGTCTTCACCACAGGCAAGGGCGGTACTACATTGCCACCGTGGCTTGCCTACCAGACCAAGGTCCTAGGCAATAGCCCCGCAGGTATGATCTGTAAGGAGGCAGACTCGGTCACCGTCATGGTAGCCATCATGAACGAGATTCCTATGGTGCACAAGCTGGACAAGAATCCCGTCGAGGTGATTAAAACCGGGGATTATATCAAGATGGATGCAGGGGCTGGGGTGGTAGAGGTGATCAAGAAGGGAAGATAGGCGCCCTCAGGCAGCTTACCAAGTCAAGTGCCCCTTATGCCTTAAGCCACTGAGTGGGCAACCAGCGGGAAACGGCACTTGGCCTATTTTTCAGCCAGCGCGTTCCCTCGTCCCGTATGGTGTGTTGCTGTAATCGGGCTCCTGGTTAACCAATAGTGAACGTGTGAAAACGCCCCACCATTCACCAGTTCCATAAATAGGCCCCCGGAATTGCAAACCGGGGGCTTTATTTTCCCTTAAACAGGTGGACGCTGACAAAATCGTAGAACATCCACACATACGATTCGCTACATTGACAAACCATACTTAAGGTGATAGATTCGCAGTCAGGCAGGGAGAGTGCTAAATGCTAACGGAAAGAAGAGAGGCAATTCTTAGGGTAATAGTTGCTGACTACATTACTGGAGCAATGCCAGTAGCCTCAAAAGCCATTGCTTATAATTATGACCTGAGGGTAAGCCCGGCTACTGTACGGAATGATGTGGCATATCTGGAGGAAGAGG
>Ga0307378_10004003_pt1 | contig 21270 bp, 19 predicted proteins | sample UN1MG_FD_202238 | JGI IMG/M metagenome (GOLD analysis project Ga0307378, IMG submission 202238) | Soil microbial communities from Risofladan, Vaasa, Finland - UN-1 | ecosystem: Environmental > Terrestrial > Soil > Coastal area > Acid sulfate soil | place: Finland: Risofladan, Vaasa | collected... | reverse complement strand
CGCGGTTTTTGCTGGCCGGGCTTGCCGCGACGGATTATCCTATCCGGCGACCTTCCGAGGGCGCGCAGGTGCCGCCATGACGACTCCGCAATCGCTCTGGCAAATGTACACCGATTCGGGGAAGGCCTATTTCCGCCTGCACCAATACCGGGAATCGGAGAACATGCTGTCGGCCGCGCTCCAGGTGGCCGAGCAGTTCGGGCCCCAGGACCCGCGCCTCGCGGTGAGCCTGAACAACATGGCCCGCCTCCGCCAGGCCCAGAAACGCTACAGCGACGCCGAAGCACTCTACAACCGGGCCCTCCTGATTTCCGAGACCGAGCGCGGCCGCGAGCACCTCGACACGGCCGTCTGCCTCTCGAACCTGGCCGGACTGCTTCAGGTCGAGGAGAAGTACGCCGATGCCGAGGTCTCCTACAAAGAGGCGCTGGCGATCATGGAAAAGGTGCTCGGTCCCGATCACGCCGGCGTCGGCCGCATCCTGGCCAACTATGCCGCGCTCCTGCGCAAGATGAACCGGACGGCCGAGGCGGACGCCGCGGAGGCCCGCGCCAGGGCCATCCGCGACAAGGCCGGCTAGGGCGGTTTAAGTTTGGGTGCGCACGGGGTGAGCGCTGGTGGGTCTCCGACCCACCGCGCAGGGGAAACAGCCCCGCTCGCAGCGCGGCAGGTCAGAGACCCGCCGCGCTGTCCATACGCTAAACCGCTCTAAGGACGGGCAGGGGACCGGCCGTGCGGGAGAAGATTCCATTTCGCGTGAAGGCGCGGGCCGAAGCGTCCGATAAGTAGCGAGAGTGCCAACGGGCGGCCACGGCGGGCGCGCCGGCCCTGCGGTCCGTAGGGCCGGGTAAGGACGGATGCGAGGGACTGATGCGGCGTCTAGCGGCGGTGTTCGTCTCGCTGGGGTGCGTCTGGGCGGTGATCGGATGTCAGAAAGCGGGCCTGGTGCGGGATCCGCCGGCGCCGTATTTCGGTCCGCGTGTGGCGGGCGGCACGCTGGTGGCGGCCTGGCCGGCGCCGCGGGCCCGGATGCCCGTTCGTCCGCGCGACCGCCAGGTCGCCTGGGACACTTCGCTGTGGCGCCCGAACGGTCCGGAGCGACCGTGGCAGTTCATCGTCGTCCACCATAGCGCCACTCCCGCCGGGTCGGCCGACGAGTTCGACCGCATGCACCGGGCCAAGGGATGGGACGAACTCGGATACCACTTCGTCATCGGCAACGGCACGGGCAGCGCCGACGGCGAGGTCGAGATCGGCGGCCGCTGGACCAAACAGAAGCACGGCGCCCACGCCAAAATCCCCGGCCATCCCGAGTTCAACGACGTGGGGATCGGCATCTGCCTGGTCGGCAACTTCGATGTGACCCACCCGACCGAGGCCCAGATGGAGTCGCTGGCGCACCTCACGCGGTACCTGATGGACCGTTACGGGATTTCGCAGAGCCACATCTACGGCCACGGACAACTGAAGCCCACGGATTGCCCCGGCCGCCACTTCAACTACGCCGACTTCTTTAGACGCCTATAAAAAAGTCCAAAGTCGTTTTGAACTTTGGACTTTGGACTTTGAACTTTGGACTGCCGTTATTCCAGTTCCTCCAGGTCGTCCACCGACACGAGGTAGATGCCCCACGGCTTGAGCCAGGTTTTCGCGCCGCGGATGCCGACGACCTTTCCGACGAATTTCGATAGGTCATAGGTGCTGCTGTTCAAGACCACCAGGGGGTGGTTGTTCGGGTCCACCAGTTTGAACTTGATGGGATAGTCCACGCTCTCCAGGCTCTCGAGGGGCCGGATCATGCCGGTGGCGACGAACTCCGGCCGCGCGAGTTGCTTCTCGCGGGCGGCCGCGGTCTCCTTGGCGGCGCTCTCGGCCTCGATCTCCGCGAGCTTCTTCTGGAGTTGCTCGCCGATGGCGTTCACGCGGCGGTAATCCGCCTGGCGGGCCTCGAGTTGGACCAGCAGGCCGAGCCGCTGCCGCACGATCTTCTTCAGCCAGGCCTTGTCGGTCTTCTCGCCGATCTCCCTGAAAGCGGCGGCGGCGTCGGCAAAGTCGCGCTGGCCCATGGGCCTCTTCTGCTCCTCGGCCAGCAACCCGTCGGCCTTCTTGAGGTCCTCCATCAGGGGGTCGGCCTTCGGCGGCTCGCCCCTCATCTTCGACAAGAGGTCCGAGTTCTTCGAGCCGCTCGAGCCGGCCGTCACGAACTGGCTGGCCACATAGACGTGCGCCCCCGCGGGCGGCGCGATCCTGACCATGTCGCCCTCGTCGGTCCCTTCGACCTCGACCTTGTCGCCCTGCTTCAGGGTGCCCATGACGCACCACTGGCGCGTCGCGGCGTTGCTGGCGGCGTAGACCCGCGCGGAGGTCGCCGCCACGGTCGCCGTCTTGCCGTCCATGCCCATCGCCAGGTCAACCCGCTTGATGAGGCCGTAGACGCCCTCGGGCGGCCGGATCGCCAGGAACGCTCCCGCCTCGCTCTCCACGGCGACTTCCATGTCGCTGTTCAGGATGGCCAGCGGATAGTAGTAGAGGCCGGGGCCGGAGCGGATATTCACCGCATCGGCGTTGATAAAGGCGGTGTAGGGGAACGTCTTGGGCGTCGCGTCCGGAGCCGGCGCGAAGGTCGGTGCCAGCGTCGGCGCGGCCGGAGCGGACGGCGCGGCCGCGCTGCCGGGGGCCGTTGAGGCGCCAGGCAGCGTGGAGGCGCTCGGCGTCGGTGCGGACGGCGGCATGGGCGACGCCGGGGCCAGCGCGATCTTGACGACCGGGGCCGCCTTGGCTTTAGTCGCTTTCGTGGCCGTCTTCGAGGGCGCTTTCGGCGCCGTGGTGGCCGGCGGCGCGGGCGACGGGGAGGGGAACGCCGCAGACGCGGCGGCTTTGGCCGGTGCGGACGGCTCCGACGGAGCCGTTCCGGTCCCCATCTGGGCCCAGAGGATGGCCGGCCCGAGCGCGAGCACGGCCACTACGAAAGACGCCGTGAGAATCCGTATGGTGCGCATGTCAACCGCTCCTTGCTACCGATTCGGGACCTGCCCGCCGGCCGAGGTTGGCCAACCCAGGCAGGCGGGCCAAGGAGACTTCCCGCCACGTGAAACCGCTATTATGAGCAATCAGTGACGCTATCGCGCCCGGCGGCAGGTGTCAACAGAAAACGCATTTCAGCGAAGTCCACTTTCCCCTCTTTCCCCCGTTTACTTACGCAGGAAGTATTTCTCCTTGACATTCTTACTTTCCGAAGTAATACTTCTCGGTGTATGAGTTTGCCTGCCGCCTGCCTTGGGCGGGGCAGGCAGGCGCCGATTTGAAGGAGACCGAAATGAAAGTGACCGACAAGGGCCAGGTGACGATCCCCATCCGCATTCGCCGTAAGACTGGTCTTTTGCCCAAGACCGATGTGGAATTCGTCGTCAGCGGCAAGAACGTGATTCTCCGCAAGTCCGCCAGGGCGGGAAGGCGCGGCGGCAGACTTGTTGCTGCGATGCGCGGCCGGGCGACCAAGCGCCTCTCTACCGACCAGATCATGGCTCTGACGCGGGGTGACTGATGGCCGAGATGATGGTTGACTCTAGCGTCCTCTTGGACGTGCTCACTGAGGACCCGGCATGGTTTGAGTGGTCCAGCCGCACGCTGGAGGAGACCGCCGAGAATCATATCCTGGTCATTAACCCGATCATCTATGCCGAGGTCTCCATCGGCTTTGACCGCATTGAAGACCTCGATGCCGCCCTGCCCGAGAGCATGATCGAGCGTCGGCCCATCCCTTTGACGGCGGCGTTTTTGGCGGGCAAGTGTTTTCTAAAGTACCGCCAGCGCGGCGGACAGAAACAGTCCACCTTGCCGGACTTCTTCATCGGCGCGCATGCGGCGGTGGAGAAGATGGGCCTCGTGACGCGGGATGCCGCGCGATACAGAACCTACTTCCCCAGGCTTAAACTGATCTCGCCCGAGTAGGCTCATGGGAAATAGGTGACAGTCCCCTATTTCGGTTCAGTGCCCATAGCCAGGAGTACTGAGAAGAAACGCTCAACGTTCTCTCGATTCTTGCCCCAATCATAAAAGCCGAACTTGAGGTCTGACTTGCACCTGATCAAGATGCCACCCGACGGGGCAGAATGCATAAAGACACTGATCTTTTCTCCCCATGACTTACCAGAGATTCCCGCCGTGGCTTTGATAACGCCGTGCTCGGGGTCCACGCTGGTTGGGCTGAACCCACAATGTGTCAACGCCGCTTGCGTCACGGCCATGACCCTATCATAGGAGCCATGTGCTATAAGGGTATTGGCGTCGTACCGCTTTATGGTGATGGGCGACACAGAGTCTTTGGTGGCTATGGTTTGCTCGACTGGAACCTGATGCTCTGGCTGCGCTCCGGCTTTCGGAAAGAACTGCTGCATGAATGGATGCCGGTTCAGAAAATCGCTGATGGCCCGATCAGCATCGGCCAGGTAAGTGTCTCTGGCCTTCAGGGCCGAAGCCGCTTCGTCATTCTGATTCCGGCGGTTTGAGTTCTCCTGGGCAAGTTGTTCCGGCAGCGTATGGAGGAAGTCCTTCAACTGCATCTTATATGAAGAGTACGCCCCAATCATGGCCTGAGCAGAAGACCAGTTGGGCAAATTTAATTTCTGACGCAGAGTTTCGAGGCAGCGCTCAGCGGCTGTCTTTTCCCCTACAATCAGTCTGACAATTCCAACGACGCTGGCAGAGAATGCGAGGAAAATGAACAAGCTGTATGCGGCACCAAAGGCGGTAAGCCCCCCCTCGGAATCCAACCAAAAGGCGCCCCTCTTGGCAGCAACAACAAGACCCAGGATAGATATAGGAAACAACAGAATCAGCATGGCCCACACCGGCCAATAGCGAACGGGTTGGCGAGGTCGGTCCTTGACTGCTTGAAAATCATTCCAGAGAGCAACAAGCCGTTTCATATACTCGTCACTCGCTGGGGGCTTGGGAACTCTTTCCCTACGAAACTCCTGCGCGCCGAGCAAAGGCATTGGAGACGGCATGGAAACCTGCCGTGAAGCGGCCGCGGCGGCATAGAGAACCTCGAAGCCATCGAGCGATTTCATCTCCTCGCGGGTGAGGGCCTGGATTGCCTGCCCGGCCTCAGACTGGCGCTCATCGAAGAACTCCTTGTCTCTTATGTCACCAAGGTCGGCGGTCGTGAACTTGTTGCTCTGCAAAGCCTGCACCAGCATCTTTGCACTGTAGGCACGGGCAATAGCATCCCCGCTTTCACGGGTTTCCTTTTGAAACTTGCCAAGGAAGTATAAGGCCTCTTTCAGTGCCCGTTCACGCTTGTATATGTGATGTTGTTCCTTCTGTATGCCATGCATATCAAGCAGGATCGCACTGGCCGCAGCGAGTTGCTCGTTAATGTTCCATAGAATGGCACAATTGGCGATGGCGACGCCAAGATTAAGGCCGGAAAGAAGATTGCCTATCTTCGCCTGCGCAAGGTGCTGGCGAGTAAGTTCTGTGAGGTGCTCCAGCCGGGCCGCGCTCTCTTGGGAGGCATCCGCAACGTTCCTTAATTGAGACGTGGTCTCTGGAGAAACAACGGACCGAGAGTAGTCTTGCCAGAGACCCTGCATCGCAGGCTGTACCTCGGCATTGAAGGTTGAAACTGAAGATCCTGGCCACTGGGTTATTGTGCCAGTTATCTTGCCAGGCAGTGAACTTGTCATGACATGCCCCTTCTGTGGCCTTGAAATGGGGGACAGTTATCTATTTCCGTGTGCCCCTTCATCGCTTTCGTGACCGGCCCACCGGTAGCGGCCGCAAGCGGTGGCCTGACGCACTTTCCAGTCTCGCCAGAAAGGCATCCTGGCGGTTGTTGCCGCGCCAGGGGATATGGTGGGCAACCCCCGCAGAACGATCCGTGCGACCCGCAGCACACCTCCACCGTATCCAGCCCGCAGCAGGGCGTCAACCACGAAATAGGGAAATAGGTGACTGTCCCTATTTTATGACGGACGGCGGTGCGGATGCCCGCCACGGCGCGGTCCCAGTACCCGGCCGCGCCGCGCCAGGCATCGTGCCGCGAGGGGTCAACCGAATCGAGGCTGATTTCGGCGTACCGGAGGCCCGCATCCACCATCGCCCGGACGCGGTCGGGCGTGCAGAGCGTGCCGTTCGTGGCGACCGTCAGGTGGAAGCCCCGCCGCGCGGCGTAGCGGACAACCTCCAGGAACGTCGGGGCCATGAGCGGTTCGCCGCCCGAGAAGGCGACGAGCGGCACATCGCGCTCGTCGAGGATGTCCACGATGCGTTTCTGCTCGTCGAGTGTGAGTTCGTCCGGCCGACGCCGGCCCGCTTCCTGGTAACAGTGGCGGCACTGGAGGTTGCAGGCTTGAGTGAAGTTCCAGACGACCATGAGGGGCGCGACGAAGCGTTGCGGCTGGGTGAGGCCCAGGTGCCCGACGCTGCGGACCGTCGCCACGAGGCCGCGTCGCGTCGCGGGGTTCCCCAGGACGCGCCCCGCCAGGGTTTCCCGCCGCGCGCCGGTCTTGCGGCGGATGTACTCCGTGAGCAGGTAGGGCAGGGCGAACTCCAGGTGATGCCACCGGAGCGACCCGCCGGCGTAGGCCTCGAAGAACCGCTCGAGCCAGCACGAGCGGCCGTTGGTCCCGTCGCGGCGGGCCTTCGGCTCGCCTCGGCGAGTCTTCGGCTTTGCGGTCATGGCCCGCATCAGCCGCCGGACCTCCGGCCGCGCGAGCAGCCGCTCGATTTTCTCCGCCTCCGCCATCAGGACCTATCTTATGGCCGCCGCCGGCGGCCCACAAGGGCTTTTGGCGTGCTCGCCGTTTCGGTACTTGACAAGTACTTAGAGCGGCTTAGAGTAACGCCATGTCCGCCAGGAAGGCGGGCCGAATCGGGCTTCAGATTCAGGTTGCGCCGAAGCCCAATTTTCACCCACTATCGGGGCGCGGCCGCATGAAGGCCAAAGATTACATCGAAGAGCGGCAACGCCTCTGGGCATTGCGGCGTGGGATCGCACTGGTTCCTGCATCGCGCAGTGCCGCACAACAGGCCAGACCTGGGCACACCAAGAGGCTCGAGGACAACCTCTTTCAGCAGCTGTCTCGTGAGGTACAAGGTTCGTTTGACAAAGCAGACGGTCAGGAACTCCGGCCGGGGGGCAAGATGTATTCCTTGCACTCGTCGTCGGCGTTGTGCTGCAATGTGTTCCATTACTGGCGTTCGCCAGAGAAAATCCCCGTGATTGCCGAGGCTTTGGGACTGTCTTTCAAGTCCGCGGAATCTCTGCGTTTCGAGGCCAAGTTTCCCGTGGTTGAACACCCCGACCGGGGGGTATTCAAGTACGACCCCAACATTGATGTTGTGATAGAGTGTTCTGCGAACAATCCTTTTCGCAGGATAGGGATTGAATGCAAATTCGCCGAGGCTTTCGGCGGCTCACACAAAGGGTTGTCCCCGGCCTACCTTAGTCTCCGGGAGGTCTGGAAGGACATCCCGCATTGCCGAAGTCTGGCCGAGATGATTTCCCCTTGCGACAATTCGTATCGCTACCTCCACGCGGCACAGCTGATCAAGCACATCCTTGGTCTGAAGCACGCCTGCGGCAAAAAGAGATTCCTGCTGCTTTACCTGTGGTATGACGTGCCTTGCGCCGAGGCAGCGGACCATCGCCAAGAGATCGAGCGGTTTGCGGACAGGGTCCGGGCTGACGGGATCGCGTTCCAGTCCATCACCTATCAGGAAGTGATTTTCAGACTGGCTCAAGACCACCGTGAGGATCATCATGCCTACGTCGATTACCTTGTCGAGAGGTACATGTAGCAGGTTAGCCCGCCTTTCGGTCCACCGCCCTGGAAGTCGTCGGAATCCCATGTCCGACGCCGTCGGTCTCGGAGGGAAATGGGAGAGATGGGGGCTACTTTTCCGCCTCCGTACGCGGGCGGTCCATTGGCCCAGCGTGAGATGATAATAGCGGTTCTGCGTCTGGTAAAGCCCTGACCTCATCGCGGCAGATCAGAGACCCGCCGCGCGAGGTTGGGCCCTTCTGTCCGGGCCGCACGCATCTTTACGAACCGGCCGCTGCGCGGTATGATATTCCACCTCTAATGCGACCAGGCGACCCATCGGACGACGGTTTATGACGAGCGAGAAGCGACTGGCCGAGTCGGTCATCGAGCGCCTGCGCGCTCGGGGGCACGAGGCCCTGCTGGCGGGCGGGTGCATCCGCGACCTCCTCCTGGGCCGGCCGCCCAAGGATTACGACGTGGCCACGAGCGCCCGGCCCGATGCGATCCTGGCCCTCTTTCCGGGGGCCCTCACGGTCGGCGTGGCGTTCGGCGTGGTCGTCGTCCAGGACGGACCGGTCCAGGTCGAGGTCGCCACGTTCCGCAGCGACGAGGGCTACGCCGACGGCCGGCGGCCCGACGCCGTCACGTTCACCGACGCGCGCGAGGACGCCCAGCGGCGGGATTTCACGATCAACGGGATGTTCATGGACCCGTCTAGCGGCAACGTGGTGGACTACGTCGGCGGCCGGTCGGACCTGGAGGCCGGCCTCGTGCGCGCGATCGGCGACGCGCGGCTTCGGTTCGCGGAGGACCACCTGCGGATGCTGCGGGCGGTCCGCTTCGCCGCCGAGTTGGGGTTCCAGGTCGAGCCGGCGACGGCCGAGGCGATCCGGGAACTTGCCGCCAAGGTCGCCGGCGTGAGCGCCGAGCGCGTGGCGGCGGAACTGAAGCGGCTCCTGGCGGCCCCGCCCGACGGGCGGCACACCGGCCTCCAACTGGCGCATGACCTCGGCCTGCTCGAGGTCATTCTCCCGGAGGTGACGGCGATGCGCGGCGTGCGGCAGGGGCCGACCGTCCACCCGGAGGGCGACGTCTTTGTGCACACGCTCCTGGCGGTCCGCGAGGTCCGCGAGCCGACCTTCGAACTTGCGCTCGCGATGCTCCTTCACGACATCGGAAAGCCGCGGACGGCGGCCCTTCGCGAAAGCCGATGGACGTTCTACGGCCACGAACGGATCGGCGAGGACATGGCCCGCGCGGTGTGCGAGCGGCTCCGCCTCAGCGTCCTCCAGACGCGGCGCGTGACGTGGCTCGTGCGGGCGCACATGAAACTCATGTATGCCGATGAGATGCGCGAGGCGCGCCTCAAGCGCCTGATGGCCGAGGAAGGTTTCGAGGAACTGGCGGAACTCTGGCGGGCCGACTGCCTGGCGTCCGGTGGGTCGGCCGAGCCTTACGAAGCGCTCATGGCCCGGTACCGCGCGATGGCCCGCGAGGAGGTGAAGCCGCGCCCCCTCGTCACCGGCGACGATCTCCTGGCCATGGGTCTTCAGGCGGGGCCGGTGTTCCGCGAGATCCTGGACGAAGTGTATGACGCCCAACTTGAGGGCCGCGCCGCCACCCGAGACGCGGCGCTGGCGCTCGCCCGTAAGATAGCCACCGAGAAATGCCGACCGAAACCGTGACCCTCGAGGGCGGGTTGCCTCTGGACACCGCCGGCCGCCCGATCACGCCGTCCCGCCTGCGGCGCGCGATGACGCTGAACATCTTCGTCGGCGCCATGGGCATGGCGTGGTTCGTGGTCTGCTCGCCGCAGCAAATCCTGAACGTCTTCTTCAAGAACGAACTCGGGGCGTCGGCCAGCCAACTGGGCTGGATGGTCGCCCTGATTCAACTCGCCTGCGTATGCCACCTGTCGGCCATCTTCATCTTCAGCCGCATGCCGACTCGCAAGGGCATCTGGGTGTGGTCGCAGACGCTTCACCGTCTGTTCGGCTTCGTCCTGGCGGGCGTGGCGGTCTATGCGGGCCAGGGAGGCGACCGGGGCCTCGGCGTGAAGATCATCACGGGGGCCATGGCGGTCAGTTGGCTCCTGGCCACCTCGACGGCGTCGGGGTGGTGGGCGTGGATGGCGGACCTGGTGCCCGAACGGATCCGGGCGACTTTCTTCGGCCGGCGGGCGACGGTGATCCGCGCCCTGAACATGGCGTGGTTCTTCGGCGTGACGTTTGCCCTGGACCACGTGAAAATCATCAATATCTTCTATGTGTATGCCGCCATCTTTGCCCTCGGCGGGCTCTTGGGCGTTCTGGACATCCTGATCCACAGCACGATTCCCGAGCCGCGCCGCCACGCCGACGCTTCGCGCCTCGGCTGGCGCGAGTTCACCGAGCCCCTGCGCAACCGCAACTTCCTGTCGTTCTCGCTGGCCATCGGCGCGTGGAGTTTCGCCAACTGCGTGCTGGGGCCGTTCGTGGCCCCGTACATCACCGCCTCCACCGCCGAGGGCGGCCTCGGCGGCGCCATGACCTGGCTCGGCATCAGCGGCGTCGTCACCCAGTCCACCATGATCCTGACCGGGACGGCCTGGGGCGTCATCATGGACCGTTTCGGCCGCAAGCCCGTGGTCCTCCTGGGGGCCCTGCATCCGATCGCGGTGTGGATCGGCTGCTTCTTCATGACGGCGGGCAACTTCCCCTACATCCTCGTGTGCACGGGCTTCATCTCGGGCCTCCTGGGACCGGCGTTCTGGGACGGCTCGGGCCAGTTGATGCTGACTCTGACGCCGCAGCGGAACCGCAACGCCTACGTGTCGTGGCACCTGGCGCTGGGCGGCGTGATAGCGGCGGGCGGCTCGCTCCTGGGCGGTTGGCTGAGCGATTCGCTCAGGGACTTTCACTACGAGTTGTGGCAGGGGTTTGTGCTCGGCAGTTTCCACATGGTGGCCCTGGCCTCGCTGGCCCTCTCGATCGTCAGCCAGTTGATGCTCCATCGGATCCGCGAAGGGAGCGAGAAGCCCGTCGGCTACGTCGTGTCGCGCCTGTTCACCCCCGGCATCATCCGGACCTTCATGAACATCGGGACCATCACCAGCGCCGCCAGCCCGACCGGCACGGTCCGGGCGCTGCGGGCGATCAACGGCGCCTCGAGCCACCTGGCGGTCGTGGATATCCTCGGGCGTCTCGACGACCCGGCCCCGGAGGTCCGCGAGGAGGCCGCGCGGACGCTCGGCCGCATCGGCGCCGTGGATGCCGTCGAGCCGCTCATCCGGCGGCTCCGCGACCTGAACTCGACGATCCGGCCCGAGGCCGCCGCCGCCCTGGGGCAGATCGGCGACCCGCGCGCCGTCCCGGCCCTTGAGGAAGGCCTCGCGAGCCCGATGCCGGAGATCAAGGACGCCTGCGCGCGGGCCCTGGAGGCCATCCAGAGGCCCCGCGACTCCAACGGGACGACGCAGGCCCTCCGGGCCGTCGAGGACCCGTCGGACGGCCTGACGGTTTCCGACATCGTCCGCCGCCTCGACGATCCGGACCCGGAAGTCCGCGAGGAAGCCGCGCGGGCCCTCGGGCGCGTCGGCTCGTCGGATGCCGTGGATGCGCTGGTGTCGCGGCTGCGGGACCCCGGTTCGACCATCCGGTCGGAGGCGGCGTGGGCCTTGGGGCAGATCGGCGACCCGCGGGCCGTCACGGCGCTCATCGAAGGACTCGGCAGCCCCTCCGGCGAGGTCCAGGACGCGTGTGCCCGTGCCCTCGGCCACATCGGAGGCCGCGAGTCCGTGCGCCACCTGCGGCGGTTCCTCGACGGCAAGCACCCCGACTACGTGGTCGCGGCCGGCGCCGAGGCGGTCTCCAAGCACGGCATCCTGGAGGCGGCCTGGGAAATCTTCCCGCGTATGCACGGCACCACGAACCCGGTGCTCCGGAGCCAGTTGGCCATCGCCATGGGGAACCTCCTCGGCCGCCCCGGCGAGTTCTACAAAATCCTCACGGTCGAGACCGCGCATCAGGGGTCGCGGCTGGGGCGGCTCTTTGCGAAGGCCAGGCGCCGGGTCCGCGGCCTGAAACCCCTCCTGGCCGCCCAGCGCCGATCCGCGGACGCCCTCCGCCTGATGGAAGAGGACCTCGAACGGGCCCGCACGTTTATGGAAGCGCAGGCCTACCGCGCCGCCATCGAGGCGCTCTACAAGGTCACGCGGGAACTCGTGCGGGTGGCCACCGCTCGTGATTGTCCGGACGACGAGGTGGCCTTCGACTACGCCTTCGCGCGCGACGCCCGGCTGGGCCTGGGGTTCTGGTTCGTCTGGGAAGCCAACCGCCAGGTGCCCAAGTTGAACGACCAGGACCTGCTGCACACCGACGCGCTGCTGGCCCTCTATTTCCTCAGCACCTACCGCCTGCCGCCAGAGAAACCGCGCGGCTAGAGCGACGGGGCGTCTGTGGCTTTAGAGTCTATTTTCCAACAGGAAGGCGATGCACGCGTATCTGATCTTCGGTCACAGAGACCAAGGCCCCCCTGGCGAGGTCCTCGCTGCATTGTGTAAGAACCGTCTTTATCAACTCCGCCATCGGCTTGGCGCGGAGGCCTTCAACCCGTATGCGGATGACCGAAAGTCCCGCCGCGCCGGAGAGGGCCATCAGGGCGTGAAAGTCGGCGTCCAGTGTGACAACCACTCGTCCCTGTTCTCGGGCAGCCTTTAAAATCTCCTGATCAGTGGCGGTCGCCAAACTACTCTCGCCGGTGTGAACGGTGTCCATGCCGGCCTCGCAAAGCAACTTGGCGGCGGATCGCGGCAGCCCTTGGTCCAGAAGGAGTTTCATCGCGTAGGCGCCAGGGGAAGGGTCTTGTCGTCCAGCATCGCCGCCGCATATTCCAGCGCCTGCCGGATATCCTCATCCTCCAATTCCGGATACTCACGGCGCAGTTCCTCCCGGTCGGGATGGGCGGCGACGGCTTCCACCACCCGCCGCACGGTCAGCCGCAGGTTCCGGATGCACGGTTGCCCGTTCAGGCGGGCGGGGTTGCAGGTGATACGGTCAAAGGCCATTTTCGCCGCTCCTTTCACCGGGGATTATACCGCACCCCGGACGGATGGCAACGGCCGATAGTCCGCCGACCAATCGAGTGCGGCCTTGGCCGCAGCGGGCGCTGCGCGAGGACGAACCACCCCGATGTGGCTATCGGTCCGGCCCGTGCTTGGAGATCAAGGACCACGAATGTCTGTTTTTGGCAACGCCTGCCTTAGGTCCTTCATGCCGGTGTCGGTGATCTGGGTGCCGTAGAGTTCGAGAATCTTCAGGCCCTTCAGTTCCTTAAGTTCCTTCAGGCCGGCGTCCGTGATCCGGGTGAAGCCGAGGTAGAGATCCCGCAGTTCCTTGAATTCCTTCAGGTCATTGAGGCCAGCGTCCGTAATACCGGTGTTGTAGAGGTAGAGCCTCTGCAGGCCCTTGAGTTCCTTCAGTTCCTTCAGGCCGGCGTCCGTGATCTTGGTGTATTCAAGGTTGAGCCCCTGCAGGCTCCTAAGTTCCTTGAGTTCCTTCAGGCCGGCGTCCGTGATCTGGGTGTAGCTGAGGTCGAGATCCCGCAGGCCTTTGAGTTCTTTCAGATCCTTCAGACCGGCGTCCGTGATCTGGGTGAAGCCGAGCCAGAGCGTTTGCAGGCCCTTGAGTTCCTTCAGTTCCTTCAGGCCGGCGTCCGTGATCTGGGTACTGCAGAGGCCGAGCATCTTCAGGCCCTTGAGTTCCTTCAGGTCCTTCATGCCGGAGTTCGTGACCTGGGCATGGCTGAGTTCGAGTGTTTGCAGACCCTTGAGTTCTTTCAGGTCCTTCAGGCCGACATCCGTGATCTGGGTGTGAGAGAGATAGAGCTGGCGAAGGCCCTTGAGTTCCTTCAGGTCCTTCAGATCGGCGTCCGTGACTGTGGGAACGCTCATATTGACAAAGACGACCGGCCGACCGGGAAGTTTCTCGTCCCTGGTTACGCTGCCGCCCAACTTGAGGATCGCGTTCACGGCCTTATCTTCTGGAGTGGCCGGCTCCTGTCCCATCGCGGTCACACACACCACCAGCGAGAACACCAAGGCAATGACGCGTATCATGGTCTGGTCTCCAAGAAAGAACCTGCTGCGTGGTCCACCTGCCCCGCGGGCGCCGTCAGACCTTCTGAAGCAGCAGACTGGCGTTGTGGCCGCCGAAGCCGAAGGAGTTGCTGGCCGCGCGGCGGATGGTCATCGGGCGGGGTTTGAGGGGCACGTAATCCAGGTCGCATTCCGGGTCCGGGTCTTCGAGGTTGATGGTCGGCGGGGCGACCTGGTCGCGGATCGCGAGGGCCGTCACGACGAACTCGACGCCCCCGCTCGCGCCCAGGAGGTGCCCGATGCTGGACTTCGTGCTCGAAATGGCCAGACGCCGGGCGTGGTCGCCGAAGACGGTCTTCAGGGCCTTCGTCTCGGCGACGTCCCCGAGGGGCGTCGCGGTGCCGTGGGCGTTGATGTAGTCCACCGAATCGGGGGCGGCCTGGGCGTCCTTGAGCATGGCCCGCATGGCGCCGGCGGCCCCGCGGCCCTCCGGGTCGGGCTGAACGATGTGCAGGCCGTCGCCGCTCATGCCGAAGCCGATGACCTCGGCATAGGCGCGTGCGCCGCGGCGCTTGGCGTGCTCGTACTCCTCCAGGACGACGATGCCGGCGCCTTCCGAGAGGACGAATCCGTCGCGCGAGCGGTCGAAGGGGCGGCTGGCGCGGGCCGGCTCGTCGTTGCGGGTCGAGAGGGACCGGGCGGCGCAGAACCCCGCCAGGCCGAGCGGCGTCAGGGCGGCCTCCGACCCGCCGGTTATCATGATGTCGGCCTCGCCGTCCTTGATGATCCAGAAGGCCTGGCCGATGGCGTTGTTGGCGCTGGCGCAGGCGTTGGCGACGCCGGAATTGGGTCCGCGGATGCCGTAGAGGATGGAGATCTGGCCGGCGGCCGCGTTGATCATCAGTTTCGGGACCATAAAGGGGGAGACGCGGGTCGGTCCCTTTTCCAGGAGCCGCTTGTACTGTTCCTCGAACTCCGCCAGGCCGCCGATGCCGCTGCCGACAATGGCCCCGGCCCGGAACGGGTCCGCGAGGTTCTTGAGGTCCAGACCCGCGTCCTGGATGGCCTGGATGGCGGCGGCGACGGCCATCTGGGCGAACCGGTCCAGGTGCCGCGCATCGCGCTTATCGAGATACGCCTCCGGGTCGAAATCCTTGACCTCGCCGGCGATCTGGACCGGGAAGGCGGACACGTCGAAGCGCTCGACGCGGCTGATGCCGGACTCGCCGGCCAGCAGCCGCTGCCAGAAGGTCGGGACCTTCTGGCCGAGCGACGTGATGAGACCCAGGCCTGTGACGACGACGCGGCGGGCCATCGGTTACAGGTGCGCCTCCACATAAACAATCGCCTGGCCGACGGTCTGGATCTTCTCGGCATCCTCGTCGGGGATGCTGATGTCGAACTCGTCCTCGAACTCCATGACGAGTTCGACGGTGTCGAGCGAGTCGGCCCCGAGGTCGTTGACGAAGGACGTCTCGCGGGTGATCTGGGCCTTGTCCACGCCCATCTGCTCGGCCACGATCTCAACTACACGTTCCTCGATTGTCGCCAAGGTTGTTCCTCCCTACTCTGTGTGCGATTTCAGAATCTTCCCGAACGTCCGCGCCGCCCAGGCAGGGCCCGCCCATGGCGGGACCGCTAGGGCGCCATGCCGCCGTCCACCGGGAGCACGTGGCCGGTCACGTAGGACGCCTCGTCGCTCGCCAGGAAGGCGACGACGCGGGCAACCTCCTCGGCGGTGCCCATCCGGGCCATCGGGATCGCCGCCAGCGCCATTTCCTTCGCCTTCTCCGGCAGGACGTCCGTCATGTCGGTCTTGATGAATCCGGGGGCGACGGCGTTGCACGTGATGCCGCGCTTCGCGAGTTCCCTCGCCACGGTCCGCGTGAACCCGATGACGCCCGCCTTCGACGCGGAGTAATTCGCCTGGCCGGGGTTCCCCACCAGGCCCGAGACGCTCGCCAGGTTGACGATGCGGCCGTAACGCTGCCGCAGCATGTGCCGGGCCGCGTGCTTGGTCATCAGGAACGTCCCCTTGAGGTTGACGGCCATGACGAGGTCCCACATCTTGGCTTCCATCCTGAGGAGTAGGTCGTCCCGCGTGATGCCGGCGTTGTTGACGAGGATATCCAGGCGTCCGGTCTTCTCGACCACCTCGTCGGTCAACTTCTCGACCGCCGCCTCGTCCGTCACGTCAACCTGGTAGGTGAGGACCTTGGCGCCGCCGGCGGCCAGCGCCTGGGCGGCCTGGGCGAGGACGTCCTCCAGGACGTCCACCATGACGACGGTGGCGCCGCCGGCGGCCAGTTGCCGGGTGATCTCAAGGCCGATGCCCCGCGCGGCGCCCGTCACGATGGCCGTCTTGCCGTCGAACCGCATGTCGAACTCCAAAAAGCGCCCTGCAAGCAGGGCGGCTAACCAAAAAACTCTCGCGCGCCGGCCAGTCGCGCCGGCGGCGTTACGCCGCGGGGGCGGCTAACCAAAAAACTCTCGCGCGCCGGCCAGTCGCGCCGACGGCGTTACGCCGAGGGCGGCTTGCTCAGCGCCTCGATGTCGGCCACGCTTCCGACGGCGACCGCGTCGCGGCCGACCTTGCGGTCAATCCGCTTCAGGAGGCCCGTCAGGACCCGCCCGGGACCGATCTCGTAGAACCGGTCGAAGCCGTCGGCGATCAGCCGCGAGACGCCCTGTTGCCAGCGGACCGCGCCGTCCACCTGCCTCTCGAGAAGGTCCGCCACCGCTGCCGCGCCACTATAGTAATCCCCTGTGACGTTTGCAACCACAGGGAACCGGAGTTCCTGAAAACGCAGGCCCCGGAGTTCCGGAGCGAGTTTCGTCCGGGCGGACGTCATGAGCGGCGAGTGGAATCCGCCGGCCACGACCAGCGGCACCGCCCGCTGGGCGCCCATGGATTCGGCGATTTCAAGCACCCGGTCGCAGGCCGCGCGGACGCCGCTGACAACCACCTGACCGGGGCTGTTATAGTTCGCGGGCCAGATTATACCGGCCGCGCGCGCTGCGTCGCAAATTTTTTCCGCCCCCGCCTCGTCCACCCCGAGGAGCGATACCATGCCGGAGCCTACCGCGTCGCACGCCTCCTGCATGAAGCGGCCGCGAAGGTGCGTCAGGCGGACGGCATCGTCGAACTCGATGGCGCCGGCGGCCGCCAGGGCCGTGTACTCGCCGAGGCTGAGGCCCGCCGCCGCCTCCGGCCGGAGGTTCTTGCCCGCGGGCGTTGTTTTCAGGGCCGCCAGCAGCGCCAGGCTCGTCACGAGGATGGCCGGCTGGCTCACGTCGGTCGCCGTCAGGCGGTCCTCAGGCCCCTCGAAACAGGCGCCCGAAAGCGAAAAGCCCAGGACCCTGTCCGCGCGGTCGTAGAGGGCCTTCGCCTCGGGGAACCGCGCGGCCACGTCCCGGCCCATGCCGACGAACTGGGCGCCCTGGCCGGGAAACAGGAATGCGGTTTTGCCCACCTTCATTTTCCTCGACTGTCGCAGCAAGGACGACAATGTTAAATGCTAAATGATAAATGCTAAATGGCGGAGCGGCCTTCGGCCGCGTCATCCTCCATTTAACATTTAACATTTGAAATTTAGCATTGCTTTTTCCGTTAGTGCCTGATCACCGCGCCGGCCCAGGTCAGGCCGCCGCCGAAGGCGATGAGGACCGCCGTGTCGCCCGGCCCGAGGAGGCCCTGGCGCCGGGCTTCGTCGTGGGCGATGGCCACGCTGGCGCCCCCGGTGTTCCCGTACTTATGGATATTCATAAATACTTTGTCGGCCGGGAAGCCCATGCGGCCGGTGGCGGCGGATAGGATCCGCGCGTTGACCTGGTGCGGGATCACCAGCCGCACGTCCGCCGTCTTCAGGCCGCATTCCTTCAGGCACTCGTCAATCAGTTCTTCCATCTTGAGGACGGCGAACTTGAAGACTTCGCGGCCGCTGATGTGCATGTAATGGAGGCGCTGGTCCACGGTCTCGTGGGAGGCCGGCTGCCGCGACCCGCCCGCCGGAAGGAGCATCAGGCCGCCCCCCGACCCGTCCGCGTAGAGCGTCGTGTAGACGATGCCCGTCGCCGCCTCGTCGGAGGCCTGGACCACGGCGGCCCCGGCGCCGTCGCCAAACAGGACGCACGTCCCGCGGTCGGTGTAGTCGGTGATCTTCGAGAGGGTCTCGGCGCTCACCACCAGGACCGTGCGCGCCTGGCCCGAGAGGATAAACGCGCGGGCCTGGGCCAGGCCGTAGATGTGGCCGCTACAGGCCGCCGTCAGGTCGTACGCACCGGCCTTCCGGCAGCCCAGGCGGTCCTGAATCCAACAGGCCGTCGAGGGCAGGGTGTTGTCGGCCGTGATCGTGGCGCACAGGACCAGGTCCACGGCGTCGGGGGCGACGCCGGCGTCGGCCAGGGCCGCCCGGGCGGCTTCGACGGCCAAGTCGCTTGTGGCCTGGCCGACCTCGGCGATCCGCCGCTCTTTCATGCCGGTGCGCTGGACGATCCATTCGTCGGAGGTGTCCACGATGTGCGTGAAATCCGCGTTGGACATCACGCGCCGGGGAACGTACATGCCGGTGCCGACAATCTTGGCGCTCGCCGGACGGCCTGCCCTGAGCCCGTCGAAGCGGTTCACGCGTCGGCACCTCCGGCCCGGGCCACCGCCTCGATGATCGTCTGGTTGACCTGCTTGCGGGCATAGGTCCCGGCGGCGCGAAAGGCGTTGGCGATGGCGCGGGCCTTGGCGTTTCCGTGGCAGATGATGACGATGCCGCCGACGCCCAGCAGGGGCGCCCCGCCGTATTCCTCGGCGTCGTGGCGGCGCTGGAGTTCCCTCAGAACCGGTTCGAGTTGGCTCATCACGGCCGGCTCCAGGTTCTTGATTTCCTGCATGATGACCTGGAACATGTTGCCGACGAGGGCCTCGACGGATTTGAGGACGATGTTCCCCACGAACCCGTCGCAGACGATGACGTCGAAGCGGCCGTTGAAGAGGTCGCGGCCCTCGGCGTTGCCGCAGAAGTTCAGGGACGACTTCTCCATCAGCCGCCGGGTCTCCAGCGCCAGTTCGTTTCCCTTTTCGCTCTCCTCGCCGATGTTGAGGATGCCGACGCGCGGGTTCTCGATGCCGATCACCCGGCGGGCGTAGAGGCTGGCCATCAGGCCGTACTGAAGGAGGTGGATCGGCCGGCTGTCCACGTTGGCGCCGACGTCAATCAGGACGACCGGTCCGTGGAACGTCGGGAAGACGACGCTGATGCCCGGCCGGCGGACGCCCGGCAGACGCTTGACGATCATGTGGGCGGCCGCGACGAACGCCCCGGTGTTACCGGCGCCGATGACGGCGTCGACCTCTCCGGCGGCCATCAGTTCCATGGCCCGGCGCATCGAGGAATCGGGCTTGCGGCGGATGGCCTCCACGGGGGGCTCCGCCATGCCGACCTGCTGGCTGGTGTGGACGACCCGCAGTCGCGCCGGGCCGGCGCCGGCGGCCTGGAGTTCCTTGCGGATGGCGGCCGCGTCGCCGACGAGGATGATCTCGTCCTCGGGCATCAGGTCTCGCGCCGCCACGGCGCCGCGGACGGTCTCCCGGGGAGCGAAGTCGCCGCCCATCGCGTCAATCGCCAGTCGCACCGACTACTCCTTCTCGACCACGAGGACCTCGCGGCCGCGATAGTGTCCGCAATGGCCGCAAACGGCGTGCGGCAGCATGGCGTGCCCGCACTTTCGGCAGGTTACCGTGCGGACCGGTACCAGGGCGTGGTGCGACCGACGCTTCCTTTTTCGAGCCTTCGACGTTCGCCTTTTCGGAACCGGCATGACGGCCTCCTTGGAAATACGGCGATTCGCCGCGCGCGCTCCATCCGCGCCGCGAAAGGGCAGGATAGTACAGCCGCCCGCCCGAAGGGTCAACCAAAAAGCCGTTTTGGGGCCGATTTGGGGCGCCGATAGCGGTGAATGGCGCCTCATTTAGCCCCCCGTGAATACACGGGGGGCAATGACTCTTTAACCCCCCGTGAATACATGGGGGGGGTTTTTAATATTTAGCCCCCCGTGATGACACGGGGGGGCGACTTGGTCGTAGGCCGCGGCACGCCGCGGCCTACCTCGCGCCAGCCAGTTGGTCGCGCACCAAGTCGGGAACCTTGGCAAGTGCGGCCGGAAGTTGATCGGGATTCTTGCCGCCGCCCTGGCCGAGATCGGGCCGGCCGCCGCCTTTGCCGCCCATCTCCTTGGCGAGCGCGCCGACGAGATTCCCGGCGTGGATGCCGCGGGCGATGAGGTCCTTCGTGGCGGCGGCGACGAGGTTGACCTTGTCGCCCTCGCGGCTCGCGAGGACGAGGAGGAGGCTCTTGTGTTTCTGCCGCGCGGCGTCGCAGGCTTCGCGGAGGGCGCCGGCGTCGGCCCCCTCGACCTCGGCGACGACGCACGGGACGCCGCCGATGGTCTGGACCTTCTCGAGGACATCGCTTAAGCCCCCGCCGCGCTTCGTCAGGCTCCGGGCCTCGGCCAACTGTTTCTTGAGGTCCTTCGCCTCGCGCTGGAGATTCTCGATCCGGGCCGCGAGGGTATCGGGCGTCGCCTTGAGTGCGCGGCAGACCTCGGCCAGGCGGTCTTCCTCCTCGTGGAGGAACGCGAGGGCCCCGGCGCCCGTGACGGCCGTGATCCGCCGGACGCCGGCCGCAACGGACTCTTCGCCGAGGATCTTGAAGAGGCCGATGGTGGCGATGCTATCGAGATGCGTCCCGCCGCACAGTTCCTTCGAATAGTCGCCGATGGAGACCATGCGGACTTCCTGGCCGTACTTTTCGCCGAAGAGGGCGATGGCGCCGCGCCGCCGCGCCTCCTCGAGCGGCAGGTTTTCAACGCCGACCTCGGCCCCTTCGAGAATGCGATCGTTCACGATGGTCTCGACCTGCCGCCGCTCCTCGGGCGCCAGGGCCGTCGGGTGCGTGAAGTCGAACCGCAGCCGCTCGGGCGACACCTCGGAGCCCGCCTGGTGGACGTGCTCGCCGAGGACCGACCGGAGGGCCCACTGGAGGAGGTGCGTCGCGGTGTGGTTGCGGGCGGTCGCGAGGCGCGCGGCAGCATCCACGGCGGCGCGGACGCGCCGGCGGACCTCGATCCGCCCGCGCTCCACCTTCACGAGGTGCACGAGAAATTCGTGGTCGAGCCTCGTGTCGCGGACGCTCGCGGCGCCCGAGTCGGATTCAAGTGCGCCGACGTCGCCGACCTGGCCGCCCGCGCGGGCATAGAACGACGTCCGGTCGAGGAGAACCTGGGCTTCGGTCCCGGCGTCGGCCGATTCGACAAACGCGTCGTCCACGAGGATCGCAAGGACCGTGGCCTCGCTCTCGGTGGACTCGTACCCGACGAACTCGGTCGAGAGGTTTTCGCGGCGGAGTCGCTCCAGCGACTTTTCGGAGAGGTTTT
>Ga0307378_10004001_pt1 | contig 21280 bp, 19 predicted proteins | sample UN1MG_FD_202238 | JGI IMG/M metagenome (GOLD analysis project Ga0307378, IMG submission 202238) | Soil microbial communities from Risofladan, Vaasa, Finland - UN-1 | ecosystem: Environmental > Terrestrial > Soil > Coastal area > Acid sulfate soil | place: Finland: Risofladan, Vaasa | collected... | reverse complement strand
CATTCCCGCTGTCGCTGCCCTCGCCTCCCCCACCTCCGCCCGTTCCAGCCATGGCGTCCATGTTCGACAGACTACCGTACTGGCCACTTCCACCGGTGCTTAAGTAACCCCGACCGCCGCCGCCCTGGCCGCCGTCTTCATAGGCCGGGAACGCGGTCGTCCAGCGTACACCTCCTGTGCCGCCGCCCGCGAACCAACCGGAATCACCGTAAGTCGTGCCGAACACGGCGCTGTAATCGAGCCCGGCGCCTCCGATGCCATACGACGAGGCGGACGCGTCACCGCCGACTGCACCAGCCCCGCCACCGCCGCCGCTAGACCACGGGCCGGCACCGTAGCCATCCCCGCCGGCGTTACCCTGACCTGAGGTGCCCGACGCCCCGGTGCCGCCACAGATGCCGCCACCACCGCTGCCGCCGGACGCGGCTCCCTTCCCTCCACCAATGGCGGTCAATGTGCCGAAAATAGTGTTTGATCCATTGGCTGGTCCACCGGTAGATCCTTGGCCAGCGCCTCCTGCACCTACACTGTAAGAAATTGAGCCAGTCACGGAGTAAGTAGCGTCGTAAATTAAACCGCCTGCTCCACCACCAGGCCCTTTTTGCCCATTCAAGCCACCTCCGCCGCCACCCGCGACGACAAGCACCTTAACCTGGGTGACGCCTGCCGGGACAACCCATGTTCCACTGCCCGTGAGTGCTTCGATTATCTCTACGGGCGCTGCGGGCGCGGTTTGCCCCAGCGCCAACATCAGCGCAACAGCCGCCACGCCGATCGTGAAACCTCGCAACGTCTTCATCGGTTTTGCAGACATGACAACCTCTCTTTCCGCCCCCCTTCGGGGCAAAATGGGTCCGGAACCCTCGGCCGAGCCCGGCGTCGCGCCGGGATACGGCACCAAGACGTGTCTCCAACGCTCCAGGCCGCGTCACCGTGTCCGCCTGCGGCGAGATCTCGCAAAGCGGACGGCAACGGCCCCTAAACTCCAGGGAAAGTATACATCAGAATCCTGCAAAGTCAAATCGGAGAAGGGGGGGGGGGGGGGGTAAGTGCTTGTAAATAAAGGACTTACGGACGAAAGAATCTTTCCGGCGGACCCGGTTTTTCCTCTTTCGGCGTTGGGTGGCATGCCCATCCCGGCGGGATGGGCATGGAGAGCGGACGCATGGTCACGCGAAACAGCGTGGCCATGCCACCCGAACGCATGCTCACGCAACGGCACAGCGTGAGCATGCCACCCGGCACATCACGCGACGGCGGGGACAAAAAACAAGCGGCGTCCCGAAGGGACGCCGCTCGTTTCTGCTTTACGTGTTGCGCGTGTTACCGCCGCTTCCTGCCGAAGAGGACGCCGAGGCCGCCGAGGCCCAGGAGCGCCATCGTCGCCGGCTCGGGGGTCACCTGAAAACCAGCCCACCGGACCTGACCATAATTAGTGCCCTCGCCACTTATCTGTTGGTTGGAGACGAGAATGTCGGTCCCAGCTACGTGAGTTCCGCTGAAATGAAGGTAATGTGTACCCTCGACCAGAGACGAAGGATTAGGCAAGTCGGGGCCGAAGGTAGTCCAGCCTGATGATTGAATCGCTGCCGTACCATCCTTGACGTTCCACCCGCTTGATCCATTACCGTCGCCGAAACCGAAGATATAGAGATCCCAGGCGCCCGCATCCAACCCGCGTATGGTGACGGAGGCGGGATCAGAGCCGGCTTGAGGGCGGTCACCCATGAGATCCCTGTAGCCAAGATCAGGCGCAGCATCCCCTGTATTGTCCCTAAAGTCACCGTTGGGGAGGGAGAACGCCGGAAGAGTCACTGAAGAGGCATTCCCCTCCGAGTCCACCAAGACAGGCACAGACCCCGTTGAGGGGTTGGATGTATTGGGCTGATTCAGGGCATTCCATGTCTGGGACGTGACCCCCGGGTTCACGACCGCAGCCCCGGTGAATGTGGGGCTCCACGAGGTGGCCGTCGAGCCGGAATAAGTCAAGGCCTTATTGATGTCGACATTGACAAGGGCGGCCTGGGCCGCACCTGCCCAGCACACCATCCCCACCGCCAGAACCGCCACGACCCACAACATTTGTTTCGCAGACATGACACACTCTCCTTTTTCCGCAAACCCCTCGGCCGACCCCGGCCCTGCGCGCCGGGATGCGGCTACAAGACGTGTCTCCAACGCTCTGGGCCGCATCACCGTGCGGCGCAACGGCCCCTAAACTCCAATGACAGTATACCTCAGAATTCGGAAAAGTCAAATCGGAGAATCGGCGGGGGGGGGGGGGCGAAGCCAAGTGCCTGTAAATAAAGAACTTACGGACGAAAAATTTTCTTAACTGGCCCCGATTTGGGCCTCTTTCGGCGTCGGGTGGCATGCCCACCCTGCTTGCCTCGCCGAAGCCTACGGCGAAGGCGGGTTCGGGTGGGCATGGAGAGCGAACGCATGGTCACGCGAAACAGCGTGGCCATGCCACCCGAACGCATGCTCACGCAACGGCACGGCGTGAGCATGCCACCCGGCGCATCACGTGACGGCGGGGATAAAAAAAGCGCGGCGTGGCACATGCCACGGTGAGGAACACGGCCCGCCACGGCGCGGTGGGATCGCGGCTAACCGTAAGGCATGCAATCAGATTTTCAATCTCGGGTCGATGGCGTCGCGGATGGCCTCGCCCAGGAGATTGTACACGAAAACCGTCAGGAAAATAGCCCCGCCGGCGGAGGCCCAGACCCACCAGTATTCGAGGTGCTGGCGTCCGTCGTTGAGCATCTCGCCCCAACTGGGGGTCTGGACGAGCCCCAGAAACGCCAACGACGCCTCCAGGAACACGGCGCCGGCGACGCCGAACGTCGCTCCGACGAGGATCGGCGCCATGCCGTTCGGAACGGCGTGGCGCAGGAGCAGCCGCCACGTCGGGATGCCGAGCGCGCGGGCCGCCGTCATGTAATCCTCGGACCGGATGCGCAAAAGTTCCGCCCGCATCAGGCGATAGGCCCACATCCAGCCGGTCAGGCCGATGACGATCACGACGGTCCAGAGGGGCGGCAGCCAGGCGGCGGAAATCACCGTCAGGGCGATGATGATGAGGATGAGACCGGGAATGCAGATGAAGATCTCGGTGATCCGCATCAGCACCAGGTCCGTGCGCCCGCCGAAGTATCCGCTCATCGCCCCGAGCACGACCCCGATGGCCGTGCCGATGCCGACCGCCACGAAGCCGATGGTCATCGCCGTGCGGGCGCCGTAGAGAATCCTCAGCAGCACGTCGTCGCCGAGGCGGCCGGTGCCTAGCAAATGCTCCCAGGAGGGAGGTTGCTCCTTGAACTCGAGTTCGCGGTACCCGGGATTCTGCGGATACGCGACCAGTGGGAACCAAGCCGACTCGGCCTCGGCGGCCCGCTCGAGGTAGAAACCGTAGCGCCTCTCGGGCTCGCGCCAGGCGACGAGCGAGGTCAAAACAACCAGCCAGATGGCGAGGTGGGCGAGGAAGACCCACCGCCAGCCGCCCGTGCCGGCGCGATGCGCCCGCCGGCGGAGCAGGCGAACCGTGAGCGGCAAGAGCAGCGCGAGGGCGAAACCGAGCATCGCCGCATACTCGCCGTTCGAAAGGTAGCGGAAGATCGGCCAGGACACCCGCCCGTTCTCGACCCAGCGGATGGGCACCTCGCCGGCGATGAAGGGGGCCAGAATGGCCACCAGCGCCAGCAGCACGATGACGCCGAGGCTCACCATCGCGCTGGGGCGTTTGCGCAACTGTCCCCAGACGATGGCCCCGTAGGTCCGCGAGGCGCCGACGCCGCCGGTTGTCTCGACGTCACTCATAGCGAATCCTCGGGTCGGCCCACGCGTAGAGAACGTCGCCGACGACAAGCGCCAGAAGCGTGATCGCTCCGTACACCAGGGTTCCGAACACGATGACCGACAGGTCGCGGGCCTGGGCGGCCCCGACCATCAAGAGCCCCATGCCGTGAATACTGAAGATCGTTTCAACGATCACACTGCCGCCGATCAACCCCGGAAGCGTCATGACCATGGTGGTGATCATCGGCAGGAGGCTGTTGCGGAAGGCGTGATGATAGACGACGCGGCCTTCGGAGAGGCCCTTGGCCCGGGCCGTGCGGACGTAGTCGGCCCGGAGGTTTTCCAGGAGGCTGGCGCGGCCGAGTTTCGCCAAGTACGCCAAACCCCCGTACACCATGCAGGCGATGGGCAGCGCAACGTGCCAGAGGAGGTCCTTCAGATAAGCGAGCCGGCCGAGGCCCTCGGCGGCGGAACTGTGAAGCCCGGCGACGGGAAACCACTCGAGCCCGAGCCCGCCGCGGCCGAGAAAACCGATGAACAGGGTTCCGGCCAGGATGGACGGAACGCTGTAGAGACCGAGAAGAACGATCGTGGAGAACCGGTCGAAGAAGCCTCCGCGCCGCCGGGCGGCCGCGAGGCCGACGGGAATGGCAATGACGAAGATCGCGACTTGCGCGACGAGGTTCAGCGGGATGGTGATGCCGGCGCGTTCCCAGAAAAGGGCGGGCGGGCTCTTGCTCCCGTCGGAGGTCTTGTACTTCATGCTCTCGCCGAAGTCGCCGCGAAGCACGTGGCTCATCCACCGCCCGTAGCCGTAGAAAACATTCACCACCTTCTCCAGGGCGTCGATCTTCTGCGGATCTTTCCCCCAGAGGTTGTAGTTCTTCAGGCCGAGGCGTTCACGAATAGCGTCGGCCTCGTTGGCGAAGACCTTGGGGTTAATGTCGCCTGCCTGGGCCCGGATCATCGCCTCGACCGGGTCGCCCGGCGCCAGGCGCACGAGCGCATACGTCAGGAGCGTGATCCCGAGCAGCGTCGGGATCATCAAGAGGAACCGCTTCGCGAGGTAGGTCTTCACGGCGCGGCGTCCTCCCCCTTCCCCGAGCCGCGCGGTGCAACCCACCACTCGTGCGTCTCCATGCCGAGCGGGTGGACCTTGGCGCCCGCGATGCGCGTCGAGACCAAACGGAGGCTCTCGCGCGCAATGAAAAACGTGTAGGGCTGCAACGCGTGCAGCAGGCGATGGAAGCGGTGAAAGCGGGCGGTGCGGCGGTTCTCATCGAGTTCGCCGCGCGCCTCGGCAATCAGGCGGTCGGCCTCGGCGTTTCGGAAACTGATGAAATTGTGGCCCTGGTTGGCGATCTGGTCGCTGTGCCAGATCTGATACGGGTCGTTCTCCACCCCGCCGCCGCCCCACGCGAGCGTGATGGCGTCGAAGTCGCGCGTGTCGAGTTTGACGACGAAGACGGACCACTCGATGAACGTGGTGCGGACGTCGATGCCGGTTCGGCGAAACTCCTCTTTCAGAATCCGCGCGAGGTCCCGCGTCAGTTGCCCCCCGGCATCGATGCTGAACTCGAATGAGAAACGTTCGCCCTTTTCATTTTCCAGCCAGCCATCGCCGTTGCGGTCCTTCCAGCCGGCCTCCGCGAGCAACCGGAGCGCTTCGGCCCGGTCGAACGGCCAAGGCTCGATCGCCGAGTCGGACTGGGGCGAAGGCGGGTAAAACGGCCCCGTCGCCACCCGGCCGATGCCGCGATACAGGTGCTGCAGCAGGGCGCGCCGGTTGATGAGGTGGGTCATGGCGAGGCGAACGCGCGGGTCGCTGAAGATCGGGTGCGGTTCCTCGACCGTCTGGTCCTCGCCGTCGGGGCCCTGGACCGTCCGGTACTTCGCGTGGTTCCACGCGATGAACGAGTACCCGTTCGAAGGCGTCATGTAACGGAACATCCGGAACGCCGCGTCGCGCTGCGGACGTTTCTCCAACTTGATCCACCACTCGGGCGTGATGGTCATGTCGTCGAGGTCGCCGGACAGGAACGCCTGGACGGAGGCCTGTTCCTCCAGGATGATGTGGATGACGATGCGGTCGAAGGCGCGCGGCTTGCCCCAGTAGTCCTCGTTTCGCACCAGGACGATCTCCTGGCCCGTCGTCCACCGCTCGAACTTGTACGGCCCGGAGCCGATGAACCCCTGCGTCAGGTCGTTGAAGGGCTTGACCTTGCCCGTTTTGTCCTCCGGGTCGGCGGCCACGTTCCGCTCGTAGAGGTGTTTCGGAAGGATCGGGAAAAGGTTCCCGCTGCTTTCGAGCGTCTTGAAATACGTCTTCTTCCAGACGAACCGGACGGTATGGTCGTCCACCTTCTCGCACCGCTCGCAGTCCTCGAGGTACGAGGCGATGCTGCGGCAATCAATCTTGGGATTCTTGACCGCTTCATAGGAAAAGAGGACGTCGTCGGCCGTCAGCGGATGTCCGTCCGAAAAGCGGGCCTCGGGCTTGAGGTGAAACGTGATGACCCGTCCGTCGTCGGACGTTTCCCACCGCTCGGCCAGGACGCCCTTCAGTTCCATCGTGTCCAGGTCGCGATTCAGCAGGTACTCGAAGACGTATTCGTTGACGAGCCGCTCGTAGAGGTCCTTGCCCGTGAGGGGGTTGAGGTTCTGCGGCTCGGCATTGAAACGGCGGTGCAGCGTGCCTCCCATCTGGTCGGGCGTGAAATCGGGGATATCCGCGGCCGGCGCAAGCGCAGCAGCGCCCAGCTGCGCCGCCAGCGCAGCCACCAGCCACCAGCCGCTTTCATACCTTGCGGTTTTCACTCAGGAACTCAGGCACTCAGGCACTTTCCGTTACTCCGGCCAGTCGCCGGTGAAAACTTCCTCGATGGGACCGGCCAGGCGCACCGGCGCGCGGTCCTCGGGCCATTCGGCTTCGAGGTCGCCGCCCGGCACGTGGGCGAGGATCCGCCGGCCCGTCCGGCCCACGAGGACGCCCGCGACGCAGACGGCCGACGCCCCCGTCCCGCAGGCCAGCGTCGGGCCGCTCCCGCGCTCCCACGTCCGCATCACCACCTCGCCGAGCGAGACCACCTCGACCACGTGCACGTTCACGCGCTCCGGGAAAAGGGCGTGGTTCTCGATCTTCGGGCCGAGCGTCTCGAGCGGCCAGCCCTCGGCGTCGTCGGCGTAGAACACGGCATGAGGATTCCCCATGTTGACGCAGGTCATCCAAAGCGTCCGCCCACCCACCACCAGCGGCACGTCGACGACGCGGTCGCCCTCCAGAAGGACGGGGATCTTCTCGGGGGCCAGGACGGGCCGGCCCATGCTGACGCTGGCCCGGATGACATTCCCCTGGGCATCGCGCTCGAGCATGACCTCGCGCAGACCCGCCTCGGTCTCCACGCGGACCGTATCGCCTGCCGCCAGGCCGCGGTCGGCCGCAAACTTCGCCACGCCGCGGACCCCGTTGCCGCACATCTCCGCCTCGGAGCCGTCCGCGTTGAAGATGCGCATGCGGACGTCGCCCTCGCCCTCGGCCGGGAGAACGAGGATCAGGCCGTCGGCCCCGATGCCGAAGTGGCGGTCGCTCGCGCGGCGAGCCAGTTCTTCCGGCCGGGCTACCGGCGTCTCGATGGCGTTCACATAGATGTAGTCGTTCCCGGCACCCTGGAGTTTCACGAATCGCATGGGAAGCGTCCTTCCAACCGCCCCGGCAATCCGGCGGCGAAGGATTATACCGGCCGCCGAGGGGCCTCATCCAGTCCTTTTGTCCCCGACCTCGGCGCGAACGACGGGTGGCATGGCCACGCTGTTCTGCGTGGCCATGCACATTCGCGCCTTGTGCATGCTCACGCAACGGCACAGCGTGAGCATGCCACCCAACCCGTGAGAGGCGTCAGCGACCATGCCGGGGAATCCTGTCACACCTCGGCCGCGAACGTTGACTTACCCCAGCGCGCGCGGTAGACTGGCCCCTCCGGGCGGCTGAACACGCCAACACGGGCGGCGTTCCCGCGGGTCAAGGAACTCGGACTTGGTTGACAGCGCGTTCATCGTGGGCTTGGTGCTGCGTCTGCCCGTAGTCCTCTTCTCCCTGACGATCCACGAATTCATGCACGCGTGGACGGCCTACAAGTGCGGGGACGACACGGCCTACCGCATGGGCCGAGTCACGCTGAATCCCCTGGCTCATCTGGACCTGCTCGGAACGCTGTGTCTGTTTATCGGGCCGATCGGCTGGGCCAAGCCCGTGCCGGTCAACCGGGCGAATTTCAACTACGAGACGGCCAAGCGCGACGACATCCTTGTCAGCGTCGCGGGGGTGGCCACCAACTTCGCCGTGGCATTGGTGCTCGTCCTTGTGCTGCGAGGTCTGGTGTGGCAGCAGTGGTTTCCGGAAACCGCTTTGGGCCGTGCACTTTACGGCATGATGGGATGGGGCATCGTGTTAAACTTCGGCCTGGCCATATTCAATCTTCTGCCGTTCCACCCTTTGGACGGGTCGCACATTCTGAAGAACCTGCTGCCGCTCAATGCCGCCATTCGGTTCTATGAGCGCCGCCAGACCGGCATGATTCTCCTTGGCGCTCTCCTGCTCACCAACTGGCTTGTTCTGCCGGGATTCCTCTGGTGGCCTTCCTTTCGCCTGACCGAGCTGCTCGCCGGCGAAACCGGTGCAAATCTATTGTATTATGGAATGTGGCCGTGACACGGAAGGAGGGGACGATGGGACAGACGGCCCCGCGCCGACGAAAACGGATCCTGAGCGGGATGCGCCCGACAGGACGCCTGCACCTGGGGAACCTCGTCGGCGCCCTCTGGAACTGGCGCGACCTGCAGGATGCGTACGACTGCTTCTTCATGATCGCCGATTACCACGCCCTCATGAGCGAGTACGCGAGCCCCGCGGGCATCGCCGACGCAACGCGAGAGGTCATGATTGACTTTCTCTCCTGCGGCCTGGACCCCGCGCGCAGCGTCCTCTTCCGCCAGAGCGACCTGCCGGAGCACGCCGAACTCCACCTCATCCTCTCGGCCTACACGCCGATCTCCTGGCTCGAACGCAATCCGACCTATAAGGAACAGATGGAGCAACTCAAGACGAAGGACATTCACAACTACGCGTTCCTCGGATACCCCGTCCTTCAGGCGGCGGATATCGTCCTCTACAAGGCGGACGTCGTGCCCGTCGGCGAGGACCAGTTGCCCCACCTCGAACTCACGCGCGAGGTCGTCCGTCGCTTCAACAACCTCGTCGGCCGCCAGGTCCTCGTCGAGCCGCAGGCCAAACTCACCCAGAGCCCGCGACTCCTGGGCACCGACCGGCGCAAGATGTCCAAGAGTTACGGCAACCAGATCGACTTGGCGGACACGCCCGAGGGGATCCGCAAGAAGGTGCTCTCGATGATTACGGACCCGAAGCGGATCCGGCGGGACGACCCCGGCCACCCCGAGGAATGCAACGTGTGCCAGTACTACCGCACGTTTGCGCCGACGGAATGCGACGCGGTGGCCGAACGGTGCCGCACCGCCGCCTGGGGATGCACCGACTGCAAAGCCCGCCTGGCGGACGTGCTCGTCGAACTCCTGGCCGAGCCACGCGCCCGCCGCGCGGAACTCGAAGCGCATCCCGAGCGGTTGACCGAACTCCTGGCTGCCGGGGCGGACCGCGCCAGGCCGGTGGCACGCGCGACGCTCGAGGAAGTCAAAGCCCTCACGGGCCTTGGAAAACTGTAACAGCCTAATACTACTACTACTAGGCTGCAAGGGCGGTTCGGACAAACGGCCGTTGGCAATCATCAAGCAGCCCAACGGGCTGCCACAAGAGAGCCCAGGGCATCGCCCTGGGTAAAGGAGAGCAACGCAAAACCCTTTGTCAAATCCGGAAGCCCTGAAGGGGCGTTACAAACGGACCCGTTTGTTGCGCCCCTTCAGGGCTTGGGCAGAGCAACGACCCTGGACCCAGGGCGTTGCCCTGGGCTATGGTGTTTTGAGCCCTTCGGGCTCCAACGACGGAGCGGCGCTTATAGCGTAGTAGTATGAAGCCAAGGAACTGCGGACCCATGAGTTACAAGGTCGAACTGGAAGTTTACAACGGCCCCATGGATCTCCTCCTGTATCTCATCAAGCGCGAGGAGGTGGACATCCGCGAGGTCGAGATCGCGCGGATCGCCGACCAGTACCTCGCCTACCTCGACCTGCTGAAGGCCCTGGACATCGAGTTGGCGGGCGATTTCATCGTGATGGCGGCGACGCTCCTGGAGATCAAGAGCCGCTCCCTCCTGCCCCGCCCGCCGCCCGAGGCGGAGGAAGGCGAGGAGGAAGAAGACCCGCGCGAGACCCTGATCCGCCAGTTGATCGAGTATCGGCGCTTCAAGGAGGCCGCCGGATTGTTGGACGACCGCGGCCGCGAGATGGCCCGCCGATTCGCCCGCCAGGTCGACGACCGGTTCCTGGAGGAACTCGTCGGCGAGGCCGCCGAGATCCCCGCCCACGAACTCCTCGAAGGCGTCGAGGTCTGGGACCTTTTCACCGCCTTTTCCGAGATCGTGCGGACGCTCGGCTACACCAAGCCGCGCGAGGTCGTCTACGACGATACGCCCGTCGAGCAGGCCGTCGAGGACCTGCTCGCGCGCCTCCAGGCCGAGAGGTCCGTCCTCTTCGTGCAACTGTTCGACCGCACCCGAAACATGGGGTATCTGATTGCGATGTTCCTGGCGATCCTGGAACTGACGCGCCAGCGGCTGGTCGGCGTCGAGCAGGCCGCCGACTTCCAGGACATCCGCCTCTTCCTCCGGGATCCGCAGGCGGAAACCTACCGCGCGAAGAAACCGAAAGGCGCCGCCGCCAGCGCCGACGGTCTGGCGCGCCGGCGCCCGCGCCGGCCCACGGCCCACCAACGCCGCGCGGTCCGCGAGATGATGGACGACGTCGCGATCGAGAAGACCGAGTTCGACGAAATCCTCGAATCCATCCAGGTGCCCGACGTGGAACCGTACCGCCCCATCTACTCCGAAAAGGAAATCCTCGGCCGGCCGGAGGAAGAGCCGACCGCGGGAACGCCGACCGAGGAGGCCGACGCAGCAGAAGGGCCGGCCGCGGACTCCGAGGAGCCCGTGGAGGATGATGCGGGCGAATCGCCCGGCGCCCCCGAGCCCGATCCGCCCAAAACGTAAACGACGGCTGGGGGATGCCTTCGCCCCAGCCATTCCTTACAATACAATATAGAGACAGGAACCCGGCGCCGAGGCAGAGCCATGCCCGTTCCCACCGTAGATGCCGACATCCCGAAGAAGGTCGACCTGACGGCAAACGCCCAACTCGTCCTCGCCAGGAGATACCTGAAAAAGGACGATACCGGTTCTCCGATCGAGTCGGCGGAGGACATGCTGCGGCGTGTGGCGGCCAACATCGCCCAGGCCGAACTCGTCTGGGGAGCGTCGCGCGACGCCCATGCCGCCGAGGAGCAGTTCTACGGCCTGATGGCGCGTCTGGAGTTCTTGCCGAATTCGCCGACGCTGATGAACGCCGGCCGCCGGCTCCAGCAGTTGGCCGCCTGCTTCGTCCTCCCCGTGCCCGACGACATCGAGAAGATCTTCGACGCCATCAAGTACGCCGCCATCATCCACAAATCGGGCGGCGGAACGGGCTTCTCATTCAGCCGCATCCGCCCTGCCAACGACCTCGTGGAATCCAGCCGCGGACGCGCCTCCGGACCCATCTCCTTCATGAAGGTCTTCAACTACGCCACCGGCGCGATTAACCAGGGCGGCTTTCGCCGGGGCGCCAACATGGGCGTCCTCCAGTGCGACCACCCCGACGTCGAAATCTTCTGCCGCGCCAAGCGCGAGGAAGGCGAACTCGAAAACTTCAACATCAGCATCGCCTGCACCTGCGACTTCATGGAGGCCGTCCGCAAAGGGAGCGACATCCAGCTGGTGAATCCGCACAACCAACGGGTCACGGCGCGCGTTCCCGCCCGCCGCGTCTGGGAAACCATGGCCCGCGAGGCCCACGCCGGCGGCGACCCCGGCGCCATCTTCCTCGACCGCATCAACCGCGACAACCCCACGCCGCAACTCGGACCCGTCGAATGCACGAATCCCTGCGGCGAGCAGCCGCTTCTGCCTTACGAAGCCTGCAACCTCGGATCCATCAACCTGAACAAGGTCGTGCGGAACGGGCGGATCGATTGGGACGCCCTTCGCCAAATCATCCGCCTCGCCATCCGCTTCCTCGACAACTGCATCGAGATGAGCCAGTACCCCCTGCCCCAGATCACGGAGATGGTGCACGGCAACCGGAAGATCGGCCTGGGGGTGATGGGCTTTGCGGACCTGCTCCTGCGCCTCGGCGTGGCGTACAACTCGGCCCCGGCCCTCGCGACGGCCGAGGAGGTCATGGCCTTCGTGCGGGCGGAGGCCGACCGCGCCAGCGCCGACCTCGGCCGCCAGCGCGGCCCGTTCCCGAACCTGCCTGGCAGCATCTACGACCGCCCGGACGGGCCGGCGTATCGCAACGCCTGCCGCACCACCGTCGCGCCGACCGGGACGCTTTCGATCCTGGCCGCTTGCTCCTCGGGCATCGAACCGATCTTCGCCCTGGCGATGGATCGCCACGTGCTCGACGGCGAGGTCCTGCGCGAGGCCCATCCCCTCTTCGAGCAGACGGCGCGCGAGCGCGGCTTCTGGAGCGAGGACCTTTTGGCGCGCATCGCGGCCGCGCCTTCGCTCGCTCAGGTCGAAAACGTACCGGAGGACGTGCGGCGCCTGTTCGTCACCGCCCACGAGATCGAACCGAAGTGGCACGTCGAGATCCAGGCCGCCTTCCAGCGCCACGTCGACAACGCCGTCTCCAAGACCGTCAATCTGCCGCACGAGGCCACCGTCGAGGACGTCGCCAACGTCTATTGGATGGCCTACGAGATGGACTGCAAGGGCATCACCGTCTTCCGCGACCGCAGCCGTCAGCGCCAGGTCCTCGTCCGGAGCCTCGAACCGGGCATGGAACTCGAACCGCCTCCGCTCGCCTGCAACCGCCCGGACGTCTGCTCGCGGCCGTAAAACCTCACTCCGCCATCCAAACAGAAGAGGCGTTCCCGGTCCCGGGAACGCCCCTGTTTGCGACAGCCTCAAGTCCGCGCTACGGGTGGTACCACTGCGAGAGGTGCGTCGGACGCTCCGAGAGGAACGCGGCATCCGCGTCGTCGGCGAAGCCCACCGCGTCCACCTCCATGACGCGGCGATACGTCCATTCGCGGTACCGGTCGTGGGCCGACTTCTGGCATCCCGTCGCAATCAGCGACACCGCCGCCAACAGCACCAGAACGAGGAGCACCCGCTTCATCGATTTCCTCTCCTTCCGCGCGCTGGACCGCGGCCCCAACGTCGGGCGGCATCTTAGGCCGCTCGGAATCGCCTGTCAACTGAAAATTCCCCGCTAACCGGAATCGCCGTCAAGGCTTGCGAAGTAGAACCGGGCCGGACCGTACCACCACGCGCTTTCCCGCCTCGCCGAGATTTCCCGAATCTCGCCCATCGCTTCCGCATGGACTTCCTCTCCCCGCGCCCGGGCATCGGGGTCGCAGAAGTACGTCCGGCACCCGAGCGGCCGGCCCGCCCGGGCCGTGCAGACCGATCCCTCTCGCCCAGTCGAGCCGGCCACGGCACGAGCCGTACCCGTGCCAGGGTCGCCCGATGTCTCGGCGACCTGGTAGGGGCAGCGCCAGGGGGCGTCCGGCCCGCCCGGCGGAACGGGCCGATCCGCCGCCGGCGGACCCGCCGACGCGACCAGCACCCCCAGTTCCAGCGCGCTCGCGAAAAGCACAGGCCGGTCCGGACCGAATCGGCAGCATGCGCCGCACGCCCGGCACGAGGACGATGCCGATTCCAGCGCCGCGTCCACACGGGCGTACAATTCGGTCACCGCGGCCAGTTGGTCGGAATGCAGCGGCCGAAGCGCCGGCGGCGCACCCCACGGCGCCAGACGCACCCGCTCCTCCCACGAACCAACCTCGGAATCGTCCCGACGCGGAACCATCTATATCTTCATCTCCATCTTCTTGGCCTCGATCTGCTCCAGACTCCAGAGCGGCCCCTGCCCGATGCCGGCGCAGCGGCGCGCCGTTGATTCCCACGCCTCCCGGCTCCGAAGGTTGCTCGGCCAGAAAGGCCAGACTCGGCACTGCGTCGGCCGCACAGGATAAACGCGGCATCGGCTGCCGCCGTCGAGCATCACGCAGTCGAAGTCCGGTTTCTCCTTCAGGCTCAGGCCGCGCCACAGCCGCCGCGCGTAACGCCGACGAAACTCCTCCCGCTCCAGCCCCAGGTGCCGCGCGATGGCGTCCACCTCGGCGTCGTCCATCCAGACGTACCCCGGCCCGCCGCCGCAACAGTGGCCGCAGGCTTGGCACGCAAAGCGCAGGCCCTCGGCGTACCACGGTTGCCGCGTCTGTTTTGCCTTCTGGATTCCCATGCAGCCGCTCCGATGCTCGCGGACTGCATTCTACGCCCCGCCCCGCCGGGGTGCCAAGAGTTTCCGGCACGCCGTTCGAGCCGCCCGCCTTTGCCTTTCGTCTTTCAATCCGCAATCCGCAATCCGAAATCCGCAATCGAAAGCCCCGCCCCGCCGCCTGGCAAGATTCCTGCCTTGCAGCCTCCGCCGCCGCAGCCCTATAATGCCCGCCGGCGTGCAGGGAAGGAACCCCTCGGCGATGGCCCCTATCCGGATTCTGCCCGAGATTCTTGTCAACCAGATCGCCGCCGGCGAGGTCATCGAGCGTCCGGCCAGTGTCGTCAAGGAACTCCTCGAAAACGCCATCGACGCCCAGGCCACGCGCATCTGCCTGGAACTCGAGGAAGCGGGCAAAAAACTCATCCGCGCCAGCGACGACGGCGTCGGCATCCCCCCGGCGGAACTCGCCCTCGCCCTCGCGGGCCACGCAACCAGCAAAATCACTTCCGCCGAGGACCTCGAAGGCATTACGACCCTCGGGTTCCGCGGCGAAGCGCTCGCCTCCATCGCCTCCGTCGCCGACGTCCGAATCGCCAGCCGCATCCGCGACGCCCTCGAGGCCGTCGAAGTCTCCGCCGGCGCCGGCAAGGCCGCACCGCCCCGTCCTGCGAGCGGGCCCGTCGGAACCACCGCCGAGGTCCGAAACCTCTTCCGCTACGTCCCCGCTCGCCGAAAGTTCCTCAAGACCGACGCCACCGAGATGGGCCACATCTCCGAACAGGTCGCACGCATCGCCCTCGCCTATCCGCGGGTCCATCTGACGGTGACGCACAACGGCCGGAGCGTCTACGAGTTGCCCCCGACCGATTCCGTCCGCGACCGCATCGCGGCGTTCTTCGGCTCCGAGCCGGCGGCGACGCTCATCCAGATTGAGTCCGACGAGCCCGCGGGGCGACTCTGGGGCCTCGTCGGGCCGCCCCACCTCGCCCGCGCCACCGCAACCATGCAGTACCTTTTCATCAATGGCCGCTATGTCCGCGACCGCGGGCTCCTCCACGCCGTCCGCGAGGCGTACCGCGGCATGCTGGAGGGCAACCGCCAGCCCGTCGCTTTCCTCTTTCTCGCCGTCCCGCCCGACCGCGTCGATGTGAACGTCCATCCGACCAAAATCGAAGTCCGCCTCCGCGACGCCCACCTCCTCTACGGCCAAATGCTGGCGGCCATCCGGGAACGCCTCCTGGGCCCCGGCATGGCGCCGAGTCTTGTCCCGCCTTCGCTCCCGTCGGCCGTCCAAAGCCCGGGGATGAGCGCAGCGAATCCCCGGGACGCCGACCGCGCCGACCGCGTGCGCGCAGCCGTCGCCGATTTCCTCCGCAGCCCCCCGTCCGACGCCCGCCGTTTCGCCTTTCAATCCGAAATCCGCAATCCGAAATCCGAAATCGCCTCCACTCCGCACTCCGCACTCCGCACTCCGCACTTGAACGCCTCCCCCCACGCCATTCAACTTCACAACACCTATCTCGTGGCCGAGACGCCCGACGGCATCCTCATCGTCGACCAGCACGCCCTGCACGAGCGCGTCCTTTTCGAGCAACTCATGAGCCGCCTCGAAGCAGGTCCGCTCGAAAGCCAGCGGCGCCTCGCCCCCATCACGGTGGACCTGACGGATGTGGAGATGGCCGCGGTCGAGGCCCACCGCGAGGCCCTCGCGCGTCTCGGCATCGAGGTCGAACCGCTCGGCCCGCGCTCCGTCGGCATCCACGCTTTTTCAACGCTCCTGGAACGTGCGGACCCGGAAGCGACGCTTCGCGACTTTCTGGCGTGGGCGGTCGCATGCGAGGCGCCGCCGGGGCCGAGGCAGGTGCTGGAGAAACTGGCCCACGTGGCCGCCTGCCGCGGGGCCGTCAAGGCGGGAGATCCGCTGAAGCCTGCGGAGATCGAAGCGCTTCTCGCGCATCGCGAAGCGGCGGACATGGCCGCGACGTGTCCCCACGGTCGGCCGACAGCCCTGGTGCTTAGCCGAACGGACCTCGAAAAACAGTTCGGCCGCGATTACGCCGCCTCCCGCCACCCTCGCCCCGGCGTAGTCGAAGACGAAGCCGGGCCCGACGCGCCCCTTCCCTTCTGACCGATCCCCGCCGCGATCATAACACGCCCAGCCCTGTAGCGCAATGCTACAGGGCCGCCTGCCCCGACCCCTCGGGGTTCACTCCGCAACTTGCCACGGCGTAGCCCATCGGGCGAAGCCGGGTCCGCTTTCCGGGCTCCCTGGCACGGGTACGGCTCGTGCTGTGGCCGGCCGGGTTCCGCGTTTAAACACCCCCCCTTTCCCCTTGCCCTCCTCCCTCCCTAGCAGTACATTTGTGCCAAGCAACCCATCCGCACCGGCACCAGGCCGCAATGCGCCTATAGGAATGGCGGTGGAACTGCAAATGGCCCTTAGGTTTTCACAACGTGCCGGAAAAACACCCATCCGGAACGTCCTCCAGGCCGAGGAAATGGATGATGTCCTCCGGGCCGGGATCTGGAACTGCTTCCAAATTGCCTTCGTTGAGGATGGGGACTACATACAAAAGGACATTGGGCTCGCATTCTTCCGGCGGATGTGGCACAACTTCTTCAAGCGGCCGATTGACACCCTGGAAAGGACCTACCCCTCTCACAACCTGAAAGATGTGCGGGAGTGGTTTTTCAAAACCAAATGGCATGAGGTCTATGACTTCGTCGAGTATCTTGCTCAAGGGCCAGAAGACGATACCAACGCGCGTTACCGCCAGCACCTGGGACATCCAAGCTCGTTCGCAAATATGTGCAATGATATCTTGGAGCGGGAGGTGTCGGCCTACCGCCTCGTTAAAGGGCAGGTCATGCCGATTACGGAGGAGGCGGAGATTGAGGCAATTGAGAGTGCACTTTTCCAGAAGGGCCCTTGGTCAACTTGTGCTGAACACATACGGAGGTCAGCGGCTTTGTTGTTTGACCGCGGAAAGCCCAATTACCCGAATGCCGTGAAAGAGGCTATCAGCGCCGTGGAGTCGGCGTGTTGCGTGGTGACCGGAAACTCAAAAGCCACTTTGGGACAAGCACTGAAAGAAATCGAAAAGAGCCATCCCCTGCATGCTGCCTTCAAGGAAGCCTTCTCCAAATTGTACGGCTACACCAGTGACGCCGGCGGCATCAGACATGGCAGCATAGTCCTAGCAGACGTAACCTTCGAGGAAGCCAAGTACATGCTGGTAGCATGTTCGGCATTCGTAAATTACCTGAAGGGGATTTCGGCCAAGGGCGCATAACCGGGAATTTCGGGGCACCCCTCTAACCGCGCGGAAATGGGCATTGCGTCCACCGAATTCTTTTGGAGGGGAATAACCGTGCTTACCACAGCAGTCATTGCGGTCGTCCTTGGGTTCGTTTCTGGTGTTATTGGGTCGTTGGTAGCACCGTGGGTTCACTGGGGTATTGAGAAGAGGCGCCAACGTTTTGCCGCCCGTAAAGAGATACTAAATGCATGCCGGCAAGCCCTGAATAGTACAGATTTCAATATATTTGCTTTCCGTGAAGGTCCTGCGTATGCCGCAATTCGGGATCACCTCACCGAAAAGGCACGAGAGCAATTCGAGTCCGTCTCGGGCACGAAAATCTATGTGTCTGGTTCAGGCCCTGGCCAAGGGAATGTCCATAGACGCGCATTGGCGGACGAGTTGGCGCGGATTGGAAAACTGTGGGGTCTTGTCTGATAGCCTGAGCACAATTCGGGGGACACCCCTCTATGAGCAAGTCTCTGTCAAGTCGGAAGCGGCCGCGCCAAGGGGCTTCGCCTAGTCCGCGTCTATCAGTATCACCTTGACCGGCACGGCCGGGAAATGGCGCTTGAGGCGCTCGATGTCGTACACGAGTTGCTCGCCGTACGAAACCCCCGACGACATCGAACTCTGGAGCGCATGGCACGGCACAATCTCGACCCCCACGTCCGCCTTGCTCTCGTTGAAGAAGTACTGAAACTTTGCCATGTCGTAAAACATGAAGGCGTATTTGCCGAACTGGACCTCCACGAGGACCTTGCCCTTGACAAAATCTATCTGCTTGAACGCCCCGTCAATCCTGACGTCGCTCCCGGGGATCGTGATGCTGTAGCGGTCACGGATTTCGCTGTATCCTCGCTTCCGAAACTGCGAGCAGAACTGCTGATTCATCTCCTTCGGCGCAAAGAGCTTTCGTCCCCGCATCGTTTTTTCTTTGCTGACCTTCGTCTTACGCGCCTTGACCGCCCGGATCACCTGGTATATTTCCTCAAGCCAATCCGGGGAATGGACCTGCAATATCTCGGCGCCGCCCAGGTGGGAGTATTCGTACACGACCTTCAATGGTGGCCTCCGATGTTTCGCGCGCCTCTGAGCAGAGCCAAGTCATCGTCCAAAAAACCCAACTGCACCGTCTTTGGAGGAATGCCCGGCAGCCGCGAGTGCGGATCGTAAACCTCTCTCTCCATCGGCCGAATGCGCAACTTGCCTGCCTCGGCCAGTCGTATCCGCTCCTTCGCAATCTTGATGTACTTCCGTTCCGTTTCCGCCCCGACTGCCTTTCTCTTGTGCATCAGGGCGGCGATTGCAGTCGTTCCGACTCCCATGAACGGGTCGAGAACCGCATCGCCCTCGTCGGTCAATGCCAATACCAGACGCTCGACCAACTCGACCGGGAACTGGCACGGATGCTCTGTCTTCTCCACGTGATTCGCCTTGACGTTGGGAATGTCCCATATATCGCTCGGATTCTTCCCCATAGGGTGGCCGCTGAGTTCCCCGCGCTTCGGGCCCTTGAAGTATTTCTTGCCGGGGTACTTCTGCGGAACGCGCACATCATCGAGGTTGAAAGTGTAGTCGTTGCTCTTGGTATACCACAGGATCGTCTCGTACCGCCCGGAGAACCGCTTGGAGGCGTGCAGGCCGTGCCGGAAGTGCCAGATTATCCGGTTCCGCAGGTGCAGGCCGTGCGAGTGGAAAATCGGATACAGCAAAATGTCAATCGGCGCAATCTCCCCGTTGTCCACGAAGTTGCCCACTTGCCAGCAGATGCTGCCCCGAGGGTGGAGAACCCGCACGCATTCATCAATAACCGCCCTCTGTTCGGCCACGTAATCTGCCACGCTCAGGCGCTTTTCGTAAGCCTTGCCGAGGTTGTAGGGCGGGGACGTGACGATCAATTTGAAATAAGCGTCCGGGGCGCGGCGGAGGAGGTCCCGGCAGTCGCCATGGAAGAGCACGCAAGCCGCGTCTTGCGAAAACCGCGATTTGATCTTGACCCTTCCCATCAGTGACATAATAGCCCTCGGCAAGGCGCGTTGCAAGCCCCCATTGCACCCATTGGCTGAGAAGACTTTCCCGTACTTTCGCCCCTCCTAATTCGGGGGCCGCCACACTGCTTTCGCTTTTCCGCCCTTCGAGAACCTCCCCTCGACACGCTCGGGGCGGTGAGCACGGTCGAACCGCAGGGCCCTAAGCAAGGCCGAAGGGTCGAGGGGCCGATTTCCGGCTGAAGTATTGTCCAAAGTCTAAGGTCCAAAGTCCAAAGTCAACGACCCACGGCGTACCGTGCCGTTTGCTGTCGCCTTTCCCCCATCTCCGACTTTCGCAGTTTACCCGCCGTGGCGGGCGCTCTCTGCGATCTCCCTGGCAGGGCTACGGCCCCTGCCGTGGCCCGCTGCGTTGAAGGCTGTGCCGTTTCGCCGTTCCCCCCAGTCCGCGCCGTGCTCTGCCCGTCGGCCTCGCCCGGCGGCGAGTCCGCCGAGGCGGGCGTGCTCCCCATGTTAAGAAAGGGGCCCTCTGGGCTGCGGTGAAGCCTGTGCCGTTTCACTCAGGCGATGCGCCGCCGGACCTTGGTCCAGGACTCCGTGGTGAGGAAACTCTCGTCCATGTTCCCGACCATCCGCTCGAACTTGGCTATCGGGACGGCAAAGGTCAGGACATCCTCCTCGACGAAGGGGCGGGCGGACACGTCGAACAGGCCGAGCACCGCACGGGGGTTCTCCATCTCGCCCTCAAGGTAGGGGTACTGCCCGATGGTCGCGCAGCCGGCGCCAAAGGGGGCGATGACCGCATCGATCCGCGTCTCGTCGAAGCCGGCCAGCGTGAAGAGACCCGAAAGAACATCGGGGGAGGCGAAGAAAATGACGACGCCGGGCACGTCGCTCGGCGCGAGGATGTCCCACCGTTTGAAAACGGCGTAGCGCGCCGGCGCGCGGAATACCGGCACCTTGGCGAAAGCCTCCCGCACGATCCGGGGCGTCTTCTTGTACCGCTCGCCTTCCATCTTGCCGGGGATGCCGCACGAAAGAAAGTGCTCGAAGCCGGGCATGACCTCGTCGGTGAAGCCCATATACCGTTTGCCGCCGAAACAGCCGAAACTCTCCGCCTCGAAGCACAGCACCTCGCCGCGGCGGGCACGAGCAAGCTGCTCGATCATGCACACGTGGCCGGTGGGCTTGACCAGGGGTCGCGTGGCCCCGGGGTCGTCGCAGTAGAAAAGGCAGAGGGGCAGTTCGGCGCCGTCGAAGTGCTTGTTCCAGAGCGGCAGGAACCTCTCCCGCAGCGATGCATCCGGCATGGGGCACCTCCATCCCGCCTGTTGCGTGGGGCCTGAATCCTACGCCGACCGTCCTCGGAGGAATTCTTGCGGACGACCGCCGGCGGCGTTCTCAGGGATTCTACCGCATCCTGAGCCTGGGACAAGCCCGTAAGCCCTCCCGCCGACCCCGAATGCCCCGCCTCCCTCTGCCCGTCGGCCTCGCCCGGCGGCGAGTCCGCCGAGGCGGGCGTCCTTTCGTTGGTTTGGCTTTGTGTCGTTTGCCGTTCCCCGAGAGACCCCCCTTTGCGTGCTCTGCGTCCTCTGCGGTTAAACCCCGGCCGTCCACCGCTGTTTCTTTGTCAAATGCGAGATTTTCCCCGCCCAATTCCGCCGTGCTCTGCGCCCTTGGGGTGGTTTGGCCTTGCGCCGTTTGTCGTCCCCCGACTCTCCCTTTGCGTCCTTGGCG
>Ga0307378_10004000_pt1 | contig 21282 bp, 17 predicted proteins | sample UN1MG_FD_202238 | JGI IMG/M metagenome (GOLD analysis project Ga0307378, IMG submission 202238) | Soil microbial communities from Risofladan, Vaasa, Finland - UN-1 | ecosystem: Environmental > Terrestrial > Soil > Coastal area > Acid sulfate soil | place: Finland: Risofladan, Vaasa | collected... | reverse complement strand
TTGTGGCCCCGGCGTGGAACATCCAGCTCTGCATGTCGCGGAGGGTGGCCTCCCGGCCGCCGGCAATCTTCAGATCGACCAATGGCAGGGCCCAGCGGAAGACGGCTGTGATCGCAAGGGCTTCACGCGGTTTCAGTTGCGGGGCGCTGGCCAGGGCCGTGCCGGGGGCAGGATTCAAGAAGTTCAGTGGCACGACGTCAGGCCGAACGCGATCCCGCAGCATCAGGGCAAGGTCGATGCGGTCGGCCCAGGTTTCGCCCATGCCGAAAAGCCCGCCGCAGCAGATCTGCATTCCCGCTTGGCGCGCGGCCTCGATGCTCGCAAGGCGGTCGGTGTAGGCGTGCGTGGTGACGACCTTCGGGAAGAAGGCATCAGAGGTCTCGAGGTTGTGGTTGTATCGGCGGATGCCTGCGTCAGCCAGCCGGCAGGCCTGGTTGGGCGTCAGCTCGCCGAGGGATGCGCACACTGGCGGAGGCGGGTTGTCGACGGCGGCTATTGCCGCCAGGGCGGCCGTGAGGTGGTCGAGATCTTCCGCCGTGGGACTCCGCCCGGAGTTGACGATCCCGAAGCTGGCGGCGCCAAGCTTGCCGGCCTGGTCGGCGGCCGAGGCAATCTGTGCTGTGGAGGTTCGCCGGACGTCCATCCGGCCGGCTGCCTGGGCGCACCACTTGCAGTCCTCCGAGCATCCGCCCAGTTTCCCCGCGATGATCGAGCAGAACCGCACCTGCCGTCCGAAAACCGCCGTGCGGATGCGGGACGTCCAGTAGAGCACGTCGTTCAGGTGGGCCAGACTCAGATTCGCCAGCGTCAGCAGTTCGGCGCGTCCGAGGCGCTCACCGTCCAGTGTGCGCGCCCCCAGCCGGGCGATTTCTGCGTGCATGCAGACCCGCTCCATAGGCCCCAGGACCGCCCGCAAACGCCCTACCGGCGGCTGGCATCAGTTTGCGAAAACGCGGCTCATGTCCACCGTGTCGGCGATGTCCATCGACTTGGTGTTCTGGTTGTAGGCGTAAACGATGATCTTGCGGGTGGACACGTCGCTCACGACCAGCAGATCCAGATTCTTCGACCACATCATGGGCACCATGACGTAGTCGCCCTTGGAGGCAGCCGCGTCGCCCGCGTAGGCCTCGCGATCGTTCAAGGCGCCGAACAGCATGGCCACCAGGACCGCCGCCGTGATGGAAAGCAGGATAAGCGTGATGTTCTGTGTGTTCTTCATGGCTTTCGCTCCGGTGGGGTCCTGTTACTTGTCCAGGTCCTGGTGCCCGAAGTCCACCTTCAGCCTGCGGGCCCCGAACGCGACCATCCGCTTCTTGGTCTTGTCCATGAGGAAGCCGGCCATCCGGCGCTTGGCCAGGTCGATCACGTACAGCGCATCCGTGTCTGAATCGATGCGGGCCGTGACCATCAGATAGTCGGTTGCGCCTCGGAGGGCTTGCGCACGGGCCTGAGGCACCTCCGAGACGAACACCAACGCCCCCAGCAGGGTGACGTTGATGCATACAAGTGTGACAATCATCGCCTTCTTCATAGTCGTTCTCCCACTAGACCCGTGACAGCATTCACTTCACACGACACACTGGAGGGCAATTGGTTCGCCCGACGGGCAGGTGGTCGCCCAGCCCGCCACGGCCCGTTTGCGCCTAGTCCAGGTGGGTTCTCTTGGCGTTCTTGAAGCCGACCGCTGCAATCGCGATTACCGCCACCACCGCGTAGGCGATGGTCACCCAGGGGACCTGCGGCTTTATGGCGGTGGCCTCGTGTCCGTCCACGGCCACCTCAGCGAAGGCCGCGCCGCATGTCAGGGCCAACTGCCCTACCGTCCAAAGCAGTTTGCTCATCGCATCCACCTGCCGCCGGCTGTCAGTGCGGCCCGACCGCCTAGAGAAAGGACCCGATGTCCCTGGTCAGGCGGACGAACTGCGCGCCGGGGACCGTTATCGTCTGCCATTTTGCGCTACGCGGGCGTGCCCAGGCAACGTAATTCTCCAGCTCCACGCCGACGAAGGCGTAGTGCTTCTGGCGGAACACGTGAACGTCGGAAAACGGCGAGCGCTGCGGCGGGCCCTGAAGCCAGTAGGCAAAGACCAGAACCGCCACGAAGTCAGGCCCGAAGACCTTCTGCCACTCCCGCATGCTGTCCACGTCCTGGCGGGTGACCCAGTTTTCCCAGGCCCGGGAGGCGCCGCGCCGTCGGCCCGGCACGCCGTCGGGGAACTTACGGCCTTTGACGTCGGATATGAGGTTCGCGCCGGCCGAGCTGTACACCAGGAAGTCAAAGCTCTTGATCGAGGCGCTGCCCAGGATGGCCTTCTTGCTCTCATCGACGGCGACGTAGGGCCAGCCCTTGGCCCGCAGGTAGTTTTCGAAGGCCGCCTCGTAATGTACGCTTCGCTGAGCCACGTCCGACACACCACCAACAGACCCGCGACAGGCCCGCCGCCCCGTCACAGCGGCCGGGCCAGGAACTCATCGGTCGCTCGGTCCTGCTGCTGCCCGGTCTTGAGGTCCTTGACGGCCACGCCCGCCTCGCGAACGATCACCGCCCTCTTTGCGCCGCGGCGGTTGGCTTCCTTGAGCTGCTTGCCAAGGGCCTGCTGCTTGTAGCTGAAGTCGGCCGACAGGCCCTTCGCCCGAAGGGCCCCCACCACCGAGATCACCTGCTGCTGCATGCCGGTGCCGTCGGCCACCACAAAGAACTCCAGTTGCCCCGAGCGCAGTGTCGAAGGCAGCTTGCCGCGCTGCTCCAGGAGGATTCTCAGGACGGCGTCGCCCATTCCCATGCCCGTGGCGCCTATCCTGGGGCCGCCAAGCACCTCAAGCAGGTTATCGTATCGTCCGCCCCCTGCCAGTGCCCGCAGGTCGCCGGCCGAGTCGAACACCTCGTACACGATGCCCGTGTAATACGCCAGCCCGCGAACGATCCGCATGTCCACGCAGCAGTAGTCGGCCACGCCCATCGCCGAAAGGCTCTCCAGCATTCTCCCAAGCGTGTCGATCTGGCCCCGGACCTCCGGGCCGGCGCCGGCGAGGACCTCGCCCACCTCCGCCGTGCTGCGGCAGTCCTGGAACCGACGGACCGCCGCAATCTGCCTGTCGGTCATCCCGATGCCCCTGGCCAGGCGGTCGAAATCCTCCGGGGTAACCTTCGGGCGCTTGTCCAGCACGGCCAGGGCGGCGTCCGTGGCCTCGGCGGGCACACCCGCAGCCCTCAGCGCCGCGATAGTCAGCGGCCGCGACCCGATGCATATCTTCACCTCATCCGGCGTCAGACCCACCTCTCGCAGGAAATCCGCCACGGCGAAGATGCACTCTGCGTCGGCCAGCTCCGAGTCCTCACCTATCACGTCCACGTTCCACTGGAAGAACTCGCGCAGCCGGCCCTTCTGCGGATTCTCCGCCCGGCACAGACGGGAGATCGAGAACCACTTGATCGGGCGCGGCAGCGAGCTGATCTTGGCGTTGACCATCCGGGCCAGCGACGGCGTCGTCTCGGGGCGAATCGCGAGCTGCCGCCCTCCCCTATCGGTGAACGAGAAGAGCTGGCCGGCGATCTCGTCGCCGCTCTTGGCAGTGAACAGGTCGAGGTATTCGAAGATTGGCGAGTCGTACTCCTCGAAGCCGTTGCGCAGCGAAACCCTCCGCCATCCGTCGATGATCCAGTTCAGCACCCGCATGTCTTCGGGGTAGAAGTCACGCGTTCCCTTGACGGCTCGGAAGCTCATTGCGCTCATCCCGTCCAGTCCAGGCAGCCCGATTCTTCGCGCCGGCCGTTGTACAGCCTCCGGGGCGCACTGTCGAGGGGGTTGTATTCCGAGCCTATCCGAATGACGGGTACGGCAGGCGTCCCGCCTGCCGAGATCTTAGCAAACGGCCGGCGCCGACAGGCGAGACGCCTGTCGTACCAAACGGCCGGCGCCGACAGGCGAGACGCCTGTCGTACCCAAGGGCATCTGGTTATTCGGATAGGCTCGTAGTGCACCCCGGCAACATTCCTGCATTGACGGGCGCCTCTGCGCCGATATAATCGGATGTTAGCCCTGAGGTGTGCGGATACGAGGAGACGATGCGGACAGATCAGGATATCCTGATGGAGGCTCTCGGCGTCCCGGTCGGGACCGTGGGCCTCGTCCGCGCAGGCATTATCGTCGTTGTAGCCGTATCCGGCTCGCCTTAGGGAATGGCGGCAAATTTCCTGCCGAATCCACGGCCCTGAGGCGAGATGAGCTTCAGGGCCGTTTGCTTATGTAAGGCTGGAAGGTAGAGGTGAGAGGTCAGAGAGCGACCGACATGACTGCACGGGATGTGATTGCTCTCACCTCTGACGTCGAACCTGCTGGTCTGGAGAGTGAGACCGATGGCGAATAAACAGGACACACACGGCAAGCGGATCGAGGTGTACGACACGACCCTTCGCGACGGCTCGCAGGGGCTGGGCGTGAGCCTGTCGGTGCAGGACAAGGTGCTCATCGCCCAGGCCTTGGACACACTCGGCGTGGATTACATCGAAGGCGGCTATCCCCTGTCCAACCCGAAGGACGCTGAGTTCTTCCAGACCGTCCGGGGACGGCGGTTCACCCACGCCAAGATGGTCGCCTTCGGCATGACCCGCCGCAAGGGCACGGCCGCCGATCAGGACGAGGGGCTTCAGTCACTGCTGGACAGCGAGGCCCCCGTGCTGGCTATCGTCGGCAAGACCTCGGACCTGCACATTAAGGACGTCCTGCAGGTCAGCCGGGAGGAGAACCTGGCCATGATCGCCGAGTCGATCGCCATGCTGGTCCAGGCCGGCCGAGAGGTGTTTTTCGATGCGGAGCATTTCTTTGACGGCTACGAGGCCAACCCGGACTATGCCGTGAAGTGCCTGGCCGCTGCGCGGGACGCCGGGGCGGCGCGGCTGGTGCTCTGCGACACCAATGGCGGCTCGACGCTGGCGCAGGTGGCTCGGGCCACGGCGCGGGTGGTCAAGGACATGCCGGATTCTCAGATCGGCATCCATTGCCATAACGACTGCGGCCTGGCGGTGGCGAACACGCTGATGGCCGTCCGCCACGGCGCCATGCACGTCCAGGGGACAATCAACGGCATCGGCGAGCGATGCGGCAACGCCGACCTGACGGCTGTCCTGCCGAATCTCGCGTTGAAGTACGGCTACGAGGTACTCCGGCCGGGCACGCTGAAGAATCTCACCGAGGTCAGCCGCTTCGTGTACGAGGCGGCCAACCTGAACCTGCTGGAGAGCCAGCCGTTCGTCGGCTCGGCGGCCTTTGCGCACAAGGGCGGCATGCACGTGCACGCAGTGCGGCGGAAGGCCTCCACGTATGAGCACATTGATCCGGCGTCGGTGGGCAACTCCCGCCGCGTGGTCGTCAGCGAGTTGGCCGGACTGAGCAACATCGCCGCCAAGGCCCCCGCCAAGTTCGACATCGCCGACGACAAGGCGGCCCAGAAGAAGATTCTCAAGGCCCTGATGAAGATGGAGCACGAGGGCTACCAGTTCGAGGCGGCGGAGGCCAGCTTCGAGGTGCTCATCCGAAAGACCCTCGGCGGCAAGTGGTATCGCCGAATGTGGGAGCTGGAGCACTACCGCGGCGTGATCTACAAGTACGGCCTCCAGGATCCCAACACCGAGGTGATCGTCAAGCTCCGAGTTGACGGCAACGTGGAGCACCAGGTCTCGGAGGGCCACGGGCCGGTCGATTCGCTGCACAACGCCCTGCGGGCGGCCCTGCGGCCGCACTACCCCTGCGTGGACGACCTGCACCTGGCTGACTACAAGGTCCGCGTGGTGAACACGCAGGCCGGCACGGCCGCAAGGGTCCGAGTCGTGATCGACTGGCACGACGACAGTGCGCAGACGTACTTCGGCAGCGTCGGCGTCAGCGAGAACATCATCGAGGCCTCGTGGCTGGCCATCGCCGATGCCATTGAGTACAAACTGCTGACGGAGTTGGAGAAGACGTGAATTCGTAAATTTGTGGACTCGTGAATGCGTGGACTGGCGCGGTCCTGGATGCGGCGGTCCCGGCGCAGCCGCAGGTGAGAGACAACATGGGCGGACGAGACTTCGAAGACCTTGAGCTCTACAGACTGGCGCGGGAGTTCCGCAAGGCGATCTACGACCTGACGGACCAACTGCCGGCCGACGAAAGGTTCAACCTCGTTTCGCAAATGCGACGCGCTGCATTGTCGATCACGAACAACATCGCCGAGGGACACGGCACGTATACATTCAAGCAGAACATCGGGTATCTTCACCGTGCTCGCGGCAGCATTCACGAGCTGCGCGACGATCTGAATCTGTGTGACGATCAGTCATACATTGAGGCGCAACGGCTTTCCGAGCTGCGATCCGCGGCAACGCGATTGACGCAGGTTCTCAATGGGTACGTACGGTACCTGCGTACGCGAGGGCCTCGTCCGTCTGAGGCAGGCGAGCCCTCTACCAGTTAGCAGCGAGTTCATGACTTCATGAATCAACGAGTACGCGAGTTCACGAATCCACGAGGTAACGAGTAGTCCTCCATGACCGACGAACTGCCCACGACCTACGATCCAAAGGCCGTCGAGCCCGAGGTGCACCGTCGATGGACGGACGCCGGGGCGTTCAACGCTGAGCCTGGCGACGAGCGGCCGAAGTTCTGCATCGTGATTCCACCGCCGAACGTAACCGACAAGCTGCACGTCGGGCACGCGCTGAACAACGCCCTCCAGGACGTGCTGATCCGCTGGCGGCGTATGCAGCAGCGCAGCACGCTCTGGATGCCCGGCACCGACCACGCCGGCATCGCCACGCAGACCGTCGTCGAGAAGCGCATCCTCTCCGAGGAAGGCAAGCGCCGCACGGACTTCGAGCGTGACGAGTTCGTCGCGCGCATCCAGGCCTGGAAGGACGAGTACGAGGCCACCATTATCCAGCAGCTCCAGCTCATGGGCTGCTCGTGCGACTGGCGGCGGACGCGATTCACCATGGACGAGGTCTGCGCGAAGGCCGTCCGGGCCGCCTTCTTCAAGCTCTTCTCCGACGGGCTGATCTACCGCGGCAAGCGACTGGTGAACTGGGATCCGGCCACGCAGACGGTCCTCGCCGACGACGAGGTCGAGCACGAGGAGGTCCACGGGCATTTCTGGTACATGCAGTATCCGCTGGTGGAGCCGGTCGCGGTTGGTAGCATGGGCGTCCCGCCCATGAGTACCACGGACGTCTCGTCCGTGGACGATTCGTCCATCGACAAGCGCCATGGCGCGCACCTTCCTCACTGGACGCGTCAGGGCTGCACCTATCACGTCGTATTCCGATTGGCGGACTCAGCTCCGGCCTCCGTATTGGAGCGATGGATCGCGGAACGGCAGGAGATCGTCGAGCGGGCGAAGCGCCAAGGCCGCGGCTTGACCTACCAGGAGCGCAAGGAGCTTCACAGGCTCTACTCCGAGCGCGTCAGCTCGCTATTGGATGCCGGGCGAGGCGAGTGCCTGCTCAAGGATCCGCGCGTTGCCGAGTCCGTAGCCGCCACGCTCAAGCACTTCGACGGACAGCGCTACGATCTGATCGCCTGGGCAGTGATGCCGAACCACGTTCATGTGATCGTTGCTCCTCTTGGGGACCACGAGCTGCCGAAGATCCTGCACTCATGGAAGTCGTACTCAGCCAAGGAGGCAGACAGGATCCTAGGGCGCGAGGGCCAGTTCTGGCAGGTGGAATACTACGATCACTTGATTCGCGACGAAGAGGAATTCGCCGCCGAGGTCAGCTATGTGCTTCAGAACCCCGCAAAGGCCGGGCTGTCTGACTGGCAGTGGGTGGGCTGCAGGACACACGGGCAAGATGCCCGTGCTACTCACGGCCAGGATGGCCGTGCTACTCATGGGCGGGACGCCCATGCTACGATTACGTACGTTACCGTCGCCACGACGCGGCCGGAGACGATGCTTGGCGATACGGCCGTCGCCATCAACCCGCGCGATCCGCGGGCCAAGGCGCTGGTCGGCAGGAAGGTCCGCCTGCCCATCGTCGGGCGCGAGATCCCCATCATCGCCGACGAGCACGTGGTGCTGCCGGCGGCGGGTACGGCAGGCGTCCCGCCTGCCGAATCGGAGGGCGCGACGGGCGAGACGCCCGTCGTACCCGATGAGAAGGCCCGCTTCTCCACCGGTTTCGTGAAGATCACCCCGGCCCACGACCCCGACGACTACGCCATCGGCCAGCGGCACGACCTGCCGGTTATCAACGTGCTGGCCCCTGACGGGACGATCAGCCACGAGCACGGCTGGACCGACTGGGACGAGATCAAGAACCCCGACGTGGAGGCCCTGATCGGCATGGACCGCTTCGAGGCCCGCGAGGCCGTCGTCGAGTTCTTCCGACAGGAGAACCTCCTCGAGGACGTCCGCGAATACACGCACCAGGTCGGCCACTCCTACCGCAGCCACGTGCCCATCGAGCCGTACCTGTCCGATCAGTGGTACGTGGCCGTCAAGCAGCCGATTTCCAATTTCCGATTTCCAATTTCCGATTGGGTTCGCGAGCATCCCGATCTGGTCGAGGATAAAGACGGCATCACCTATCTGAAGGACACCGATGTTCCCGTCAACTCGCTTGCCGGTCTGGCGCTGGTGCCCCTGCTGGACGGGCGATTGAGGTTCATCCCCGAACGCTACGCCAAGACCTACCAGAGCTGGCTCGAGAACCTACGCGACTGGCCCATCTCCCGCCAGCTTTGGTGGGGACATCGGATTCCTGTCTGGTCATGCGATGCGCCCATCGCAGCGGATGTCGAGCCGGTTCCTGTCGAAGGCCACGAGTGCGACGCCCGCACGATCGCCACGCTTGACCGCGCCATCGGCGGCGACTTCGACGAACTCCTGCGCCACTTGGCTGTCCGGTATCAACTCCAAGTCGATAGTCACCCCGAGGATGCAGGCAAGCTCCGATTCTTTCTGTGCCTGGACCACGACGAGCCCGCTGCGATGCGGCTCCTCGACAAGGCCGAGTGGCAACGCGACACCGACGTTCTCGACACATGGTTCAGCTCGGCGTTGTGGCCGTTCAGCACGCTGGGCTGGCCGGACGAGTCGCGGCCGAAGGGCGACCCCGCCGAGCCGAACTGGGCCGAGATGCGGACGTTCTATCCCGGCGACGTGCTGTGCACGGCCCGCGAGATCATCACGCTGTGGGTCAGCCGCATGGTCATGATGGGCCAGTACTGCCTCGGCGACATTCCCTTCTCCGACGTGTTCATCCACGCGATGATCCAGGACGGCGAAGGCCGCAAGATGTCAAAGAGCCTCGGCAACGGCATCGACCCGCTGGACATCATCGACTCCCACGGCGCCGACGCCATGCGATTCACGCTGATCTCCATGACCACGCAGACGCAGGACGTCCGCATGCCCGTCGTCCAGATGACGCTGCCCGACGGCCGCCAGGCCAACTCCAGCCCCAAGTTCGACATCGGGCGCAACTTCTGCAACAAGCTCTGGAACGCCTCGCGGTTCGCCATGATGAACCTTCGCGGCTGCCCGGCGTGGGCGGACATCCGCGTCGGCGGCAACCTGGCCGACCGCTGGATCCTCAGCCGACTGAACGTCACCATCCGCGACGCCGTTCGGGCGATGGAGGCCTACCGCTTCAACGAGCTGGCCGACACGCTCTACCACTTCATGTGGGACGACTTCTGCGACTGGTACCTGGAGATCGCCAAGGGCCGCATCAACGCCGGAGAGCCGGCGCCGAAGGCCGTGCTGGCCCACTGCCTGGACGTGCTGCTGCGCCTGCTCCACCCGATCATGCCGTTCATCACCGAGGCGATCTGGCGCAAGCTCAACGAACTCGTGCCCCATCGCGGCCCGGGCGACCAGCCCGCCGAGCCGCTGCTGATCCGCGCCCAGTGGCCGATGGCCGACGCCAGGATGATCGACGCCGAGGCGGAGAGGCGGTTCGAGATCATCCGCGATGTCTCTCGCGGCATACGCAACATCCGAACAGAGCACAACGTGCCGACCAGCAAGGTCGTGTCGGTATCCGTTCCGCTTGCGGGAGATGCCGCACCCATAGTCGAAGAGAACAAGGAGTTGATCGAGTCGCAGGCCCGAGCAGAGGTTGTGACTCAAGCAGGCGATTGGGTCCCCCCCGCCGACGCGGCCGTCTTCAGCGCGGGCGGAACCAACCTCTATGTCCACGACGTGATCGACCGGGACGCCGAGCTGAAGCGGCTGGCCAAGCAGCGCGACACGCTCGCCAGGGGCGTCGCCGGCATCGAGGCCAAGCTCGGCAATGAGAAGTTCCTCGCCAAGGCCCCGCCCGAGGTCGTCCAGGGCGAGCGCGATCGCCTGGCGGCACTGAAGACCGACCTGGCCGCCGTCGAACGCTCCCTCAACGCGCTGAAGAGTTAGCAGGGATACAAGGGATGCACGGGATAGGAGAGACGCTCCGGAAGGACATGCGGCTTGGAGGGACGCGCTCCGTCGCGTCCGAGGCTGGGCCACGACGAAGCGTGGCCCTCCAGACTTGTCTCATCCCATGTATCTCCTGCATCCCTGCTGATTCCCCATGAGGCCCCCTGCCCCTCGGTCACGCCGACGCGGTACGGCGCCGGGCACGCACGTGCCGGTGCTTGTCAGGGAGGTCCTCCGCTGGCTTCGTCCGGCCGCCGGCGAGGCCGTTGTCGATTGCACATTGGGCTATGGGGGACACTCAGCCGAGTTCTGCCGACGCATCGGCCCGGCCGGCCGACTCATTGGCCTGGACGTGGACGGTGCGTGGCTGGCCCGCGCGGGCGAGCGCCTCCGCTCTATCGGCACGCCGCTGTGTCTCCATCGCCGCAGCTTCGCCGAACTGGACGCCGTGCTGGCCGCCGAGGGCCTCGACGGCGCGGACGTGATCTTCGCCGACCTGGGCGCCTCCAGCATGCAGATCGACGATCCGTCGCGCGGCATCCACTACGCCCACGACGGCCCGCTCGACATGCGGATGGACGATCGGCTGCCCCAAACCGGCGCGGACCTGCTGGCGGCGCTGCCGAAGGCCGAGCTGTCGGCGGCCCTGCGGGAGCTGGCCGACGAGCCGGACCACGACCGCATTGCCGAGTGGATCGTCCGCCAGCGCGGGGTCGCAGCCATCACGCGGACGGGCGAGCTGACGCGGCTGGTCTTCCACGCCAAGGGCACCACGCCCAAGGCCTGGGCCAAGCGCGCCGACTACGACACCCCCTACCCGGCGGCCCGGACCTTCCAGGCCCTGAGGATCATGGTCAACGACGAACTGGGCAACCTGACGCGGTTGTTGGAGCTGGCTCCCGGCTGCCTGAGACCCGGCGGCAGGATCGGCATCATCAGCTTCCACAGCGGCGAGGATCGGCTGGTCAAGCGCGCCTTCCGCGACGGCCGCCGGGACGGCGTGTATTCGGCTGTCTCACCCACTGTGATTCGCCCGCGCCCGGGCGAGATGCGCGCCAACCCCCGCAGCAGCTCCGCCAGCTTCCGCTGGGCGGTCAGAGCTAAGTAAACCCTGCACGGTGACGCGAAACGCCGAGCCATGGCTATGGCTCGGCTTTCGTCGGTATAATCCAGTCAACTCGGGCAGCATTTGCGATCACGTGCGACGGAGAGACGCTCATGCCTAAGAAGATCATGGTCATATGCGGCAGCCCGCGGCCGAAGGGCAATACCAACACTGTGGCGGACTGGTTCATCGAGGCCGCCCGGTCCGCCGGGGCCGAGGTCGAGAAGATCAACGCCGCGGCCATGAAGTACGAGGGCAACGGGTGCACCTCCTGCGGCGGCTGCCAGAAGATCGAGGAATACAGGTGCGTGATTGACGACGAGGCCACCCCCGTGCTCGCCCGCATGCCGCAGGCCGACGTGCTGGTCTTCGCCAGCCCGGTGTACTTCTTCGGCCCGACGGCGCAGATCAAGCCGATCCTGGACCGCACGTACAGCCTGTTCAAGTTCGACCCCAACACGGGCAAGGCCACCAGCCCGCTCAGGGGCAAGCGCATAGTCCTGATAGCCACGGGTGCGGCCGACAAGGAGGGCGGGCTGAACCTCCTTGAGGAGACGTTCAAGACAGCCACGGAATTCATGAGGTGCGAGCTGGATACGCTGCTGGTTCCGCTGGCGCCGGCTGACCCCAAGGAGATGGCCGGCCGGCAGGACGTCCGCCTTCAGGCGGTCGAACTGGGCAGGAAACTGGCCTCGGGCTGAGACGGCTTGATTGAGCGGGTGCCATGCTTCTGCTCGCAGAAGCATGCTTCTCCGCTGCGCGTAGAAGCATGGCACCCGGCTGGCCGAGAGTTGAGACGCCTTGATTGAGCTAATCCTCAACGACGAGCACCTTTCCGGCGCGCTGGCGGAGGCGCTGAAGGTCTGCCGGCATCGGCTCTTCGTCGCGACGGCCAACGTGAAGGACCTGCACCTGCCCGACGGCGCCGGCGGGGCCAGGAGCATCGTCGAGGCATTCGCGGAGATCTCCGACCGGGGCGTGGAGATCCGCCTGCTGCACAGCGGCATCCCGTCGGGGCCGCTGCTGGAGCGGCTCAAGCGGGGCATGCCCGCGGGCCTGACCATGCGCCGCTGCCCGCGCGTTCACGCGAAGGCCGTCATCGCCGACGGGGTCTGGATGTATCTCGGCTCGGCCAACCTTACCGGCGCGGGACTCGGGGCCAAGGGCCCCCACCGCCGCAACTTCGAGGCCGGCATCGTCACGGACGATACCTCGCTGATCGATCCTGTGGCCGACATGCTGGCCGGTGTGTTCGAAGGCGCGGAGTGTGGCGAGTGCGGGCGGAAGGCCAACTGTCCGGCGCCGCTTGAGGAACCGGAACTGTGATTGCCCGTCAGCGGCCGCTCGCGGGTTGCGGGCGCGCCGGCTGGCGCATAGAATATATCGACCTGGACTGTCGTCCTTTACCCTGTGGAGCCGTGCGATGTACGTCGAGATGGAGTTGTCTCGCGTGCTGATCACCGAGTACGGCGGTGACCAGTTGATCTTCCTGCGAGAAAAGGGCGGGAAGCGCACCTTCCCCATCGTCATAGGCATAGGCGAGGCGATGGCCATCCACCGGCGGCTCAACGGCGAGAGGACCCCCCGACCCATGACGCACGACCTGATGGCCAACGTCATCCGGGAGATGGGCGGGCGGCTGGAGAAGATCGTCGTCGAGGACCTGCGGTTCCTCTCGCCGGACGACTCGCGACAGACGTTCATCGCCACGCTGTACATCCGTCAGAACGATCATCTGCTGGAGGTCGACTCGCGCCCCTCCGACGCCATAGCGCTCGGCTCGGCGCTGGACACGCCGATATTCGTGGCCGAGAAGGTGCTGGACACGGTGCTGACCGAGTCCACGCAGGACCGCGTCGGCATGCTGCGAGAGCACATGGAGGTGCTGATGGCGAAGATCACTGATCTGAGCGAGAGGCTCACCGACAAGGACTTCCTCGATCATGCCCCCGAGCCGATCCTCACGAAGCTTCGCCACCAGCTCGACCAGATGAAGACCGAGTACGAGGCCATCGACCGCGTGCTCAAGATGCTTGGTTGATCGCCCGGCCCTTTTAGAGCAGTTCACGATCGGATGTATCCAGGCGGCCGTCGCCGAGGACGAGCCGGGCAAGGAGGCCGAAGCAGGCGACCCCCTTGGGTCGTCGATGCAGGCCGACGCCGCCCGGCGACGCCGCAGGCAGGCCGGCGGATACAGACGAGCGTGAATTGCTCTAGCGGAACCTCCTCAGCTCTCCCGGCCAGAACGCCCATTCTGGTGTGTTGACCGCCTCGCCGGCCTGCACGCGATACCACGGACTCAGCGTCGCGTCGGCGCGGTTGACGAGGATGTGGATGTCCTGGGCCGGCATGTAGCTCTGGGCCAGCAGGAACAGCTTCATGTCGTCGGCGGGATCGACGGCCATGTTCACCACGATCGCCGCGTGGCCGGGAAACCCGCCGTGGATGAACACGTCGCCGATCTGCGTGTCGCCTGCGTCGCGGACGGGCACGAGTTCGCCGCTGAGTGAAGCCGACCCCGCATAGGTGAATACCGCGTCGAGATACTTCCGGAAGCTCTGTCGGGAGCCGTCGGGAGCGGCCGTTCTCCGCCATGCGACCTTGTTGCGGCTGACGGCGGGCCTGTAGCCATTTGACCAGCGGGTCCAGTCCGCCCGGTCGCCGGAGGTGAAGTTGAAGTGGATGAGATCGTGGCGCCCCCGCGCAAAGAGGTACTCGGCGCGGAGGCGAATCACGGCGTCGGCGCACTGCTGGAGGTCTTTGGGCCCCACACCGATGTCCACCACGGCCCAATGCGCGGACTGGTTGCGTTTCTTCCGGCCGTCATGGAGCAGCACGTCGGGCCGGCCCTTCTTCAGCGGCAGGTGGCGCAGCCAGCGGCCGAAGCTGCCTTCGGGGGCTGCCGTACGCACGTATCCCTGCGGAGGCCGGATGCGGTTGACAAGCAGGTCCTCCTGACTCAGACGATTCAGCCACCGATAGTCCTTGGGATCGGCCACGGCGAGGGCCGGCGGCGGTGCAGCCGTCCTGGGCTTGCCCCCCTGCCGGGCCGCCCGATGTGCGGACGAGCCGGCCTCCTCGTTCGCGTCGGCCCGGCTGCGCCGTGCACATGATGTCGACAGGAGCAGAGCCCACGCGGTCGCCCCGGAAGCGATGATTCGCATCGCGGCCTTCATGGCATCATGTGAAATATACACCCCGCCGCCTTTTTCAGCTTCCAGCTTTCAGCTTTGAGCTTTCAGTTTTCGGCTTTTCTACTCCTCCTCGCCGGGTGGCAGCTCGGGCAGATCGAGATACCAGGCGTCCTTGACGCCGCTGCGGCTGCGGATGTCGTTCATGATCTCCTCGCCGGGCGGCTGGTCGAGGTTCAGGCCGACCATGGCCAGCCCGCTCTTCATCTTCCGGGAGAAGGTCAGGTCGGCGATGTTGATGTTGTTGTCTCCGAACACGGTGCCGTATCGCCCCAGCACGCCGGGGCGATCCTCGTTGACGATTATCACCACGTGCCCTTCGGGCTTCAGCTCCAGGCGGTAGCCGTCGATCGCGAGGATTCGCGGGAACCGCTGCCCGAAGATCGTGCCCACCGACGAGCGCTTGGTCTTGCCGGCGCGGACCGTTACCTCCATGAGGTTGGAGAACTCCTTGATCTTGGCGGTGGTGATCTGCTCGACCTCGATGCCGCGCTGCTCGGCCAGCACCGGCGCGTTTATCACGTTGACGTGCTGCTCCATGTGTGGGGAAAGCAGCCCCACCAGCAGGTACGTGGTGATCGGCGCGACGTTCAGCTCGGATATCGCGCCGCGATACACCACCTCTACCTTGCCAAGGGCGCCCGGCGTGATGGACGAAAGGATCGTGCCCATGCGCATGGCCAGCTCGGTGTAAGGCCGCAGCATGGGCGGCAGCGCCTGGTCGAAGCCAGGCGCGTTGACCGCGTTGCGGACCTCCAGCCCGCGCAGGGCGCTCAGTAGCTGCTCGGCCGCCTCCAGGGCGACCTGCTCCTGTGCCTCTGCGGTCGAGGCGCCCAGGTGCGGCACGGCCAGCACGTTCGGGTGCTGTATGAGGGCCTTCTCGGCGTCGGTTTCCGGCGGCTCGGCGAGGTAGACGTCCAGCGCCGCGCCGGCTGCGCGGTTCTCGTTGAGCGCCTTGAGAAGCTCGTCCACGTCGATGATGCCGCCGCGGGCCGCGTTGATCAGCCGGACCGTCGGCTTCATCACCGCAAACTGCTCGGCGCCGATCATGCCGAGCGTCTCGGGCGTCTTGGGCGTGTGAACGGTGATGTAGTCCGACCGCTTGCACAGCTCGGCGAGGTCCTTGACCATCTCCCAGGACTCTTCGCCCCTGCCGCCGAAGAACGGGTCGAAGCCGAGCACGCGCATCTCGAAGGCGGCCGCCCGCTTGGCGACGGCCTGGCCCACGCGGCCCATGCCGACCACGCCGAGCGTCTTGCCGGCGAGCTGGCTGCCCTGGAACTTCTTGCGGTCCCAAGCGCCGCTGATAAGGCTGGCGTTGGCGGGAGAGAGCTTCCGAGACAGCGCCAGCATCAGGGCGAAGGTCAGCTCCGCCGTCGACAGCGTATTGCCGCCGGGTGTGTTCATGACGATCACGCCCTTGGCGGTGGCCACCGGCACGTCCACGTTGTCCACGCCGACGCCGGCCCGCGCGATGCACTTCAGCCGCCCGGGGCTGGCCAGCACGTCGGCCGTCACCCTCGCGCCCGAGCGGATGATCACGCCGTCATACCCGCCAACGATCTTGGCCAGCTCCTCAGGCGACAGGCCCGGCTTGCTGTCGAGCTCCACGTCGTCGTGCCTGGCCAGCCAGTCGGTGCCGGCCTTGCTCAGCTTGTCCGCGATCAGGATTTTGTGTGCCATTGGCCGGCCTCCTTATGCCGGACTATTCATGAACCACAGAGACCACGGAGACCACAAACTTGTAACCGGCGATGGCCGTCGGGCGGCGGAGTAATGACGAATGTCGAATGACAAATGACGAACTAACGACTAATGCCGAATGCCGAATATGGGCACCCATGCGATCCTGTCGGCATTCGTGCTTCGACATTGATTCGTCATTCGGGGATTCGTCATTCGTCATTTGCACCTTCGTGCCCTTTGTGTCCTCCGTGGTGAATCATTTGGGTCACACCCACTCTTTCAGGACCTTCGCCGCCGCCGCCACGCCCCTGCCGACCTCGACCTTCGCGCCGCAGTCGGCCAGGCTGTACTCGATCGCCGCGATCAGCCCCAGCGTGTCCATCGGGTCAACGTAGCCCATGTGCGAGACGCGGAAGATCTTCCCTTTCAGGTCGGCCTGCCCGCCGGCGACCGAGCAGCCCCACTTGTCGCGGAGGGCCTTGTTGCGGAACTTGCCGTCGTCCACGCCCTGCGGATAGCAGATGGCCGTCACGCTGTCGGACGGCTGCCTGGAGAAGACCTTCAGCCCCAGGGCTTTGGCCGCCTCGCGCGTGGCCTTGGCGAGCGTCGCCGTCCGCGACCAGACCTTCTCGATGCCGATGCCGTGGATTATCTCCAGGCTCTTGGCCAGCCCGCGGATCAGCGTCACCGCCGGCGTGTAGGGCACGTCGTTGTCCGCGATCGATTTGCGATACGCCTTCAGGTCCAGGTACACGGTCGGGGGCTTGACCTTCTCGATTTGCTCCCAGGCCTTTGCGCTGACGCCCACGCAGGCCAGCCCCGGCGGCAGCATGAAGGCCTTCTGGCTGCCACAGCCGACGATGTCCACGCCCCATTCGTCCATCTTCAGAGGCAGCGCGCCCGCCGACGTGATGCAGTCGGCCATCAGTAGCGCGTCGGTGGCGCCGACGACCTTGCCTATCGCTTCCAGGTCGCAGGCGGTGGCCGTCGATGTCTCGCTGTGAACCACGACGACCGCGCCGTATGCTCCCGTGTCGAGCTTGGCCTTGACGGCCTCCGGCGAGATCGCCGTGCCCCACTCCAGCGACACCTCATCGACCTCCAGGCCGTACGTCTTGGCCACCTTCACCCAGCGCTCGCCGAACTTGCCGCCCTGCGCCACCAGCACCTTCTTGCCCCGCGGACAGGCGCAGGCGATGGCCGCCTCCATGCCCGCCGTGCCCGACCCGGCAATCGTCAGCACGTCGGACTGCGTGAATAGCAGTTTCTTGAGCCCATCGTTGACGGCCGCGAACATCTCCTTGAACCGGCTTGTGCGGTGGTGGAAGATCGGCCTGGCCATCTCAACGAGTACCTCCGGCGGAACGTCCGTCGGACCTGGGGTGAACAGGCGCTGCTTGATCATTGGAGACCTCCCGAAGAAGGGTTGTGCGAACGGGTACAAGCCAGCATCACACGCGGCCCCTTGCCGCGGCTGCCTCCCGTCGCGTTATTCACATGTCCCGGCCGCGCCCCCTCACCCCGGACGCACGGGCCGGCTACTCCATAGATACACGCCCCCCGCGAACCCGTCAAGTGGAAAACGGCCGGCCCCGCCGCGTAGCACGGGCGCCTGCTGGCAGGTCTCGGCCGTGTGTGTGGCATGGGCGTCCCGCCCATGCATAGCACGGACGTCCCGCCTGTGACCGGCACGCACGGCCAAGATGGCCGTGGTACTCATGGGCAAGGCCGAAGGGCCCCTGCGGGGATGCCCGTGCTACTCAGCCTGCCCGCCTGCGCCTCAGCAGCGGCAGGCCGAGGGCCAGCAGGCACAGCGTGGCGGGTTCGGGGACGCCGGTGATGGCGTAGCCGCTGAACTGGCTGGCGGTGAAGTTCACGTTGCCGGCCGCGTCGTAACCGACCTGCCCGGGGCTTACCTGCGTCCAGGTCGAGCCGTCGAAGTGCCAGGCCTGGATGTCGGACATGCCGGTGCCGACGTTGAAGCTCAGCAGTACGTTGGAGCCGGTGAGGCCGGTGGCGAAGTCCCAGCCGGCGAGCACGCGGCCCTCCACGCCGGGCGTGCCCAGCAGCAGGTTCAGGTCGGCCTGGCTCATCAGGTCGGCGGAGAAGGTCGTGCCGCCCGGCACCGACCCGAAGCTGGCGCCCACGCTCGCCCCGCTGGAGGCGTGGGTGAACTGCACCCGCTCGCCGGAGGCCACGGTCGCCACGTCGCCGGCGGCGAGTTCGGCGGTGGCGCCGACGGTGAACGTCCTGGCGGAGGCGTTCCACACGCCGCCGATGGCCTCGTAGGAGCCGTAGTTGTACCAGTACAGCGACCGCCCGAGGAGATCGGCGATAGGCGTGTACGTGCCGGCCGCGAGCGAGGCGTCCGCGTAGAAGCGGAGCGTGCCGTGGTTGACCATAACGCCCGCCTGGCTCGCGTTGCCCAACACGATCACGTCGTTGCCGGTGACATGGACGATCAGCTTCGACTGGCTGTTGTACGTGGCGATGGACTTGGAGTTGATCACGCCGCCGTTGCGGACGGTCAGCGTCCCCCGACCGGGCTTGCTCACCCCGCCGATCGACAGCCCCGACTGGCTGGTCCACGACGAGCCGGCCCCGGAGACGGTCGCCTCGCCCACGCCATTGTCGTAGCCCACGCGCCCGTAGTCGCAGGTGACGGCCGCGCCGTCGAGGATGTTCAGCGTCCCCCGGCCGCGGTACGCGACCGACACGTCGTCGGTGTGGGACCACGTCGAACCGGAGCCCAGCACGGTGACGGTGCCGTTGGAGCCGGGGTGGTAACCGATTTCGGTCTCCCCGCCGGTGACCGTGGCGCCGCCCACGATCTCAACTGTCCCGGTCCCCTGGCTACCGATGTAGTGCCAGCCGGTGGCGTTCCACGTCGCGCCGCCGTAGACCTTGACCGACCCGTTGCCGCCTGTGTAGGTGCCGATGTGGCCGCCGCCGGTAGCGAGCGTGGCCCCGGAGAGGAGCTCGACCGAGCCGATGCCGTATCGGCCGACGTTGATCGAGCTGGTCACGGTCCACGTGGAGTTGGTCCCGCCCACGGACACGGCGCCCCTAACGTTGGAGTCCACCCCGATCATGCACCACTTCGCGCTCACCGAGCCGCCGCTGCTGACGATGGCGGTGCCGTCGCCGGCGGAGCCGACCTCCAACTGCCCGGTGTGGTTCCACGCCGAGCCTGTGCCGGTGATGGTCGCCAAGCCGGCCTGCCCGGCCGCGTGGCCGACTTCCCCGCCATCGCGGTCCAGCACGCTGCCGCCATCGATGGTCAACGTGCCGGGGCCCAAGTGGGCCACGTAGACGTCACTGCCGCTGTCGTAGACCGAGCCGGTGGTGGTGATGGCGCCCCGGGCGGCCGAGACGACGGACATGCAGACAAGAGCTGCGCAGAGCGCGCGCGTGGACGAGAGCATCTGGATGACTCCTCTCTTTGAGCGACCGAGCCTGCCGCCGCGGCTGGCAGGTCACTCTAGTATAGCGGCCCCGGCCGATCTGTCAAGGCCGGCGGGGCGAGCAGACGCCTACCTACTTGATCGAGTCGCTGACTGCCGCGCTCATGGACGCGGGGAAGGCGACGATCAGAATCCGCCTGATCGCTAGCACCGGGTCCGTGCCCCAGGGGGATCTCAGCTTCGTTTCGACCTGCGCCTCTCTTCGGCTCTGCTCAGAGCCTTCGCTTGTGCTTCGGCAGTAGCGGCAGGCCGAGGGCCAGGAGGCCCAGCGTGGCGGGTTCGGGGATGACCTCAAAGGTCAGCGCCACGCCGGTTCCGTCGCTTGTGGAGTTGCTTAGGTAGCCAAGGGCCAAGTAGAGGGTGTCTCCCGGGCTTATTCCCGTCGTCAGGTCCACGTTGTGGATTCCTCCGAAACCCAGGGTGGCGTAGTCCAGCCTGTCCGCCCCGGAGTTCTTGAAGATGTAGAAGTCCACCCCGTCCTGCCCTTCCTGCTTCGTGTCCCACCGAATCACGTTCCCGTCGATATGCAGGTCGATGGTTGTGTCGCCCGGATAGGTCCAGCGGATCACCGCGGCGACAGGCGGATTGGTGAAACTCGAATCGGCCGGATGGATGTAGTGGCCGTCGGCACGAGTGGGAATCCAGGCTGCGCAGTACCCGATGCGGTCCCCGTGCATGACGTTAGCATCCCAACGGCAGTCTTCATTGCTCGGATAGATGCCGATGTTGGTGTAGGCCGTGAAGTCGCCTGCCGCGAAAGTGACCCCGGAGACCTTGGAATAGGTCGAGCGCCCGTAGGCCCACACGTCGGAGACAACGGCCCCGGTAGACAGGCCCGCGTTGGCTGCCAGCGCACGACTCCTGGCGTCCGAGTTGGGATTTGGGGGCATGTTGGCTTCGGAAGTGGGCGTGCCGAAGTCCACTCGCCAGTCCCAGGCAAAGCCAATGGAATACGTTGCAGCATGAGAAGTGAGGGAGGGGATAGCCGCAACAGCCAAGGCGACAAGCGCAATCGTGTTCCTCTGCATGGTTCCGTCTCCTTTGCGTCCAACGGGAACTCGGCCGCAGAATGGCCTCAGGCAGGAAATGAAGGAGCGGGAACGAATCTTCGCCCCTGCCCTCACGTTGGAATCGACCGGCTCAGGTCGATAGCTCTGCCGCTCCCCGAGCAGGCTAGAGCACCGAGTATTGTACCATGCCTGTCAATCGGGAAAACACCTTACGCGCGATGCGTTGTGTCCATGTGCCACGTTGCCCGCGCCCGGGCTCGGCGGCCCGCAGCGGAACGGCCTGAGAAATTTTTCAGAATTATTGCATCTTTGGGCAACACACTGCGTTATACTATTAGCAGGGCATAGGGACCAGGGCATAGGGACCAGGCAGCAGGGACCAGGCAGCAGGGACCAGGCAGCAGGGACCAGGCAGTAGGGACCAGGCA
>Ga0307378_10003999_pt1 | contig 21282 bp, 13 predicted proteins | sample UN1MG_FD_202238 | JGI IMG/M metagenome (GOLD analysis project Ga0307378, IMG submission 202238) | Soil microbial communities from Risofladan, Vaasa, Finland - UN-1 | ecosystem: Environmental > Terrestrial > Soil > Coastal area > Acid sulfate soil | place: Finland: Risofladan, Vaasa | collected... | reverse complement strand
GGGTGATGCACCGGCATGGACTATGAATAAAAAAACTTGACAAAGGTGAAAATTTAAGAAATGTAAAACAGTAAATAACCCACCAATATTAATAGAAAAATCAGGATTTATCTCGTACAGCTTGCCAGCAGAGCAACTCAAGAATTCAATAAATTTTATGCAGATAAGGTTTGTATATCACAAGTTTTAAAAGGTTTCAATTTGTTATGTAAATAGCAGATATCTTTAACGAAAAGCTCAGCCGCCGAGTTTACGAGGCTGGATTATTTGGTTAGGCGCTCTTTTATTTCTTGTCCCTTGTCAGTGCCTGACTCCTGTGCTCTCTTTTTATGGCTACACTGTGCCTCTCCTCTTAGGTTCCTTAATTACTTTTCAAATAGCTATTAAATTTCTGTTCAAAATAATTTACAAAAAAATCAACAATCCCTTTTTCCCTCATTAGAATATCAGTATTATGCCATTTTTCAAGCCCGCTATACGACCAGTTTGTTGCGCCTAAAATGACCGCATCATCAATGATAACAACCGTTGAATGTGTAATAATATTTCTACTGCCAAATCCGGCTTCAACCCCATTTTTTTTAAAATATTGTATTGTAGCACTGTTCATTTTATTCAATTGTTCATTAAAATTACTTTTTTCTAATAATACCTTTGTTTCAACTCCCCGCCTCTTTGCCTTTATTATTTCATCCGCTAAAATATCACCCTTTGCCTTTGTATACCCTGTTTTGCTCAGTTTATAGCCGTATACCATTATAAATATTCTCTGAGTGGATTTGCTCATAAGTTCCTTAACAACCTTGAAGTATTGACGATCAATTAAGGGTATTATGTCTCCTGTGAAATTTTCAAATAGAGAAATGTCTTTTGAAGAATCCTTCCATAAGCGATCAAAATATTCTTGAAAATACTCACTGGCTTCTTTGTCTTTAATAACTACATTTGCCTCGTTCGCATGACCTATTGATTTCTTGGTCCAATTTGTGGAACCAATAAGGATAGTATTTTTATCAATAATGACTATTTTGTTGTGTGTTGTTTTTTGAAGAGAATCAAATTTTATTTCAATGTTTCTTATACCCCCTAGGAAATCGAGAGTAGACTGATTTGCCCCTTGATTCTCAAGTAATATTTTTATTTTAATCCCACGTTTAGCTGCAGTTTTAAGTTCCTCAGTTAAAAGATTGACAAAGCTACTTGGTTTTTCGCCTATTTTCATTACAAACATACTGATACAAATAGATTTTTCAGCTTCTTGGATTAACTTTTTAGCGGCAGGAAAATAATCTCTATCAACTACAGGTACAATCTTATATGATATTTCCATTCTCAAAATACCTCCATCAGTTTTTCTATACAAAAAACAAAGGGAAAGAAACCAAAGAATACAAGTGATATTGGTAAAATCAAATTCTTCATATTAATTTATTCTTTCCTTACTTACATTTTCCGCGAGAAAAAATAGACAACTTTACTCTTTCAGAATGACAATTTTGTTAATAGAATACGGCCCACCACGCTTAGCCACAGTAAGCTGTATTTCAAACTCCTCACCCCACTTCCGGTTGTAAAAAACTGTTCTAGGAAGTTTGCTATTTTTGTATTCGCTCTCTATTGCGGTTCAGATCCAGGGCTGTAAAGCAAAAAGCCCCATCCTTCATATGGCTGAAGAAATGGGGCTTTATTTTTTTGTAATACTATGATTAGTCACTTGATCCTCCTGTTTGAGGTTCAAAGAACATACCAAAATTAATTCCAAGCACTATATATCATGTGAACATACAAGTCAATTTATTGTCTTTTTAGGGATTAAATGCTTGCGGAATACGGATGCTATTCCCTTGAATTGAGAAGTTGTGATGGCTAATCGGTATCGCAACATTTTTCTGAATTGTATGGTGTCGAGGTTTATAGCAGATATCTGTAACGCTCGGCTTAACTGGAGCGCGTTTTTTTGTGCATCCAGTTCAAGCCGTTGTTAACTGCTATTCGCCATGATTAAACATTTCTATTTGTTTTGGATTATTTAAGTGAATTACTTCAATAACCTGCAAAACATTGTAATCTGTGTTTATCAGTTCCCCATCAAAATCATATTTGTTAATAAGTTCTACATGAGCGCGAATAGAGTCGCCAGGGCGTATATCAATTTCACGGTTTTGGAAGCCTTCTAACCATTTTCGATGTGTAATTTTTGCAGGAAAACTCCTGCCTCCATGTCGAAAATCCCATTTTGATTCACCTAAATAATCAGGTTTTTTTACTTTTAGAATCATCTCCGCTTTAGAAATAATTTTATCCTTTGTGACAAGATCCTCGATTGATTCGGGCACTAATTTAAACTCAAGATTAAAATTTACCTTTTCATCATCTGATATCATATAGGAGGCTTTGTCTTGTGGCTGAAGGTGTGAAAGGCTTGATGAAATTCGTTCTAAGCTATGCAAAAGTTTTTGGGTTGGAATTTTTTCATATACAGGAAGCCATTTAATGTCTGTTTCTTTAGCAATGTTATTAATTTTATCTTCAAGTTGTTTCACCTCAGATGCGCTCGATATATGAGTTTTACCATTAAGAAAATCTATAGCAAAATACTTTGCATTAACTAAATACTTTCCAACAGCGGGTTTCCAGTCAAGATTTTTTATTGCACCGTCATCTACCGCCTCAAGTAGATTGCTAAGCCAGGACTTTATTGAACCAGCTTCAATATCCTCCAGTATTAAAACCGGCTCAATATTTGAATCAATTGATTTTACTAATGACTGGTCAAATTCACGAAAGGTTTCGATTAACTCCTGCATTGTGCGGAATACACGCGCAGGGTCTTTTGATCCTTTTTCAAACTGAATCTCAATACAATAGTCTGCTTTTAGTGGTTTAGTCATTTTCTATATATACAGTTAACGAAAAGCTAAGCCGGAGCAGCCCACGGGGCTGCGATCGGCTTTAGCGGCTGGTTGGGGGCTTATTAAAATACTCAAACCTAGTAAAACAAATTAACATAAGAAGAATAGAATCTTTCCTTCAATTGCATTTTCGCCTTTATGGTATAGCTCTTCCTGCATGACCGCTTGTACCATAACTTCCATCAGGCGATGATTGCCCATACGGAAGTGGATGAGAATTTGCACCAACAGATAGAAAAGTATCAAAATCTTTTTCTATGGTATCTAATACATGCTTTGAAAAACCAACAGGATTAACCCAAATATCACCATCTTTTATTTCAAGAATGTCAACGTCGCCACTCAGCCAACCATAACCCGGCATGCGTATGTGTGCACTATCTTTAAGAGATAGAGTTGCCTGATGCATTATTCCGTGTCTGAATACTTGCCAAAATCTTTTTTCACTGTCTAAATGACTGTTGAATACAGGGAACACCTCTTTAAATTTGTCATAGAAAGGTTGGCTCAATGATGCTTCATAGATTTCGCTTTTAGAACGTAAATATCTTTCTAATAAAGGAATTGTAATCATCATAATTGGAAATCCCGCATGCTCTTTTGGGAAAAGAGTTTCAAGCGGTTCCCGAAACCAGTTTCTAAAATTATCTTTTGTGTATGTCATAGTTCCTCCTTGTATAATCCCCAACGCTCCGGTTCACCTGGCGCAGGGGATTCCAGAAATTTCTAAATATCGATACATTTCGTTAACCCAAAAAGTTTCAAAGCGGCTCGGCCCCTGCGATCTGGTGAAACCGGTTGTTATGGCTTAAATTGCACTTTGTTGTTTTGGTAAAATCCTATCAATTCGTATAAATCTTCTACATACTTAACAAATTGCCCCATGTTAGCAAGAAGCACTCCTTTGTCCAAATTAGGTGGCAAATGCGGATGCCCTGATTCATTTCTACAAATTCTGCAAAATTGAAATATTTGCTCTATTTTTACCTCAATATCATTTGTCCAACCATATCCAGATGGCTTGTTTAAGGAACTTTTCCAAGATCCTTTAAACTCATCAAATACCTTTGAGATAAATTTCCCTGAAGTTCTTGATATAAAACGCTTGCGCATATCCTCATCCGGAATTGCTTGCGCATAAGTATCAATTAATATCAAAATAGATTTCTCTGACGCACCACCCAAAAGAAAGGCACAGCCGAGATTCGAGCCTGCTTTTACAGTTACAATAGATTCCTCAACAAAGCGAACTATTACCGGATCAATTTCAGGGATTCTCTCTCTGAGAACCTCAGGAAATCTTTCAATCTCAAATGGTAAAACCTCGCCAATGCTCTCTTCACTATCTACAGCGTCTTTTGCTTGCTGTAGCGACTCCTTAAGTTTGCTTTCTGTGCCTTGAAGTTGGATAGTACCGGTTGTATAGACCTTGACCGCACATTTTGACTTTCCATGCTGAACATCAAGTCTTTTGCAGTTTGATTCATCTTTTTCAGTAAAAGGGAACCTATTTCGTTCAACATATGATTTCATCTGTGAATAGTTAGTTTCCATTATCTCTGGCATCAGATTCTCCAAAATACGATGAGCCATAACCAACGAGTTGAGCGGCTTGTCCGCTCAACGATTTGTTCGGTTTACTTAAATATCCTTCTGTAGTTCTCCTTGACGAAGATTAGGAACACAGTATTGTGCTCTCCCAATTGCCTTCTGATTTCCTCGGGGTCCAGTTGAATGACCTGGCTTAGAGTCTTCTGTACTTCGGGATTCTCCCAATTAAGTGAAGGATTACCGATGATATAGCCGAGTGCTTGAATCCTCTCGTGTTGCCATGCGAGCATATTGCTCGCAGTTTGACATTGTTCATAATTCTTCAATCCCAAGACCTGACCTTTTGCGGAGAGGGAACGTATTTTCGTCAATGATGGGCTGCAAAGATTAAGATATTCAATAAGCCTTTTGCTATCTTCCTTTCCATGCTTTTGGATGTAAGCCACCGCTTCGGGGTTTTCAATTCCAGAGGGCAGATCTGGCGCTCTTGAGTGACTTTCAATTCCAATTTTTATGTACTTGAGCATCTCTGTTGGAGCGGACATTGCCATAACAAATTCGTGCACAGAATTGGTAATTTCATCCATGAAGTCTGTCTGTTTCTGTGCTTTTGATTGGCGTTTCCAGGTCTTGAGAGCAATGGTTGCCACTATTGCTACCCATATACTTACACCAATCTTAGCAATTTCAGCCCAATTCCACTCACATATAGATAGGAATATTCTATTTAACATTTCACACATAATTTATACCGAACGCTGGCCATGAGCCGACCGGGGCAACAAGCCTTTGAAAAAACCGCTGAGGCTAATCCCGGTCGGCTCGATGGCGTTGTTGTACGCCGTCTTTAATTTTAATATTGCAAATCATTCCCCAGCCAGTTTCCTTAAAATAAAGTTTCTGTTATAGATATTCCAAAGTTTGTGAGACGGCTTTGAAAGGTTCTGTCCCGTAAACGGATCACCTACATAGTACTTTTCAATTGTACACGCCTGAACTGCATTTTGTTTCCAGTACAATTTATGAATATCGTTCTTGCCTCTAAATTTCCTCTTTTCTGCGAGAGTCAGCCCTTCGTCATTCTCCCAAGTCCATACTTCATCGTATTCAATGTTAAGCTTCTCGACACCATCCAGCATAACAGCTTGCAAGCTGGGGGATAGTGTTTTGCTGTATTTTACTTGAGGCTCCCAAACGCTCAATAATTCTTTGCCGTGTTTACTTACTTTCTTCGCTTGTCGGAAATCACCAAAATATGATTTTAAGAGTTGTGTCTTTTCGGCGGTCTGTGCCTTTGCGTACATCGGTAATATGAGCGAGGCTACCATAAAGCTTAGAATTGGCAGAATATATTGGCGATATCTTTTAGTCATTCTTCCCTCCCGTACAGTCGAAGCACTATCGACGACAATGCCGTCTTTTTATTAATTTATATCCGTACAACAATTAATATACGTAATCTTTAATATACCGGTTTAAAAAACTGTTCAAGGAAGTTTGCTATTTTTGTATTCGCTCGCTATTGCGGTTCAGGTCCAGACCTGTAAAGCAAAAAACCCCATCCTTCATGTGGGTGAAGAAATGGGGTTTTATCTTTTTGTAATTCTTGGTCACCTAATCCTCCTGTTTGAGGTTCAAAAAACAGACCGAAATTAATCTAAAGCAATATAGATTAAGTGAATATGCAAGTCAATTTATTATCTTTTTCGGGATTAAATACTTGCGAGATACGGATGCTATTCCCTTAAATTGCGGAGTTGTGATATCTTGCTGCCAACTGCGCAAATCATGAATCAAACAATTCTTATGCAAATAGTGTTTGTATATCACAATTTTTAAAGCGTTTCAATTTGTTACGTATAGATAGCAGATATCAAAAGTCTACGCATTACGGTGGAAATTGATGTGGTTCTCGTTCGTAGCAATAATATGATTATGCGCACCCGGCGCATCTATTCTGGCTTGACGTGGCATGTGACTTCATTACCCCAAACAAATGAAAAGAAACGCCTAAATTCAACCCCCTATACCCGTAGCTCCGGCAGATCGTACTGGGGTAAAATCATGTTTGCTTTTATTTGACCGGTGTCAACTACCTTCTTCAGTTCAATTACCACGTCAAGTTATAAACTAATGCCCCGCAAGTCCCTTGCCAGCCGCCCGCCCCTGCTTAAACTTCCGCATAGTCCTCACAAGTTTAAAAGTTGAGATGTCCCGTAAGTCCCCGGGAAGATGGACGGAAAGGCAGATAAATAAAATTGCCTATGTGGCGGTCACAAGAGCCCGACAGCGGCTGATCATACCTTACTGTTTTAAAAACAGCCTGATTCAAAGGATTTTGGAAGGTTTATGAGGACTTGATGGGACAAGAAAAGATCATCCCGCACAAGCCCAAAAGCAGCAGGCAGAAATACCAGTTTCAAATACCCTTTGACAAGATCAGGTTAAAATGTAAAATAAATACGAACTGTTGAGTTGTATTCCGTTGCAGACATTTGAAAGTAATGTTCTGTAAATCTGATTCTTGATTGAAATATTATGCTATTATTTCAGTTTGTTCAGGCTGTATTTATATATTGATGAACGTTATAAACTTGTATGGCGGGATCAGAAAAATTGTATTTCAAGATCTGCCCCCACCATGGGCGAGAACTGATATGTCAAGAACAAAGATACGACCCCGATTGACCAACGAAAAAATTTCCTATACTGCTGCACACAAAAGGGAAGGTCTTATCAAATCAAAGAGATGACATCGCTTGTGGACTTTACGCATCCAGAACTCTGCGCACAAACACGCCCAGTGAATTGCTTAATAAATGGTCGTGCCGTTATTCCCGATAAGCATAACTGGACTCGGTTATTGGTTGCAATTATAGAACAATTTATAAAAGAGAACAACCCCAACCTTGGTGTGCTTGATAGAAAGCCTCTATATGGAAGAAATGTATTCTTTAGGCATCATAAACCGGATTTCGGCGCTTGCTTCAAACTTTCAAACGGTAAATGGATATACACCAACTATAATCCTCAGACCATCGTGACGATTATCGGCAATCTGTGCCGCTATTGCGGTGTGCCATTAAACAATGTATTTATAACTTATGTGCCGAAAGATTCGCATGTATTGCGGAGGAAGTGTAACCACGCACTTTTGACTAAACCGAAAACGGCTGTCAGCGACAAAACAAAAGCTGCAATAATGGCCATACTGGAAAAGCATTTTTCGAATGGCATACGACTTGGCTCCATCATCGATATTAACAAGCTTAAGAATTTTTATCTTGCTGCAAGCGGCGAGGAGCTGTCTTCAGAGATAGAGATATCTTCATTGTTGTACGTAATCGGTATTCAACACAAAGACAAAGTATTTGCCATTTCGTCAAACGGTAAAAAAGATCTTATGAGACTGCTTGATCGTCTTATCTCCGAGGATAACCGGTTGTTTTTCTATGAGGAGTTTTACGATGCTCACGTTGCCTTTTTGCAAGCGATGTACATATTCTCACCGGAATTACTAAAGACGGTGCTATCCGGGATTCTTCCGTCTTTGCGATATTCGAGAATTTGCTTTTCGATAGAAGATTGTGTAACCGTAGAATCTGAGATATTGCGTCGCTATGAGACGGCGGTTTGCCTGTCATATGAGCAGCTAAAAGCAAGATTACCGTACGTCCCGATCGATAAAATAAAACAAGTATTGGCGCAAAACCGGGATTTTATTTGGGTGAATACAGGGATATATACCCACACGAGCAAACTTGAGATTGACAAGGCTGAACAACGGGCCATTGAGCAGAGAATTGAAGGTAAAATAGCCGAACAGGGATATGTTTCCCTTGCTAATATCGCTGTTTCGAATAACCTTGAACGCAATCCCGAACTATCGGAAACTGCCGTTAAAAACGGGCTATTTCAGATATGCCTTGCCGACCGTTACGAGAAGCGTGGCAACATCATAACACCGAAAGGCTCGGTGTTGAACTCCGTTGCCGTATTTAAGGACTACTGCTTATCGCATGACCGCCTGACATTGGATAAACTCTTAGGGTTCGAAAAGGAAATTAGCTGCAACGGATACAACCAATCTCTGTTTGTCGCCTATGACACAATGGTTCGCGTTGATAAGGACACATTTGTAAGCGAAGGTGAAATTGAATTTGACATTGAACTAACGGACAACGCGCTTGCCCGATTCGTTAAAACAGATGTTATTCCGCTTCGGGCCGTGAAAAGTTTTACATTGTTTCCCTATGTTGATGGCTATCCGTGGAACTTGTTCCTGCTTGAAAGTTATTGCAGGCGATTCAGCAACTTATTGAAGTTTCAATGCTTATCTGTAAATAGCAGGAACGTGGGAGCAATCTTCCGAAAGTCAGCAGGTTTCACCGACTATCCTGCTGTGCTTGCATACGCCGTAGCAAATTCTGACGTAAGATTGCGAGAAAAAGAAGTAGGTGACTTTTTATTTGAAAGCGGCTACGTTGCACGGCGAACTGGTGTTATTTCCAATGTCATTACAAAAGCGCGAATGTTAAGGGAAAGGTGATTTTAGAGTAATGTACGCATACACGCACGACGCACAAACGGGTGGATTGCTTCTCAATAACAGCACCCCGCTGTTTTCCAAAGAGCCACGCCCGGTATATTACCGTGAACTTGATATTCTCGGTTTTGATAAACACTACAACTACGCCAAACAGGATGAACTGCCCTATATGTGGGCAGAGGCGAACTGCTACTGGTATCGTGGGCGCATAGTGGCAAAAACAAAGGGTGGTTCTCTTTATACTGCGCCAGCGTTGGAGTTCATACTTGACACGAATAATGAACGTATTCTGCCGGATGGCGAAACCCTCCTGCCTGTCGATATTGCCGCTATGGTTGAGAAAAACCGTGAACTGCTCGAAGTTATAGAACAAGTTACCGTCAAGAAAATATTCGATATTTATAAACGCTACCATAAGAAATTGGATATCTTCCATGTTGCCTTTTCGGGTGGCAAGGACAGCATTGTCCTGTTGGAACTTGTTAAAAAGGCGTTACCGAAAAGCAGCTTTGTTGTCGTGTTCGGTGACACAGGCATGGAGTTTCCCGACACTTACGATGTTATCACCAAAACAGAGGTGCAATGTCGCACCGATGAGATAGAGTTTTACCGTGCCGCTTCGCACCTAAAGCCGGAGGAAAGTTGGCGGCTTTTCGGCCCCCCTTCGCGTGTGCTGCGTTGGTGCTGCTCGGTACATAAGTCCGCACCTCAAACACTGAAACTTCGCGAGGTGCTGGGCAAGAACGATTATGTCGGCATGGACTTTGTGGGAGTTCGTGCGCATGAAAGTGCGACGCGAGCGGATTATGACTATGAGAATTATGGCAAAAAGCAAAAGGGACAATACAGCCATAACTCCATTTTAGAATGGACTTCAGCGGAAGTGTGGCTGTACATTTACGCTCATGGACTTGTTATAAATGAGGCATATAAGAAAGGCAACTCACGGGCAGGATGCCTGTTTTGTCCTATGGGAGGGGGGAAAGGCGATTCGTTTCAACGGTTATGTTACCCAAAAGAGATTGACCGATTCATCGACATCATTAAAAACATGAACGCTCGCGATTTAGGTAATTCAATTGCTTTAGAAACTTACATTACTAACGGTGGTTGGAATGCAAGGAAAAATGGACGTGACTTGAAAATCAGTACACCACGCTATCATGATGAAACCAAGGATGGAAAACTACAAATAACAGTTACTAATCCTATGTCAGATTGGCATGAATGGATTAAAACGCTCGGTGAAATTTCGTTTGAATATAAAATCGTCAAAATCAAAGACGGTTATACTGTTACTGTGCCTGAACGTCTATTGAAAGAGCAACCTGTTTTAATGAAGAGGTTCAAACAAATTTTTAAAAAAGCGGCTCATTGCGTAGGTTGCCGTGTATGCGAAACAAACTGCCGCAATGGCTGTATATCATTCAATGACGGTTTGAGAATTGAGGGCTGTCTGCATTGCGGTCAATGCCACGAAATAGACGATGGGTGTCTGGTGTATCACTCGCTTAGACTACCACAAGGAGGGGGTAAGTCGATGAAAAGTATCAATTCTTTTGCAAACCATGCGCCTAAATTGGACTGGGTCAAGGGTTTTTTTGAAAGGAAGTCCGATTTTTGGACGGACAATAATTTAGGTCCGAATCAAGTGCCTATGTTCAAGCGTTTTCTTCGGGAAAGTGGGCTACTTGAAAACAATCAACTAACTAGATTAACAGAAATAATAAGCAATGTTGGTTGGAAAAGTGAAAATGCATGGGGAATTATCCTCACTAATTTTGCCTATAACACGCAATGCAAGTGGTATATCAGAAACCTCGAAATAGGGCGTGTTTACACAAGAGAAACCGTTTCGGATATGCTTATTGCTGTTGGTGTAAGTAAAAACGATGCTACATCTATAATAAATGCTTTCAAACGCCTGTGTGAACTCCCGCTCGGCACAAAGCTGAACTTCGGAACGGTTACCGAAAAGGGACGGCAGATTGAAACGCTTGCCCGCGGCAAGTCCACGCTTGAGGATAACCGCGTTGTTCTCTATGCGCTGTACAAGTTTGCGGAAGCCTGTGAGGGGTATTACCAGTTTACGCTCACGCGGCTACTCGACGACACGGTTGAATCTGTCGGTATAAGCCCCACGCAGATATTCGGCTTCGACCGAGACGATATGGAGCGGTTTCTGAACGGCCTTACGGCGAAGTATCCCGACTTTATCAACGCTACGTTTACACACGACCTTGATAAAATTACACTCCGCGAAGATAAAACGTCCGCTGACGTATTAACACTGTTTTGAGGAGACTGGGTATAATGAATAAGTACAGCGAGTATTTCGATATTGATCAGGAATACTTCCCTGAAATAAATTTATCATCAATTAAGGCGGGGGTTGATTGGCAGAAGACTTTCCCTCACAAAACATTTGTTGATCTTCTGAAGGCGACCGAGCGTATGCTTGCCCGCGCCACCAACAGCGACAAAAAGGGCATTTGGATTGAGGGTGCATACGGTACAGGTAAATCCCGTGTCGCATGGACACTGAAGAACCTGCTCGATTGCACCGATGACAAACTCAAAGCATATTTTACCGAATATGATGCTTTACACAAGGAACCGGATTTGCGCGACAAACTCCTTGGGCATAAGCAGGGCAAAATCATAACGGCATACCGTTACGCTTCCAGCGAGATCGATGGTGACCGGGCCCTTATTATGGCGGTTTACGAAAGCGTGACAAAAGCGCTCCATGACGCGAAAGTTGCATACAAGGGCGAGGAGACTCTGCGTGGCGGCGTAGCCGCGTGGCTTTCTGATGATGCAAATAAAGCATTCTTTAATGCACTTATTGCTCTGCCGGAATACAGGGGTCTGGGTAGCTTTGCAGGCAAATCTGCCGATGACATTATTTCCTTGTTAAAAAAACCCAATACGAGCGTCGATGCGTTGATGTCCGACATATTTTCACTTGCAGACCACAGAGGAATAACTGCGCTTTCCACAAGCATGGATAATTTGATTGCCTGGCTCACTGACATTATTGACAAAAATCGGCTTAAAGCTATCGTCCTGGTGTGGGATGAATTTTCGGCGTATTTTAAGAAAAACCGAACATCCCTTGACGGGTTTCAAAAACTTGCGGAGCTCTCTAACCTGAAGCCATTTTATCTGATGATCGTGACGCACATGTCCGGCTCTATCTTCAGCGAAATCGATCAGACGGGGAGAATTGTACGCGACCGCTTCGTACGCAAAGCGATTGAGTTGCCGGATTCAATCGCTTTCGAGCTGATTAAATACGCCTTAAAAGTTAAAGATGCACAAAAAGATATGTGGGACCGTCTTGCTGACGACCTGAACAGCCGTATGCCTATTGCTCGGGAAGCAGTGCGAAAAATGGTGTGGAAAGATTCAAATGTAGGCGATATTATACTAAAAGGAATGCTGCCGCTCCATCCGCTGGCGGCGTTGCTCCTCAAGAATATTTCGAGTGCATTCGCTTCCAATCAGCGAAGCATGTTCAATTTCATCAAGAACGCAGAAACTGAGAATTTACAGGCGTTTCAATGGTTCATTGACAACCACAGTCCTGATAATGCCGATATCCTTACGATTGATTATCTGTGGAACTTTTTTTATGAAAAAGGTGCCGACGAATACAGTACTGGAGTAGGCAAGAGCAACCTCGATTTCATCATTCGCACTATCCTTGACACATTTCCCAAGAACGCGGGTAGGTTGCTTGCCGAAGAAAAGCGCGTTCTGAAAACCGTGCTGATGATGCAAGCAATCAGCCAGAAACTCGGTGATAGTGTGGACTTATTCCTGACCACAGACCAAAATATAAACTATGCGTTCGAGGGAACGGAGTTAGAACAAAATCGCGCGATCAATATCGTAAAGAAACTAGTGCATGATGGGACACTGTATGAGAAACCTATGGGTGGCGGTAAAATCCAATACGCCGCTGCCGCTGTTTCCGGCGACCAGGCACAGATTGAGAATATAAAGAAGCGTATCGCTGGCGACACAAGAACTGTTATGTTGGTATTTGGCGGTGACCTTGGGGCTGCGTTATCCCTATCGCCTCCTCTTCGTGTCCGTTATGATATCACGCCCGTGACGATTGAAAACTTTACAGTTACAATCAACAAAATTACCAACGAGTCTACAACGTATAAATTTCGCGCCGTATTGTCTTTCGCTCGTAGCGATGAGGAACAGAATAAAATAAGAGAATTTATCAAGGGGGCGATGAAGGACAACCGATATGAAAACCTTGTGTTTATCGATGCATCTTCAACTGTGCTTGGTGCAGAGCGCTTTGAGCAATGGGTGGACCATGCCGCTAATGAGGAATACTGGCGGACAAAAGACGTAAGACTTGCCGACGAAATGGCACGCAAAGCAAAGGCAATTCTTGAGAATTGGAAAACTGATGTTGCCAGCAACACATTTACAGTCTACTCAAAATATGTGAAAATAGGCGAACCTTATGGAAATGCATCTTCCGTTCTTACGGCCCTATCAAACATAGTTATTAAAAAACATCCGTTGTCATTCGACAACGCAAAAGTCAGCGAGCAGATGTTCGCCGCGTCAGGATTACCGTCTGGGGCAAAATGCGGTATCACGCAAACTTGTGGAGGAGCGGTTCAACAGTCTTTTGTGGTGCCGCTTATGCAGGATGCTTGGCAGATATCAGAATATTGGAAATCTTCACCTACACGACCGATTTCAAAGTTGAAAAGAGATGTTGATGACCTTGTCAATAATGCTTTTAAACGTGACGGACGCATCTCCGTTGGTGATATTTTCGACTGGTTAATTGGTCAAGGCTTTATGCCGTGCAACCTGTATGCTCTTTTAACTGGTTTTTTACTAAAGGAATACGCCGTTGACGCTTATCGTTACAGCGATGGCGAAACCGGCGACAGGATGAGTGTCGATAAATTGGCGGAGATTGTTGGAGAATACATCAAGCATAAGAATACACCCATCCATCATTATAAGGATAAGTACCTTGAAGTGATGACCAAAGAACAGATGGCTTTTGTTGACTTTGCAAAGGTTGTTTTCGGCATCTCGGACAACATGGCCATAGAACAAGTTGCGATTCGTATCCGCTCCAAATTGAAAGACCTTGGTTACCCTATATGGAGTTTCAAAGAGTTAGATACCAATGGACTTGAGGACTTCATTGATAAACTTGTCGCGCTTGCCAACCCGCATAACACCGGAGATAGCGTAGCGAAAACAGCTTCGGCAATCGGCAGAATGTCGATCCAGACACCAACAGCGGCACAAAACCTATTTGCGCTTCTCACAAAGGATAACGCTCCAAAAGCAATGAAAGAGTTTTTGAAGTACTTTGAAAACGGCGAAGTTTTGTCATTGGCTGACGAAATAGGCGTCGCGGATGCGCTACTTGATGTGAGGCGCCAAGTAGGTTCAGGTGAGGCATTGTGGCTTTGGGATAAAGAAACAGGCGAGGATGAAATTCGAAAGTTGCTCACAGATTACAAAATCGTGGCTGCAAGCAACCGTATTAACTCGAAGGCATCTTCTCTTCCCGCTTGTATAGAAGGATGGCGCGAGAAAGTGAAGTCTATAAGAATCGCGTGTGCAGCGCTTGTTGTGGAGGTACCTGTATTGAGGGCGTTCTTCCAGACCTTGCGAGATATTGCCTCAAGCGGAGAACTTCAGTATGATAAACGGAAGGCGTTCCTCACTGAACTAACAACCAACGCAAATAATTTTGATGAATTTTTTACTTCTAAAATTGATGTGTTCAAAAACTTATATTCATTCCACTTGACGGGATTCAGCGACAGCGAAGTAAATGCGCTCTATTCCAAGCTATCGGTGAATGCCTTTACAGCAGATAAATCTGATTGCGAAAAGAATGTAGCGGCGCTTGCTGAAAAGATACGAAGTGAACAGGAAAAATATAAGCTTCATCAGTTATGGGAGGAAAAGACTGTATCCAAAACGCCAAGGCAGTGGTCAATCAAAAACAAGACACCCGTCCTCTCCCTTGTTCCTGAAAACCTGCAAAGTGATGCCCGTCGTGTATTTGGTACCATTAATCGGAACAACCCTGAAGAAAAAGAAGTGAAATTCGCACTTGAGTACCTACAAACGAAAGCAGCATTCCTTGAAAATCTTTCTGTCAAGGATAAAGTCGATGCTGCATTTACACGTGACTTTATAGGAAAATTCAGCGTTATTTTGCCGGATGCTGAAGCGGTTCGTTCTCATCTTGAAAGCGTTATCCCTTCAGAACCTTATGATTGGTACGGTAATCCCACTGTACTGCGGGAGGTCGAAAAATTCGCCCATGCAAGGTATATTCAAGGTGGCAGCGACGAGGTTCTTGAAAGAATCGAAAAGATGGATGAGTCCAAGGCAAAGGACTATCTCAAGCGGTTAGTCAAGGAGAACATGAATGTAGGAGTTGAGATTATCTTGGAGGGGGGCGGCCGGTCGTGAAAAGTAATTCAGCAGAAACCGCCCTCAAAAACGTATCCAAGTACATGGCAAATAATGATGTTGCTACGCCATTTTTTATTGTCGTTGATGACGGCACCGAATATTCTGACATCATCACAGAACTTGACTCTCTTGCACAGATTCGTGCCAGCGAATATTGTGCCAATGATGATGCCTGTCCTGATATCGACGCACTTTGCAGCACACTTTCTGCTGTTACTGGGAACAGACTGCTGCTCGGATTTGGAGAAAGCGTCTCGCTTAGTGGCAATGAAAATGCCGTCGGGAGACTCAAAGATTTAAACATTAAGGCAAAAGTTGTTGTTGTTTGCCGTGGAATTCGTGTAGCGGTAAATCACCTTTGTGAAGAAGATAAGAAGTTCGACAACCGACGCGTCTGTTTCCTGAAAATAGGAACACCCTATGAGATAATTAGGATGCCTTCCTCCCTTAGTTTTTCTGCTATCGACGGTTTTAAGGGACTTCTGTTTCACTTGGAGAATGGTGCAAGTGGAAAGCTGTTTGTCAAAACAGCTTTACCCCTCCGTAATATTCGAGAGTTACCTTCAGCATATGACGCTATTTTAGAAGATGAACCCAGTTTTAGCGTACCGCGGGACTGTCTGCCAGACGGACTCTGGGCAGAGTTCCATTCTGACCGAAATCTTGAAGGATTCGATCTGTTTCATTGGCGCAGCTTCCTCAAACTGAAAAGAGAGTCCTCAAATGATGTGTACCTCAAATATGTTGCCGAAACCTCTGGTAACTATGATGCATATAAAAAGCAAGTTTTCTGTGCGATGTTGGACTTTGCCACGAGCGACAAGCGGTTCCCTGAACTATACGCCACACGGAAAACCTTATTAAAGAATGTTAAGGACAGCGATGTTGCTGAATATATCGCTGAGACAAAGGTCAAAGACAGCGAACGAATGTGCTATTTAACTGACAACACGGCAGCGGAGCGGCAAGCCATCATCGAATCTATGAATGGTGTTACGATTATCCCTAACGCCCTTAGAGACATATATCCCGCACTACATGAATACCTGCATGATTATTCTTTCACTGGTGACAAAGGGAAGCTGCTGAGTGATTATTTCGCCAAATACAAGCGTCTGAAACTGACAAACAGACTCACACCGGAATTCCACAGGCATGTGATGGAGTTGGCTGTTGACGGAAGCCGCCCGTATAACAGCCTGAAAACGCGAGGCGAAGTTCTTGACAGCCTCGAAAAAACAAATGCGGCGTTATATTGGATTGACGCGCTCGGTGCAGAATATCTCGGCTACATTCAAAGCTGTGCCAAATCACTCGGTTTAAAGATTACTGTTCACGCAGTCCGCGCCAATCTTCCGACTATTACGTCGTTTAACTGTGATTTTTACGAGGCTTGGATCGGCGTTAAAGCGCAGACAAAGAAGCTGGATGAAATCAAGCACGACGGAGAGAAAGATTTCAATTATCAAACGATAAAGACTCCAGTTCATCTTGCAGAGGAACTTCGTATAGTCGATGATGCTTTAGACCGGGCAAAAACAAAACTCACTGGTAAGGATGCCGACAAGGTGATTCTTGTCTCCGACCACGGAGCGAGCCGCCTTGCCGTAATTAGCGAACATGAATGCAAGTGGGAAATGGCATCAAAAGGCGAACATTCCGGACGTTGCTGCCCTTGCAGTGATGCTGATGTAAAGTCTGAATATGCCACCGAGGAGAACGGCTTTTGGGTGCTTGCCAACTACGACCGCTTCAAGGGCGGACGCAAGGCAAGTGTTGAAGTACACGGTGGGGCAACCCTTGAAGAGGTTGTTATCCCGCTTATCGAAATTGCGTTGTTCGACAATAAGATTGAGGTAAGCAATACCACACCCGTTGCTATTGCAAGTTTTAAGAAAGATGCTGAAATCGTGCTGTTTAGCAAGAATACATTAAGAAACGTATCAGTTCGGCTGCTTGGGCGGCAGTACCCCGCCGAAGCAGTTGGCAACAATAAGCACAAGATAATATTCCCAGATATAAAGCGGGCAGAAAAATACACCGCCGATGTATTAGAGGGTGATAATCTTATCGGTCAAGTGGAGTTTGATATCCAACGCGAAAGCGGAAAGACAAAAGACTTAGACTGGTTTTAACGGAGGGGAGCATTCACTATGATTGATAAGTTGAAAAACTGTTTTGATGAGATGGTCGTTTATAAGGACTTAAAGACGAGCAACTTTTTCTCGGCGTTAAGTCTTCCCTCATTTATGCGTGACTGGCTTCTTCGTCGATTCGAGGATGAATCCGGCGTATTCAGCGAGGATGAACTGGTACTGTTTGTCCACGAGTTCATTCCGCGTAAAGATGATTGGACGGCAATTAAGAACCGCATCATCAAGGAAAACGAGCGGGTAAAATTTCTTGCGAAGATTTCCGTGGATATTGACATCCGTACTGGCGAGGTGTCATTTGCATTACCTGATTTCGGCTTGACTGCAAAACAGACCATTATTGAAGATTTTGTTTGGAATTCCTGCAAGCAGGAACTCGTCAAAGGACGCGAATCTTGGGGGATGATTGAACTCGGCTACCGTCCGCCAAATGACAGCGTTACGCCAAAGTTGCCGGGGAAAATACGCCTTGTAAGCTTTAAAAACTTCTGTCCGTACTCGATAGAACTCGACTATTATAAGGATGTGCGAGCGGAGTTCACCACCGCTGAATGGATTGATGCTCTTCTTGGCGCAGTAGACTATAATGCGAGCGGTTATAAAAGTGAAGAGGAAAAGTTGACTGTGTTGACACGGCTTTTGCCGTTTACAGAAAAACGTCTGAACCTTATTGAACTCGCCCCGAAAGGAACAGGAAAGTCATATCTGTTTGGACGGGTCAGCCGTTTCGGTTGGCTGTCAAGCGGCGGCGTTATGAGCCGGGCCAAGATGTTTTATGATATCTCAAAACGAACAGAAGGGCTTGTGTCGGGGAATGATTTTATCACCCTTGACGAAGTACAAACTATATCCTTTACGGACGCAGATGAAATGCGAGCAGCTTTAAAAGGATACCTCGAGTTCGGCATATACACTGTAGGTAATTATGAAGGTGTAGGGGACGCGGGAGTCATTCTTTGTGGCAATATATCCAAAGAGGTAATGGATAGTGACGGTACAACAAATATGTTTGAGGAACTCCCAGCCGTGTTCCATGAATCTGCTTTGATAGAACGTTTTCATGGTTTTATTAAGGGTTGGAATATTCCGCGTATGAATGACGACTTGAAAATATCCGGATGGGCACTGAATTCAGAGTATTTCTGCTCTATACTTCATGAACTTCGGAGTGATTCTACTTATCGTGCCGTGGTTGATAAATTGGTGAAAGTGCCTGAAGCAGCGGATACGCGTGATACTGAGGCTATTAAAAGAATCGCTACTGCATATTTAAAGCTTCTGTTCCCGAACGTGCGAAAAGCGGAAGATATATCTGCCCGAGATTTTAATCGCTATTGTTTGCGGCGCGCTTGTACAATGCGTGCAACAATAAAAATGCAGTTAGGAATATTGGATTCAGAATATCGTGGCAAAGACATACCACAGCTCACAATAAACGAGGTGAACTGCAATGAAGCAAATTGAAAGTGTGGATTGCTTCGCCTGTGGTAAAAAGCAGCTATCCAAAGATGAAATCGGGCTGAATAAAAAAATGATTGGACGGGAAATAAAGCAATTCTATTGTCTGGCGTGCTTCGCTGAATATTTCGATGTTACTGCCGAAGAATTGCTGACTAAGATTGAAGAGTTTAAAGAGCAAGGCTGTGTATTGTTTTGAAAGAGGCTATAATTTGATTTATGCGGATAACGCCGCTACGACGAAAATATCGGATAGCGTCTTTAAAAAAATGCTCCTTTTTTTGCAGGAGCAATATGGCAATGCTTCAAGCCAGTATTCACTGGGAGTAAAAGCAAAATGTGCCGTTGAACAAGCTCGCCAGCAAGTTGCCGTGGCTATAGGAGCAGAGCCTTCTGAAATCATGTTTACTTCAGGTGGCTCTGAGAGCAATAGTTGGGTGTTGTCTTCCGTGCGCAATGGACATGTTATTGCTTCCTCGATCGAGCATCACTCTGTGCTAAACTCATGCTATTCGCTTGAGCGCAAGGGAATAGATGTGACTTACCTGCCTGTTGATAGCAAGGGCCGCGTTTCGTTAGAGAGCTTAAAAGAAGCCATCCGTTCCGACACTAAACTTGTTTCTATTATGCTCGCAAATAATGAAATCGGGACAATTCAACCAATCGCTGAAATCGGGGAATATCTGCGTGAACGCAGTATTCTGTTTCACACCGATGCAGTTCAGGCAGTTGGTCATATACCTGTCATTGTTAAGGAACTTGGTGTAGATTTCTTAACCGCTTCCAGCCATAAATTTAATGGTGCAAAAGGAACGGGTATTCTCTACAAGCGTAATGGCATTTTATTGCCGCCTCTAATCTTTGGAGGGGCGCAGGAATGCGGGATGCGTGCTGGAACAGAGAATGTTGCGGGAATTGTGGCAGCGGGATATGCAATCAGTGAAAGCGTCGCTGATATGACCGCAATAACCAATAAACTAACGGCGTTTGTTCAAGCAACGATATATGGGATACGTGCTAAAATACCGAGTATCATTGTTAACGGTGATGAGAACAATCGCTTGCCCGGAATTGTCAACATCGTCTTTGATGGTGTCACAGGCGATTCGCTTATGCATTTATTGGACTTAAAGGGAATATGCGTCTCTACGAGTTCTGCTTGCGTATCAGGAAATGACCAACCTTCACATGTGCTAATGGTATTGGGATTAACCGAAGAGCAAGCGAAATCTGCTATTCGAATTTCATATGGCAGGTACAACAATATGGATGAAGTGGAAACTATTGTGGCGAATATATGTGATGCTTACAACAAAATTTTAACAGCAAAGTTATAGATGATGAACAAGCACAAAATACAAATAATCGGTGACGGTTCTATTTAATTGGGCAGTTATTGGGGTCACCCATTAAAGGGCCGGTCAAGAGAAAAAACACCTCTCCCCCCAAAAAAATACATCTTTTTTCGCTTGTCCTCTTATTTTCGCTCCAGCACAGCCTCGCTTTATTGTCACCTTTTTTCGCACCCGTTATTTCTTTCTTATCGGTTAGCAGTCAGCCCAAGCTGATCCGCACCAGTCACCCATCAGGTTCAAGGCAATTGTGCTTTAAGCGCTATGCTTAACGCACGGCCCCTGGTCCATTCGGACCCCAGAAAATCTTCAGTTCCATACCGTGTTCAATTAGATATTTTACAAATCTTGTGGTTATTAGCCAACCCCATTGACCCCTTTTTTAGTCCATGATTTGAAGCTCCCCGCCGAATCTTCGACCGTAAGGAAATTAGCCATTTTTAGATTCGCTCGCTTTTGCGGTTTAGATTCAGGACTGTAAAGTAAAAAGCCCCATCCTTCATTTGGCTGAAGAAATGGGGCTTTATTTGTTTGTCATATTATGATGGGTCACCTGATCCTCCTGCTTGAGGTTCAAAAAACAGACCGAAATTAATTTAAAGCATTTAAACTCCCAATTAATGAACATTTGATTTATGGACATCAAGCGCCATTTTGTATGCATCTGCAAAATCGAGTCCTGTATTGAGATCAGGTTCAATAATCTTGAAGCCTGTGTACATCAGGCACAAAAGATGAAGCCCTGTAAATTTTTTCTCTGGGATACTTTTTAAGAGATGTGTTCTGTCAGGGTCGCTATAATCTATGCCTTT
>Ga0307378_10003998_pt1 | contig 21283 bp, 20 predicted proteins | sample UN1MG_FD_202238 | JGI IMG/M metagenome (GOLD analysis project Ga0307378, IMG submission 202238) | Soil microbial communities from Risofladan, Vaasa, Finland - UN-1 | ecosystem: Environmental > Terrestrial > Soil > Coastal area > Acid sulfate soil | place: Finland: Risofladan, Vaasa | collected... | reverse complement strand
CCGTGATGCCGTCGGCGTGCTGGCCTGGTCCGCATCTGACGGCGACCTCGTCGTCGGTGTCGTCACCGACGACGACGGCCAACGAGCAGCAGTCGTCCGTCGTGTGGACGCCGGTCTCGACCCGACGGCCCCGGCAGTCACCGTCGAGATGGGTCTGGCCCACTTCTGGCACGGCAACCCCCATCTGTGGCAGATCGCCACGGCATCAGGGACCCTCCAGCAATGGGCGCCCGACGGCACCTCGTTGTTCCCGCCGGTGCCGGTCGGAGCCGACCAGATCCGCGGTGGGGTTGCGCCGGGCGGCGAGCTCGCCCTCGTCGTCGACGAGGAGGGGACCGGCACCGTCGTGGACGTCGCCGCCGGGTCGACGCTCGGCACCCTCTCGAGGCGACTCGACCTCACCGACCCGGTGGTGTTCGCTGACGGCCGAGCAGTCGTTCGCGAGCTCGACGGGCAGATCGCACTGTGGTCGCTGCGTGATCGGCGTCGGATCGGCGCGATCGGACGCACCGACACCGAGTCGGGCACCCGGATGGCGCCGTCGGCCACTGGGCTTTGGTATCTGACCGAGGACGAGTTCGTCCACGTCGACCTGCGCCCGGCGTCGTGGTTGCTGGCGGCGTGCGAACAGGCCGGACGCTCGTTGACCGACGCCGAGTGGGACGAGTACGTCGCTCGGGGCGACCCGACCGACGCGTGCGCTCCGGAGTCGAATTGACGGGTGTGGTGGCTGTCGGCGTGGCCGGGGCGCCGACAGAAGTGTAGAGATGTGCGGGACGGCAGGACCGTGGGCGCCACCGGGGGTCCCCTCGGCCGTCGCAGGCGTCGTGCCGTTCGGGGACACTGAGATCGATCACCCTGTCGGCGCAACTGCCCCGCTCTTTAGCGGCACACACCGCTCGGTGACCAAGCGCTGGGACCACTCGATAATCGCACACGCGAACGCTCCGGTCCGCGCCACAGATCCGGCGCACTGTGACGCCCTGCCACCCGCGTTGACCCGCACGTAATCCCGGACACGCCCGGCGGCCGAGCGGACGGAGTCATCGGGCGCGCGATACGGGCCGATATGTGGCGCACCAAACGGGACAGTGCGCCAACACCTTGGGAAGCCTGTCGTGTCAGGTTGACGACTCGGTCTCGGCGGCCGCATCGCGGAACCATGATGCCCACGTGTCCGCCTCTTCGCTGCCGATGCGCAGGCTCAATGCTGCGGCCAAGAGGGGCAGATGTGGGCTCGTTCGAGAGGGTGCGGTCGTGATTGCCGTCACATCTGAACGGCTCATGAGCCATGCCAGGGCGAGTGCGCCGGTCGTCGTGCGTCGATCTTCCGCGACCGTCCGCAGTCGGTCGAGGGCGTCGTGCACCACATCGCTCATCGCACCGAGAACGCCTAGTTCGCCGAGGCTGCCGGCCGGTGGTGGGGCGTCTCGCCGGTACTTGCCGGTCAGGATGCCCGAGGCGAGAGCGGAGTACGCGGTGTAGGCAATGCCGTGCTCGACAGCAACCCGGCGGACCTCCGCGTCGCCGTCCGGGTCGAGCAGGTTGTAGCCGTTCTGGATCACTTCGTAGCCGACGACTCCCAGGCGTTCGGCGGCATCGATCGCCGCAAGAAGTTGATCGGCGTCGACGTTGCTGGTGCCGAGCCGACGCACGCGCCCGGTCGCCCGGATCGTCTCCAGGGCTTCGAGCGTGGCTTCGATCCCGACCGGTTCGTAGCCGGACGGACGATCTGGGTGGTCGTCGGGGGCATGGGTGTACAGGATCTCGACAGCATCGACAGCCAGGCGTTCGAGGCTTCCGGAGAAGATGCGGTCGATGTACTCGAGGTCGAACTGCCCGTCGCGACCATCGAGCCACGGCGGTCCGACCTTGGTCGAGATCCTGACGTGCTCGGTCACCGATGAGGGGCGGGAAGTCAGCCAGCGTCCAACGATCCGTTCGCTCTCGCCGGCGCCGTACCGCTCGGCCGTGTCGAACAGTGTGATGCCCAGCTTCGCCGCCTCGTCCAGCGAAGCCAGCGAAGCTTCCTCACCCATGCCCTTGCCCACGAAATCGCTGGCTCCGCCGAGTCCGCCGAAGGTCGCGCAGCCGAACACGACCTGCCCGTACGGCCAGCCAGCATCGTCATGCTCGTTCACCTCAACCGACACGGCGCCGACCGTAACATGCGGCGGCAACAAGTGATTCCGGGCTACACAACGGCAATAGGACTGCCCACATCGCCGGATCGGTGGCACTGTCCGGTTGGCGTTCCGCTCTCGGACGACTCGATGCGACCGCTGAGCGACCCCCTGACGGACATGGGGCCGCATGATTATCGGGCGCTCTATATGGGCCTGATTGATGATGGAGGGGCGTTGCGGCGGTTGTCGTAGCGTTCGGAACGCCGGTCGGCATGACTCCATTTTGGGCCTGTGACCCTTCGGGTTGACCTCACTACGAATGGTCTGTCGGCCGGTGTTCTGTGCCGAGGTGTGGCTCGAAAGAGGCGCGAGCCCGACAACCACGAATCAGGAGTGCCCGCCTCGGTTTCCACCAACCGAGACAAGGAGCTACTCCAGATGAAAGTGATGATCGGCATCGATCCGCACAAGGCGTCACACACCGCCGTCGCAATCGACAACAACGAGATGATGCTCGACGAACTGCGTGTGCGAGCGTGTTCGAAACAGACCGACCAGCTGCGTGCGTGGGCGGCACCGTTCCCGGATCGGGTGTGGGCAATCGAGTCCGCCCGCGGGCTCGGCTATCTGCTTGCCCAGCAACTCGTCGCCGCGGGTGAGGTCGTGGTCGACGTCCCACCTGTGTTGTCGACACGCACCCGCCTGTTGGGTTCTGGCAAGGCGCAGAAGAACGACCCGAACGACGCCCGATCGGTCGCGATCGCCGCGTTGCGTCACGACGCGCTGGGCCGGGTGGTTCTTGATGACCACGCCCGAGTGTTGAAGTTGTTGGTGAAGCGTCATCGTGATCTCGGCCGCTCCAAGAGCAAAGCGGCGTGCCGCCTGCATGCGTTGTTGATGGAACTCGAGCCGGGCGGGATGGCCAAAGAGATGACCGTGACCAGGGCAAACGAGATCCTCAACCGCATCGAACCAGCCACCCAGATGATCGAGCATCGCCTCGCGGTCGCCCGTGAGACTCTCGCCGACATCGATCACTACGAGACACAGATGAAAGCCTCACTGAAGCGACTCCGCGCTGCGGTCGCCGCGTCAGGGACCTCGCTGGTCGACATCCGCGGTGTTGGTGTCGTGGTCGCTGCGATGATCATCGGCCAGACCGGTGACGTCTCGCGGTTCGCGTCAGCTGCGCACTTCGCGAGCTACAACGCCACCGCCCCGATCGAAGCATCGTCGGGTGAGAACAAGCGGCACCGACTGAACCAGCGCGGCAACCGACAGCTGAACTGGGCGATCCACACGGTCGCGGTGACCCAGCTTCGCTACCCGTGCGAGGGACGCGACTATTACGACCGCAAACGCGCCGAGGGCAAGAACACCAAAGAAGCCATCCGCGCCCTCAAGCGGCAACTGTCCAACGTGATCTACCGAACCCTCGTCGCTGACGCCCGACGCCCGACCATCCGGTGAAGTGGGCCCGGGAGGACAATCAGGCACGACACAAAATCCAGCGTGACCGGCTCAACATCCTGAACGGCCGGCTCTTCGGATAGGTCACTCCCGGACCCGACACCAACCCTACGACGCCCGCCTCCAGCCGCGCCAGGGGCGTTCCTCAAACGCGCCCACGAACCCGTCCGAAATCACCCCTTGACACAAAGAGGCTTCGAAGTGTTGCGTCGCGCTTCCGCCGGAGGTCGTGATTGTGCGTGTCGAAGTGTGTGGTGCGCGCTCCGATCAGCCACTTGAAGAACATCCTCCCGGTCGCGCCGATGGCTGTACTCGCGGCTACCTCTGCGTCAATCGGTTGCCGATTGGTCTCGTCGAGTCGTCGCAGCATCGGCGGGCATGGCCGACCACCATGGTCGGCCGATTAGCGTGCCGGTGATGGACACCCTCGAAGCCCTCAGCCAAGCAAGCGAAGAGTTCGAAGCTCGTCTTCGCCAAGTGGGCGACGATCAGTGGGATCTGCCAACGCCGTGCACCGAGTGGACCGTGCGCGAGCTCACCAACCACATGCTGTTGGGGACTCGGATGAGCGTGCAGCTTCTGGCGGGAGCGTCACAACAGGAGGTAATCGCTGGGCTTGGTGATGACTTGATGGCCGGCAATCAGGATCCGATCGGCGACTTTGTCGACCTCGCTACCCAGATGCAAGATGGTTTCGCCGCGCCGAACGGTCTCGAGGGCACAGTCGACCACCCGATGGGTGAGATACCGCGCACGATGTTCGTCGGCTTTCGCATCATGGACAACGGCACGCATGCCTGGGATCTCGCCCGCGCCATCGGTGTCGATGACAAGCTCGATGCTGACTTGGTGAGCCAGATGTGGGACAACATCCAGCCCATGGCTGCGAGCCTGGGCGAGTTGGGCATGTTCGGGGAGAGCTCATCGGGACATGTCGCCGATGACGCGCCGTTGCAAACCCGCTTCCTTGACCTGTTGGGCCGTCGGCCATAACGGGCACCTGCTCGCCAGCGCCGGGAGGCGCACCGCGGCTCGGTGAGGACAGGTTTGCGCCATGCCAACCCCGAGATGAGCATCGAGCTCGATCGTCACCGTCGTTGGCTCGTCGCCGCGAGTATCGGGCACTCGATATGGGCCGAAACATGCAGCTGATGCGCCAGCGCGAAGCGGACTACGGTGTGCCGACATCGCGACCGGAACCGTGATTGTGTTTTCGCGTGTTGGCCGATGAGATGGGGATCGCTGGGGAGGGCAGAGTCTCTGCCAGGCCTGGATTTCTGGCTGATCGCCATAGGGTCCGAATCGAATGGTTGAGCGTCGGGAAATCAGGTTGCGCCGATGACGACAAGGTCGTGCCACCACAGGCGCCGACCGAACTCGAGGCTCGCACCACTGATCGTGCCGAGCGTCGAGCGACCGTCGATCTGCTCGAACACCCGCTTCTCGGTTGCGGTCACGAACATGACGAGGTCGCGATCGACGTGGGCCTGATTGATCAGGACCGCTGCAACGTCGCGCGGTAGCCGCTCCTCCACGGCGATGACCGTTTCCGGACGGATTGGGACGAACGATCTCCAGTCGTCCCAGTCGAGTGGCGCGAGCGGTGAGTCGTCTCGGTACACGATGACGTTGTGGCGCTGCATGGTGCCGCGGAAGAGCTCGACCGCGGCGAACTGGTCTGCCGGCGCCATGGCCGCGATTCGGTGACCGTGCGGAGTCTCGGCCAGGGCCCCGCAGTACGGGAGGTAGGGCGCCTGGTGAACCCATCGCCCAAACTGCAACCCGGCTGCATCCACGAAATCGAGCAGCTCGGGCACCGTGTACGAGCGATCACGTGGGTTCAACAATGCGTCGGCGAGGGCATCGTCGTCCCGGAAGTCAGGAGTGTCACGCAGTGCATGGCTGAGCGGGTGACCGGTCGGCAGTTCGCGCAGCGTGGCGACGAGGTCGGTGACCCCTGCGGGGGTCGGCGTGACCCCGAGCTGCCGGCAGTACTGCTGGATGAGGTGGACGCCGTAGCGACCGTACGTGGCGTACACCATGAGTCGGAGCGCGCCAGCCGGCGCGAGGACCTCCCGAAGTGAGCGTAAGCCCGTTCCCGGATCGGCGAGGTGGTGCAGCACTCCCGTGCAGACGACGTGGTCGAAGCTGCGACTGAGCGATGCGACCTCCTCGATGGGGAGCTCGTGCAGTTCGAGATTGGTCAGGTCGTGGCGCTCGACCAGGCGTCGGGTTGCCTGGAGACTCGCGGGGCTGACGTCGATGCCGGTGACGTGCGCGCGGGGATAGCGGGCCGCATAGCGAGCCGCCTGGGAGGTACCGCACCCGGCGACGAGGATCTCGTGGTCGTCGCGATACGCGCTGGTCGGCCACATCCGAGCGTGCTCGACGCGGCGGTCAACGCCGTCGCTCCATGTCGCGATCTCAGCATCGAGGTCGCCGACTGGCGGCGGGTAGGGATGGCGCTCGTAGAACTCGGCGATCTCGTCGCCGGCGTACATTCCCGTCCCGCCGGCGTCCGCTGCGCTCACGAACTGGTGATGCCCGCTTCCAGCTTCGCGAGGACCTTGTCGATGCTGAAACTTGCCGGCTCCTGGCGAGGTGGGAACTCAATGAGTGTCTGGAGGTGTTCGGCGACAAAGGCCTGCGCCGGCACGAAGAGGAAAGCGTGGTCGAGTATCCAGTCGTAGTATGTGTTCGAGGTGATGTCGGCTCGTTCGAACGGGTCGGTGCGAAGGTTGAACAGCTTCGGCATTCGGAGTTCGACCATCGGCTCCATCCAGATCCGCATCGTTCCCTGGGCACGTTGCTCCAGGAACACGAACTTGAAGTTCTGGTACCGGATCGCAGCAATGTCGCCATCATCGGTCACATAGAAGAAGTAGAACCGTGGACTCTCGTCGACCTCGCCGGTCAGGTAGTCCAACTGGTTGAAGCCGTCGAGGTGCACCTTGTAGGAGTGCCCGTCGAGTTCGTGACCGACCTTGAGCTTCTCGGCGATCTCAGGCTCGCCCGCCGCGGCGAGGAACGTGGTGAACCAGTCGGCGTGACTGATCATGCCGTTGAGTACTTGACCCGCTTCGATGTGACCGGGCCAGCGAACCATGGCCGGTACGCGGTAGGCCCCCTCCCACATCGAGTTCTTCTCGCTTCGGAACGGCGTCATGCCACCGTCGGGCCAGCTGTTCATGTGCACGCCGTTGTCGGTGCTGTACACGACGATCGTGTCCTCGGCGATCCCGAGTTCGTCGAGTTGGTCGAGCATCTCGCCGATCCGGCGATCGTGCTCGATCATCCCGTCGTGGTACTCCGATTGCCAGACGCCGGCCTGGCCCAGCTTGTCGGGCGCCACGTGGGTGCGGAAGTGCATCCCGGTCGTGTTGAACCACACGAAGAACGGAGTGTCGGCGTCGACGGAGTCCTTGATGAAGCGCTGCGCCTCCGGGAGGATCTCGTCGTCGATCGTCTCCATCCGCTTCTTGGTGAGCGGACCGGTGTCCTCGATGCGACCATCGGCCCAACTGTGGATCACGCCGCGAGGCCCGAACCGTTCGCGAAAGTGCGGGAAGTCCCGCTCGTTCGGGTAGTCGCGGAGCTCCGGCTCCTCCTCGGCGTTGAGGTGGTACAGGTTGCCGAAGAACTCGTCGAAGCCGTGATTGGTCGGCAGGAAATCGTCGCGGTCACCGAGATGGTTCTTGCCGAACTGTCCGGTGGCGTACCCCTGCTCTTTGAGCGCCCGAGCAACCGTCGGGTCCTCGCTGCGCATGCCGATGTCGGCACCAGGCATGCCGACCTTGGTGAGGCCGGTACGGGTCGGGTTCTGGCCACACACGAACGCCGCCCGCCCTGCGGTGCAGGACTGCTCGCCGTAGTAGTCGGTGAACCGGATGCCCTCGTCGGCGATGCGATCGATGTTCGGGGTCCGGTATCCCATCAGGCCGTCGGAGTAGGCGCTGACGTTGGTGATCCCGATGTCGTCGCCCCAGAGGACGAGGATGTTCGGCTTCCCGTTCGGCATGGTCGGTTGCTCCTTGTGTGGTGGTCTGCGGCGTGACCGTAGAGCCCCGGGACGAGTGGGCCCTCACCCGGGAGGGGTGAGCGCACCTTGCTGGAGTGCATCGCGCCGGATCAGCAGGACGGCGCTCACGACGGCGACCCAGATCGGGAACACCCAGGTCAGCGCCTCGTTCGGAACCGGCATCAGCAGCAGCGTCACGCCGACGACGTAGCCGATGAGGACAAGCCAGCGAGGAAACACCTCGGAGAGGCGGCCGACGGTGGTGGTGGCGATCATGAAGACGGCTTCGAGCCTCGTCGCAACGATCGACGTCATCGTGATGCCGCCGGCCTGGGTCATTGCTGTGGTTCCCCCATCAGGAACCATGTCGAATGCCTGGCCGGCGACTGCCGGTGCGGCGAAGAAGACGCCGGCAACGAGCCACGCTCCGGTCAGGAGCAGCGCCGAGCCGAAGAACACGGTTCCGAACAGCCGGTTCTCCCGCTCGCCGACGCGGCGGCGGATGACGGCGACGAACCAGATGAACATGATCGACGAGATGGTGATCAGGTTGACGGCCAGGATCATCGCCCGCTGGTTGCCGTCGTCGAGATACCAGTCGGCCACGACCTGATCGCCCTCCGAGGGATCGGGTGCGCGCAGCAACAATCCTGTTGCGACGAGCGCCAGGATGCTGTGGAGGAGACCAGCAACGGCTGCGGCCTCGATCGACCGCAGCGCTCGCGGGATGGGGCGACCCCGCGGACTTCCGGAGACCTGCTCGCCGTCCATGACACAGGATCCCACATACTGTCGCGTCGTCCTTCCCCCGTGTCGGGTGAGGAATCCGCCCAGATGACGTGATGTGATGGTCGAAGCCCATGCGGCGACCGACGTCGCAGAGCATCCGCGAGCGTTGCACATCCCACCACATGCCTGACTCGACGACACCAACATCGTTGCCCGCTGGAGTTGATGGTTCGCGTCCACGCACGGGCGGCCCTTTGGCGCTCACCGCGGTCACTCTGGGTCTCATCATCTGGCCGCTCGCGTTCAATTTCGGCGCCTACGGCGAGGTGCTCTACGGCGACGTCTTCAGCATCGTCGTTGCCTCGACGATTCTCTTCGTCATCACGCTGGTGAACCCCGTGTACCCATCGCCGTGGATCTGGTTCGTTCGCCTCGCGCTCGCTGCTCCGATGGCGTGGCTACTGACTGCCGCATGGGTGGAGGGGTCGACCTCGGCCGCACTCGACCGACCCGGCTTCGCCGCGTGGATGGTGTTGATCGTGCTCGTTTCCGTTCCGATCACCGTGCGACTCCTCGTCGACATGTTCATGCCCGAACTGACGGGCACCGCGGGTCACAAGGTCCTGTGGTCGATCGTCGCGCTCGTCGCGATCGTGGGGGCAATCGGATTCGTCGTCGGACGTGAGAACCCACGCTTCATGACCTGCGCCGACTTCGCGATCGCCGGATCCGCAGAACCGGAGAACTGCGCCGCCGGCTCGTCGTGACCAAGCAGGCTCAACGGCGATGCCTCACCCGCGTCGGGGGATGCACGCCGCCCGGTCGGACCGCTTGCCTGGAGTGATGGTGTTGTCTCCGGTCGGGTTCTGGGTTGCCGTGATCGGCGGTGTCCCGCGGCAGCCGGATCCCGAACCGCCGAGCGGCTCCCAGGACGGAGACATCGTCTCGGGCGTCGGCAACGAGATCAAGGTCACCCTCGATCGCTGGACGACCGGTCAGCTCGGCATCGCCGATCTCGTGGCGGCCTCCATCGTGATGGTGGCGGGATTCGCCCTGGCGTGGCTTGCCAAGCGGCTGATACGGCGCGCAGCCAGCAATCTCACCGGTGCTGCGCTGGCTTCGGTTGCAACGATGGCGCAGCTCGCCGCCGGCTCGATCGTGCTGCTCGCCGGCGTGTTCGCGCTCGAGATCCTCGGCTTCAGCCTCGGCCCGGTCCTGATCCTGATCCTGATCGCCGTGGTTGCACTGCTGCTCCTGCGTCCGATGATCACGAACCTGAGCAGTGGGCTGTTGCTCCAGGTGCGTGGGGCGCTCGACGTCGGCGACCTGGTGTCGACCACCGGAGACATCGTCGGCGAGGTGCAGGAGATCACCACGAGAACCATCACCATCGACACGTCCGACGGTCGTCGAGTGCATGTTCCGAACTCTGACGTGCTGAACGACGCAATCGTGAACTACACCGTCCGAGGACGCCGACGATCATCGTTCGACGTGATGCTTCCGTGGGACTCCGACCTCGATCTCGCGATGTCGACGATGCGCCTCGCACTGTCGCAGGTGGAGGAGATCGAGTCGGATCCGCAGCCGGAGGTGCAGGTGGCCGCTGCGATCGGCAGGCTGGTGGTCATCAGATCGCTGGTCTGGCACGCAACCGAGCAGAGCGCTGAACGGGCCGCAGTCGACGCCGGGCTCCGAGCGGCGATCAGCAGCCTCGGCTCGGCAGGGCTCGCGCTCGACGCGCCGACACCGCTCGAGCTGATGTCCGACATCCGACATGACGTGACGGGGTCGGCTTGACCCACATGGCAGAACTCATCGACGCCGGCAACCTGGGCTCACCTCCCGTGGCGACAGGAGGCGGTGGTGTTCGCTTCGGTTGGCTGGATATCACCGTCTTCAGTGACTGGTCGGCGGCGGTGAGCGAGGACGTAGCGTCGGGCTTGATCGAACCCCGTCGACCACGTTCGAACCGGACCCTGGAACTCGATCAGGATTCTTGTACGAGCGGATTCGCGCCGAGTCAGCTGTTCAGAGCAGCTCCACGTGATTGGCGAGGTCGCGTATCGCGAGCGAGAACTCGGTTCGGCGCTGGATGAACGCATCGGCCGATCGGCGAGCGGAGCCATCAGGGTCGGCGCGCACGTCGCGTTCGTCGCGAAGCGCATCACTGACCGAAAGCGCCGACACCGCCAGGGAGCGGCTGACACGTCCGTCCATCGCTGTCGGAGCAAGGCAGGTGACCTGCGTGATCTGCAAGGACAAGACATCGACTCTGCCGGTCAAGGACTGCAGGTCGTCGGCGTCGAGTTCGGCGGTTCCATCGACCCTCTCGAGGTCGAGAGCCAATCGTCGGGCGTCGACCAGCGCGTTTCGTGCCGTTTGGAGATACCGGTCCTTCTCGGCGATCGAGGACCCGGCAGGTGGACCGCCGTGCCGCATGAAGAGGCCAGTCATCAGGCCGACCACAACAGCGGTGACGAGTGCGACCACGACGACAGTCGTCATGTCGACCGGCCCAGCCCGCGCTGCTCGAAGCATCTCATCTCATCCATCGTCCCCGGAGGCTTGCCGGACGGCCTCACCCGAGTCGGGGGACCCAGAAGTCAGACGAGTCGACGGTCGACGGCCAGCAATGCGGCAGCGGTTCGGTTCGATACGCCGAGTTTGGCGAGGATGTTGCTGACGTGAATCCGGACCGTGCCCGGTGAGATGCCGAGCTCGATCGCGACCTGTTTGTTCGACCGGCCGGCGACCACCTGACGCAGTACGTCGGTCTCGCGAGGTGTGAGTTCCCCCCCTGGTCCGGCGGACTCCGGTTCGGCGCGCAGCGCATGCACTGCTTCCGGCCCGAACACCGACTGTCCGGTCATCACACTGCGGATTGCCTCGGCAATGTCATCGCCGCTTGCGCTCTTCATCAGGTATCCGTGGGCGCCGGCATCCAGAGCGGCGCCGACCAGATGCGGGTCGGTCGAGCCGGTCAACACGATCACGCGGGCATCGGGGAACTCAGACCGCAACAGCTCGGTCGCCTCGATCCCGTCGACAACCGGCATCGACACGTCCATGAGCACGACGTCTGGACGATGAGATCGATAGCACTCGACGATGTCGGTGGCAGTGGAGGTGGACGCCACGACGTCGAGATCGTCGAAGCTCGCCAACAGCATCGTGAGCCCCTCGATCACCACCGAGTGGTCGTCGACGAGCAGGACCGTAGTCACGGCTGACCACCTCGGGCGCTCCAGTTGACCGTCACCGTCGTGCCGACATCTGATCGGCTGTCGATCAGCAACTCCGCTCCGATGCTCGCAGCCCGTTCCTCGAGATTTCGGAGGCCATGGCCCTGAGTGGTGCACTCGGTATCGAAACCAGTTCCGGTGTCGCTCACCACCAGGAACGTCGTTCCCTGATCGTGACCGACCCGCACGGCGATCGAGCGCGCTCCGCTGTGGCGCACGGCGTTGCTCAACGACTCCTGAGCGAGGCGGTACAGGCCGAGCTTGACGGCGCGCGGGAGCGAAGGGATCTCGTCCACGTCGGCCTGGACGTCGCCGTCGACCGCTGCCGCCACCGTCTCGACGAGCTGCTCGATCAGTTGGGGGAAACTGGTGGCGTCGAGCGACTGGGGCTGCAACTCGAACAGCAGCACCCTGAGCTCGGACAACGACGTCAGCAGCAGCGACCGGATTCGCCGGACCGTGTCCTCGGCATCGCCGGAGCCCGAGGAGAGTTGTCGTTGGGCGGCATCGGCGAGAAATGCCGCCGAGTAGAGGCGCTGAGTCACCGAGTCGTGGAGATCGCGAGCGATTCGATGTCGTTCGACGTCGACTGCGTTTGCAGCGATCATGCTGTCGAGTTCCGTTCGGTGGACAAAGCCAGCGAGATGCTCCGCTGCGAGCCGGACGTACCGGCGCTCCTCGTCACCGAAGGACAATGACGGGCCGGGCACGACTTCGAGCGTTCCAAGAGTCAGCCCTTCCATCGCAACGACTTCGATCACGACATCGTCCTCTCCTCCCACCGGTTCCGACGGGCCCGAGACCCACTCGCTCACAGCGGGGAGCACGTCGGATGGATCGACGCCGTTCAGTCGGAGATCGGCACGTCGAAGACCGAGGACGGTGCCCAGCGTCCCGAGCAACGATGTGACGACACCCCTCGCATCATCGGTGCCGGCACCTGGGCCGGCCAACTGATTGCTGCGCTCGAACCCCGCCGTCAGCAGTTCGAGCCGGCGCATCGTCAGGCGCTGGCGGGCGAGCTGCTCGTTGAGTTCGTCGTTCGCAGCAATCAGCGCTGCAGTCCGTTCCACCACGGTCTGCTCAAGCCGAACCGAATGCTCAGCGACCTGCCGCTCGGCGCGAGACAGCCGGCCCGAGACCAACACCGCCCCGACCACCGCGATGACCACGCCACCGAATGGCGCCAGATACGGAGTGCCGACAACACCTTCGTCGACCAGGCTGTCGTATGCGGCGAAGCCCAGCAGCACGATCAGCCCAACGGACATCACCGCCGACTCCGACCGACGTCCCCGTCGGAAGTGCACGGCGAGCGACACGACGACCATGAGGAGCGATGCGAGCAGGTAGGCGTCGAGCACCGGGCGCCATGCTGACCTGCTCGCCTCGTGGACGACGAAGGTCTCTCCGAAGAGCTCGACCGATCGCACCTCGACGATCACATCGGCGAGCAACCCGTCCGACACCACGAGTTGCAGCGTTCCGACCACCGCCGTCGCGATCCCGAAGGCCACGAGTGCCCAGCGAGGAATGTTGCCGGTCCACGTCGCGACAACCAGGATGACGGAGACCACTGTCAGCAGGCCGATCACCCCGAACGCCTCGAACGCCCCGCGGTACTCGCCGACGGACGAACTGGTGTGCATGCTGACGACGTTCCAGGCCGCGAGTGCACCGAGGCCGGTCAGCAACGCAAACGAGAACATGAACGGCCGGCCTGACCCTCTCGAACGCCGCAGCCCGATGGACACGAACAAAACCGACGTCATCGCCTGCACACCGATCGCAACGCCGTACGCGAGCGTGCCGTAGGCCGTGGTCACGACGACACCCTTCGCCAGATCTCGATCCCGGGCCCCGTCACGCTCGGATCATTGCACCCGCCCGGCGGCACCGCAACGAGCAGCACAGCCCTATGACGATTGTCAGAGGGCCGCTACTACCAAACCGCACTGGTGCCATCGAGCGTCGATCGCCACGATGGAAACGTGCCCATCACTGAGCTTGCAGTCATCATTCCGGACCAGTGGACCACGCTGCTCGCGAACGAGCTCGCCGTCCTGGAGCTTGCGCTCGACAGCGGCGATCTGGAGACCGTTCGGAGTCAGGCGAGGGCGCTTCGGCGCTGCCTCGAACCAGCGGAACGGGTCTCAACTCGACCGTCGACGGCGGCTCATCTCCGCGTGGTCGGTGGTGTCCCATTGACCGGCCGCGAGATCGGTGCGCTGCACCTCCTCACCGATGGATCGATGAGCCAAAAGGACATGGCTCGGGCGATGGGTGTTTCGACCAACACCGTCAAGACGCACCTGAAATCGCTCTACCTCAAACTCGGCGCTCACTGCCGAGGGGAAGCCATTCAGCGCGCCCGCGACTTCGGGATTCTGCCGCTGGCCGATGAGGTCAAACGGTCGGTCCCGAGCAATCCGAAGATGGAACGGACCAGTCTCCGTGACTGACGACCTTGCGGTCACCACGGCCAAACGCCCATCGGCGCTCCAGCCGTGGATGGTGGCCAACGTGGCAATGGGCGCCGGATTCTCGGCCTTCATCGCACTGTTGATTCCGCCGTACGTCACGGAAGTGACGAGCGACGCATCCGCCGCGGGCGTGGTGATGGCAGTGATCAGTTTGGCGGCCGTACTCGGACCCGTGCTCGGCACGTTTGCCGATCGACATGGCGCACATCGTCTCGTGATGAGTGGAGGCGTCCTCGGACTGGCCATCGGGTTCGCCGCCTTTGCACTGGCCTCGAAGTCGGCGGAGTTCTTCGCCATCGACGCGATCATTCTCGGCATCTCTGTGGCGGCGGTGTCTGCCGTCGGCCCGGTGTTCATCGTCGGTCTCGGGCTCTCGCAGGATGTCGAAGCCCGGCGGATGACCGGCTATTCGCTTGCGATGCCGGCCGGCCAGGTGGTCGGCGGGTTCCTGATCGGCGCGGCGGCGACCGCCGGATGGTCCTACTCGGCACGATTCTGGCTTGCTTCGGGTTGCTGTCTACTGCTGGCCGTCGCCACCTGGTTCACGAGCAAGACCCCCGAGGAACAGCTCCACCGTGTGATGTACGCCGCAACCGACGACGACAGCACGTCGAGCAAGCAGAGCAAGCAGGCCAAGAAGGTCCCGCTGCGCCAGATCCTCGGTTCGATGTTCGGTCTCTTCCTGCTGATCAGCGTGCTGACCTCGATGGCGAACAACGGCATCAACAGCCAGATCTCGAACATCATGCCCAACGTCTACGGCATCAGCGAGGCAGAGACGTCGACGCTGATCTCGATCGCCGGAGCGCTCAACATGGTGCTGTTCATCCCCGCCGGGCGGCTGATGGCCAAACGGGGAACCATGCCGACCTACTCGCTGGGTGTGATCATGCGACTCCTCGGCGCACTCGGCATGGCAGTGGTCGGATTGATCTCGGGTGCACCGGCGCTGATCGCCGTGGCGTTCATGCAGCTGCTGTACCAGGCCAACCCGTTCGCCCGTCTCGCGCAGCCCGGCACCGCTGTGCGGTTCGCGACGTTCCCCGCCGGCATGGCCAACGGATGGCTGATTGCAGGTTCGGCGCTCGGCAGCTTCGCAGGCGCACTCCTCGGTGGTGTGCTCGCCGATGCGTACGGCTTCAATGCGGTCAACTGGATGGGTGCGGCTGCGGCGGCCGGGTCGATCGCCCTCCTCGTACTCGGGCTGTGGCCGGCGAAGCCGGTCGAGCCCAACACGGAGTGACCGAACTCGCATGAAGACGGCCGACCGAAGCGACGGCAGGACGCCATTCGCCGTCATCGTCGCTGCGTCGCTGATCGGCATCACCACGGGTGCGCTGATCGTCGCCCTCGAGCACCTGATCGACGAGGTCCTCCGTGCGCTTGCAGAGGCACCCGTCTGGGCGCCCGCAGCGGCCGTGCTGGGGGGCATGCTCGCGACCGCGTTGGTGATTCGGCTCGCTGCAGGGGGCGGCACCGCCTCCACCGAGGTGTACGTCGAACAGTTTCACCGTGCGACACCTGACCTGAACGCGGCCCACGCCCCGGGACGTCTCGGTGGCGCCTTCACCACGCTTGCGGGTGGTGCTCCACTCGGCATGGAGGGGCCCGCTGTCTACACGGGATCTGTGGTCGCCGCCTTGGTGCACCGGTATTGGCGACGGCTCGACCGGGCAAGCGTGCATGCGCTGCTCGTCGCTGGTGCCGCCGCCGGGATCGCCGCTGTCTTCAAGGCCCCAGCCGCTGGAGCAATCTTCGCCATGGAGGTGCCGTTTCGCGGGCGCCTCGCCGGTGAGCGGGTCCTTCCAGCGCTCTTCGGCGCGGGTGCCGGGTACCTGACGATGGCAGCAGTCGAGGGCGTCAAACCCGACCTCGAAGTCCCCGTGATCGAGCTGACCTTTGGTCGTTCGATGTGGAGCCTGGTGCTCGGCCTGGCGATCGGCGTTGCAGCGATCGGGGTCATCTGGCTGGTGGCCTCCGCAGAACGCCTCAGCGAGCGGGCCAGCCCGGTTGTTCGTGCGGGACTTGCCGGGCTCGCACTCGCGGGGCTCTACGCGATCAGCAGAGGCCTCACCGGCGAGTCGTTGGCGCTGACCTCGGGGAACGCCGTCATCGATTGGGCGATCCAGCCCGGCCATGCGATTTGGCTGCTCGTGGCGGTCTTTGCGATTCGTGCGCTGGGGCCGGCGATCACGATTGCGGGCGGTGGCGTGGGCGGGCTGTTCATCCCACTGATGGCCGCTGGGGCGGTGATCGGTCGGATCTTCGCCGACGCGGTCGACCCTCAGGAAACCACGCTGTATGTGACCGTCGGTGCGGCCTGCATGCTCGGCGGCGGGTACGCGGCACCGCTCACCGGTGTCGTGTTCGTCGCGGAATACACCGGCCAGGCCTCGGTGATCGTGCCGGCGTTGGTGGCGATGACGATGACGAGGCTCGTCGTGCGCGACCGGTCGGTGAGCCCCAACCAGATCAGCTGATCAGTCCAACCCGACGACTTCGATCGGCAACCACAGCCCGATCGAGCAACCGAACTCACTCGAGAACGGCACCTCGGAGCGAGGTCAGCCGCGCCGGGTCAGGGCCATGACGCCACCAACGATCAGCGTCAGGACGATGCTCCCGATGATCGAGATGCGGATGTTCAAGCCCAAGACCTGCGCGACGACGTTGATCGCGATGAGGACCAGGACGAAGACGACGAGTTGAGCGACGGGGCTCCGTGCGTTCATTGCGTGGCCTCGGGGACGTGTGGGTTCATGGGTCCGTGTTCTCGATGTGGTCGGTTCGAATGAGTCGCTTCACAGTGTTGAGATGTCGATCGGTGCGTCGAGCGGCAGCTGCGAGATCCGGTCGAAGAACGGCATGTTCCAGACCGTCGAGGAGCCAACGCTGATGCAGACATCGGCTCGCAGGGTGCCTCACCCCATCCGGGCGAGGCAGCGACGGTCTCGACCGGGGCGCCCACCTCGCGAGCAACATGCTGGTGTACCAGGTCGGCTGATCAGTCCAGCCCGACGACTTCGATCAGCAACCACAACCCGCCGCAGTAGAGCGCGAACATCACACCGATTCCGATCGTCATCCAACGTCCGAGCTCGCCCCGCTCCATGCCCAGTCCCAGACCGAGCAGCACCGACGCCGTGACGCCGGGAACGATCGGGCCCACCAGTCCGAGCCCCTTGGCCCCGTATCGCTCGGTCAACTTGCCGACGCGCGAATCCGAGTTAGGCGGGTCGGGTTCGTCCTGTCCGGTGATCCGCTTGCGAAGCCGATCGCCTGCGAAGAGGAACACCCAGAGGCCGAGCATCGAGCCGACCGATGCCGCAATGTAGACCTCGATCGGCGACAACGAGAGCGAGAAACCGATCGGTATCGCAAAGCCGCCCGACACGAAGCTGATCACACCGACGACGAGCCATGCGACGACTCTCACGACGCCGCGCCGAGGTCACTGCGGGCCTGGTCGATCAGGTCCGGGTGACGGTGGGTGAAGCGCAGCAGCGTGACGACACCGACCGGCATGGTCACGATGTCGTAGAAGACCCGCCAGACGACGACGGCAGCGACGACGACGCTGGTGTTGACGTCACTGACCGCTTCGATCCCGAGGATCAGGACGAGATCGACGACGCCGAGCCCGCCGGCGGTCAACGGGATCAGCGTTCCAGCGAGGAACGCTGCGGCGAAGATCGCGAACACCTCGACGGTCGGCAGCTCGCTGTCACCGATCCCGAGGAAGCGCAGCGAGGCCAGCAGCATCGCGAACGAGATGCCGAGATTGAACGCGACGGCGACCGATCCGAACACCCAGCGCCGTCGAACGACGTCGTAGACGTTGTCGCGGAAATCGATCACGGCGGGCCCGAGATCTGAGATCGGGTCTCGCCGAAACCGAGCGAGCACCCAGGAGATCAGTTTCGTGAGCTGTCGGCCGACCCAACGGGCCGACGTCTCCGACCGGCCGATGAGCCACACGATCACCGCGGCGATCGCCAGGACCACGGCTGCAGCCCCTGCGATCAACCAGGTGCTCCCATCCGCCCGCCGCGCGATCACCAGCGCGATCAGCGCGAACAGCGGGAGCACGAGTCGACCTGCCTGGGGGAACACGAACGTTCCCGCCGCTGCCGTCGTCGACACTCGGGCGCCGTAGCCCGCCGAACGGAAGTACGCGTACTGGACAATCGAGGGGGCCGGCGGCGGCAGCACCGTCACGGCGCTCGACGAGGCGTACGCCTGGGAGCCGGACCAGATGCCGAGTCCCGGCAACATCGCGCGATAGATGAACGACTCGGAGACGATGCGTGCTGCGGTCAGCCCGAGCAACGTGAGGACGTCGAGCAGTGTCAGCGACTTCAGGCTCTCCGAGACGGTCTGGTAGTCGATGATGCTCGGGATCACCCACCCGAAGACGACGACCAGCGCGAGCACCACCAGGGCGATGCGCCCGACTCGCTTCCAGGTCCCACCCGTTCGATCTCCGATGAGCCCCAGTCGACTACGACTGCCTCGAGGCCACCTCACCTGAAACGGGTGGGACTCTCCCGAACGGGCAGACGGTACGTTCGGCTGTGGGCCAGGATTGGCCGAGGAGGGAACCCGAACGTGGAACTGAAGCAAGCGGAAACAAGTGCTGAAGCCGTAATCCCTCCCTTCCACGTTCGCTGCAGGCAGGGAATTCAACGCTGGACTGCATCGTTCGGCTTCGGCGAGTTGGTCGTCGGTTGGGCCTTCCTGAATCTGTCGATGACACCGTCGCTGCTTCCCCGAGGTCAGCTGCTTCAGGGAATCCTGTCGGGTATCGCAACGGCGTTCGGGTACGGCATCGGTACCGGCCTGCTGGCGATCTGGCGCTACCTCGAGCTCCCGGAACCTCCGGTGCATCGCCGACCACTCATTCGGCGCATCGTGTTCGCAGTCATGGCGATTGCGACGATCTGGTACATGGCCCACCTCGTGGACTGGCAGAACAACCTCCGTCGGATCTTCGGTATGGACCCGGTCAACGACATCACGTTCGCCGTGGTGGTAGTGCTGATCGCCCTGGTCGTGGCCGCGCTGCTCATCGCCCTGTTCCGTCTGATCGCCCGTGTCGTTGGGCGGTTCGCTCACTGGGGAAATCAGTTGCTCCCCCGACGCGTCGGGCGAGTACTCGGGCTTGCTGTCGGTATCGCACTTGTGGTGTTCCTGGTGAACGGTGTGCTCCTCAACTCCTTGGTCGATGTTGCACAACAGGCGTTCGCCATCCAGAACGGCACACACGAAGACGGTGTCGATCAGCCGACATCACCGTTGCGGTCGGGCAGCCCGGAGTCGTTGGCGACCTGGGACAGTCTTGGCCAGCCGGGGCGCAAGTGGGTCGCTCGTGGTCCGACGGCTGAACAGATCAATGAGTACTCGGGCGGAGACGCGATCGAGCCGATCCGCGTCTATGTCGGGCTCGACTCGGCCGACTCCGTCGGGGAGCGGGCAGAACTCGCACTCGAGGAATTGAAACGCACTGGCGCGTTCGCCCGAGAGGTGCTCGTCATCGCCACGTCGACCGGTTCGGGTGGCATCGACCCGAACGGCACTCGTGCGATCGAGTACATGCACAACGGCGACACAGATCCTTCTATGGGTGTCAAGTCGCCATTCTTGGGCTCTGGTGCTCGAGCTGTCGCCAGACTTGTCGGGCGATGTAGCGCTTGAGGCAGCGTCGGATCTCGCGGTCTGTTCTGCCCTCGGCTCGGCGTCTTGCGATGTAGGCCTTGGTGGGTTCGTGATACTGCCAGCGGGCGAGCGCCACCATGTGGCAGGCCCGGTTGAGCTTGCGGTCGCCGTATCTGTTGAGGCGGTGACGGTCCTGGCTCTGTCCCGAGTTCGCGGGCACCGGGGCGACTCCGGCGAGGCGGGCGTAGGCCGCTTCGGATCGGCAACGACCTGGGTGCGACCACGCGATGATGAACATCGCCGCGGTCACGTAGCCAACACCGGGCTGGGCAACGAGCTGCGGAGCTGCTTCGTCGACCAGTTGTTTCATCGCGACGTCGTGCACCTCGATCTCGTCATTGAAGTTCTGGATGCGGCGAGCCACGACGCGCATCGTGTTGCGGACGCACTGTTCAGCGACCGGCCGCTTCGCAGTGGTTCTGAACGCGGCGCATCGTTTGATCAACACGGTCGTGGTGAGGCCGCGCAACTCGCTGCGGAGTTCGTCGGGTGATGTGAGCACCAGGGCCTTGAGTTCGTTGATCGCAGCCGTGCGCGCACGGACAACGCCTTCGCGGGTCACGGTGTGCACACGCAGGGCTTCTCGGTGCCCGTCATGGCTGCGAGGCGTGTGCAGCTTGTGCCTGCCGAGGACCTCGCGTGCTGCTCGGACCGCGTCGAGCTCGTCGGTCTTGGCGCCGTCCTTGGTTGGCCGCTGATGTGGACGATCGAACTCGATTACCCACTCACCGACACGCGACAGCGCAGCGCTCAGGCCGCGTCCGTAGCTGCCGGATCCCTCCACAGCCCAGCTGCGATCGCCAGCGGTCGTGTGGGTGTCGGCCCACTCGATGGCTTCGTCGTAGCCGTCGCTGTTCGCCGCGAACTTCGCGGTCGCAACGACGCCGGTCGTCTTTGCGTGCACGACGGCGGCGGTGATCCAATCTCTGTCGGGGTCGATGCCGATGACGTGATCGACAAGTTCTGCAAGCATGTTCGATGTGCCTCCTCGTAGGTACTGAATGGTCAGTGCCGGCCTGGGAGAGAACTGCTACGACAGGACTGTGATGAGTCACACCGAACAAGGTGGACAGGCTTCTGATCAGGACAGCAACAGCGGGCCAGGCCGGCACCGGCAACCCGGCGGACAGATCGTTTAGAACGCACCGACCGGAGTCGGGCAAGGGATTATGTGGGTCACGCCGAGTCACCGACACCAACACTGGCCGACCTCACTCGACCGGCCCGCTGATACTCACAGGGATTATTGGGTGCTCGGCTCGGGCCGTTCTGCTGCGATGAGGCTTCTGACCACCCCTCGGTCCAGAAACTCATCGCGCCCGGACCGCGCTGCACCGCCGGCGAAGCGTTGGAGGTCGAAGCTCGATCGATCAACTGCATCATCCCGTCATTCAGCTGGCGCCCCTGGCAGGGATCGAACCTGCGACACACGGTTTAGGAAACCGATGCTCTATCCACTGAGCTACAGAGGCCGGGCCGCATCGAGCCAGCGTGCGA
>Ga0307378_10003996_pt1 | contig 21288 bp, 16 predicted proteins | sample UN1MG_FD_202238 | JGI IMG/M metagenome (GOLD analysis project Ga0307378, IMG submission 202238) | Soil microbial communities from Risofladan, Vaasa, Finland - UN-1 | ecosystem: Environmental > Terrestrial > Soil > Coastal area > Acid sulfate soil | place: Finland: Risofladan, Vaasa | collected... | reverse complement strand
CTTCGGTTAGGCAGTAAAGCGTGCTGCCTCCGCTGCCGATTCGCTTTCCGCCGGGATCGGGCACAACCATCACGTCGCGAACGCTGCTGAGAAACCCCAGGTCCTTTCTAACTTTCAACTGCGATTCGTACGCCCGGGCCTGGGCCTCATTAGACGCTGTAACGATCAAATAGTCCCACTGGTTTAATTTTGCACGTACACACATACTAATTGCCTGAAATGGATCAGCTCTTAAGGTGAAGGTTCCGTTTAACGCTTTCGGTAATCAATTGTAGGGTTTCGTCCAAACTTGTTTTAGGTTCCCAGTCAACCGTCTTTTTGATTCGCTCCAAGCTCGGCACACGCCGCATCATATCTTCTATGTACCTTCCATAAGCGACCTCATAGGGCACAAACTCCTTTTTGCTTTTACTGCCCGTTATCCGGATAATTTTATCGGCCAGCTCTTCGATGGTAATCTCTTCATTCGTACCGATATTATAAACCTGTCCTGCCGCCTGCTCGCAATTCATCAGGCCGATGATAGCCTCGAGGAGGTCGGCCACATAACAGAAGCATCGCGTTTGCCTGCCCGTTCCGTATATTTGAAGTGTTTCACCCTTTAGCGCCGTTTGAACGAATCGGGGCACGACCATCCCGTATTGGCCCGTCTGTCTCGGCCCGATTGTATTAAAGAACCTGCAGATGACCACATCCAGTCCGTACTGCTGATGAAAAGCCAGGCCCAAAAATTCGTCTACCGCCTTACTGCACGCATACGACCACCGGGATAGACACGTGCTGCCGAGCACAATATCGTCATCTTCGTGAAAGGGGACCGCTTCGCTTTTGCCGTAAACTTCGCTGCTCGAAGCAATGAGGATTTTCCTGCCGAATTTATTGGCGATATTCAGCACGATTTCAGTGCCGCCAATGTTAGTCTCTATCGTATGCACCGGGTCTTCGGCGATCAGCTTGACGCCGACAGCGGCAGCCAGATGGAAAATTACATCGCTTTGCTCGACCAGCGGTTCTATCAGCTCGGCATTTCGAATGTCGCCTTCGACAAACTCGAAGCCGGCATGATTTTTAAAACTTTCGATATTTTCCAGACTTCCGGTGCTGAGATTATCGATGACCGCCACTTTATTACCATCTTTGAGCAGCCGTTCGGTCAGATGAGACCCGATAAAACCCGCTCCGCCTGTAACTAATGCTCTCATGTAAGCCCCTTGAAATAAGTTTCTATATGCAAAGAGTAATGATCATTGGACAATAATCAATACCAAAGATCCGCCTGCGTCCGAGACAATCTGCTTGGACTCCGTCCCCGTCGGCTGCGCAAAAAGCAAATGCAGCCTCGCTGTTAAATCCAACTTTATCTATGGAAAATATTTCTTAGCAGTCGAACTCGTATCAATCAGGCGGCAAGCCGGTGAATTCTGATGTCCAGCCGGTCCCGGCCGAACGACTGTTCGACTATACCATAAGTATCGGCAAATAAAGAACATAGCTTTAGCAAAGACGATAACCTCAATTAGCCGCAGACCTTGTGGATGAAGCCATCGCGAGATTGCCGGCGCTTGGTCTTGTCTTAGGAGACGACACGTCCTTAGAGTCCTATAAATTCCTCGTCTCCGGGCTGATGGCATTGGTCGCAAAGCGTTTGGTTTTAGTCCAGTGCGTTGATTTCTCGATGGTATGAGCCGGCCTGTGGATTTCCGGAGGCGGTTTTTCCCGTCGCATCAGCCCTCATACGAGCAATATGTCTTCTCGGTTTCCCAGACAGTAACCCGGTGCAGTTTCGCCTTGCCGAATTTACCGATAAGTTGATTCCAGGCAAGAGCCGCGATATTTTCGACGGTGGGATTCGTTTTGCCGAACTGGTCAACGTCTGCATTCAAGTTCTTATGATCAACCAGTTTTATAAACTCCTCGTCCACTATTTTTTCATAATCGCCGATGCGAAAGTCATTTCTGGATGCCGGCATTTGTAACGTTACCTCGACGATGTAATTATGTCCGTGACCGGTGGGGTTTGCGCATTTTCCGAAAACCTCCAGGTTATGTTGCTCGGAAAACTCGTCGTTCCAGAGCTTGTGCATCGCCGCAAATTCAAACTTCTCACTAAAATAAACCATATCCAAATCCTTCGAATCGAGAGCTACTTTCCTGAAAGGATTGAGCTTCAGACTCAATTCACTCAGGCTCGCCGTTCCGAACTTATCGGCCAATTGGCTCCACACTGACCTTAAAAGCCCGGTTATTTCAGAAAGACCGATATGTTTTGCCCGATTGAAATCCTGCTTTATACGCCCGGCAAAAATCGGTACTGCAAATTCGCGGACGGCCTTGTCAATCTCGGTGACGTTAACCACGAATCCTGTCGCCGGCGCGACTCGGCCGGTGACTTCGACGGACAATTCGAGAAATATGGCTAATCCTTCGCCCGCCGGCCTGGATGCGAACGAATTATACCCTCGGTTGTCTTGCGGCAGGAATGGATTTATCGAGAATCGCACCTGCCTGACCAGTTTGTGCATCAGCGGAATCCCTCCCTATTTTCTACTTGTGCATCAGGCTCAGGACCTCGTTTCGGCTTCTTGAGTCTTTCTTGAAGATGCCGCGGAGCGCCGATGTCACCATTGACGAGCCGGGTTTCTTGATGCCGCGAATGGTCATGCAGCTATGAGAGGCTTCCAGCACGACTGTGACGCCCATTGGCTTTAAGCTGTTCATGATAAAATCGGCGATCTGGTACGTCAGTCTCTCCTGGGTCTGGAGCCGGCGGGCAAAACAGTCCACAATGCGGGCCAGTTTGCTCACACCGAGCACCATCCCGGTCGGCAAATACGCGACATGAGCCGAGCCGATAAAGGGCATCAAATGATGCTCACAGATACTGTAAAAAGGGATGTTGCGCAGCAGGACGATTTCGTCATAGTTTTCGGTAAAGACACTTTGGAGGTGAACTTTCGGGTCCTCGCGCATCCCCGCTAAAAGTTCGGCGTACATTTTTCCCACCCGTTCGGGCGTTTTCTTTAGCCCCTCGCGATTGGTATCTTCACCAATAGCTATGAGTATTTCTTTGACGGCTTTTTCAATTCTTTCGGTATCTACCTTTTTAATTTTCTTGCTCATTTTTGGAATATCTTCTTTAACAGATAATTACTTTTTCTTATTTTTCAGGCCGACTACATAAGTTGTCATCAGTCTGACTCCGAAAGCGCTGGCTCCCTCTGAGGTAAATTCCGTGGCTTTTTCGAAGTTCCAGACGCCGGCAATATCGAGATGCGCCCATTTTGTATCACCTGCAAACTGCCTTAAGAAGGCGGCGGCCGTACATGCCCCGCCCCATCGGCTGCCGATGTTCTTCAGGTCCGCTATCTTGCTCTTCATTTCTTTTGCATATTCTTCGCCGTTCGGCATTGGCCAGACTTTTTCGCCGCTGGCCTCTGAGGCTTTCTGCAAGTCTTTGATCAGTCCGTCATCGTTGCCCATCAGCCCGGCCATATACTTGCCGAGCGCGACAACGCACGCCCCTGTCAACGTGGCGATGTCAATAATGATGTCGCATTTCTGTTTGACGGCATAGCTTATGGCGTCGCACAATATCATTCTGCCTTCGGCGTCGGTGTTCTGGACCTCGACGGTTTTTCCGCTGAACGTGTTAATAATATCGCCAGGCCGATAGCTCGTCCCGCTTGGCATATTCTCCGCTGACGGCACGATTCCAAAAACGTTCACGGGCGGCGCAAGCTCGGCCAGCGCTTTCATCGCTCCCAAAACGGCAATGCCGCCGGATTTGTCTAATTTCATTTCATCCATATTCGCAGACGGTTTGATGCTGATTCCACCCGAATCGAAGGTGATTGCTTTGCCGACCAGCGCAACCGTCGGCAGAGTGCTTGCCGCTTTGCCGGGGGGGGTGTATTTCAAAATGATAAATCTCGGCTTGTTTTGTGAGCCTGAGCCGACTGCAAGCACACCGCCCATTCCCTTTGCAGCCATCTGCTTTTCGTCGAAAACCGTGCAGCTCAGTCTTTTTGAGCCGCGGGCTAATTCTTTTGCGGCAGCGGCTAACTCGACAGGAGTTATCACGTTGGCCGGCCGATTTGCCATCGTTCGGGCGTAACTTTGCGCCTTACCGATGGCGATCCCGCTCGAGAGTCCTTTTTTCAGCTTTTTTAATTTCGCCGAATCGGAATCGATCAGCTCGACTTTAAGCGAACCAAGTCGCCCGTTTTCATTCTCAGTGATAAATTCATCGTAGCGATAGCTGCCGAAATATGTTCCTTCGCCACAGGCGCGGGCCATCGCGGGCAGATCAAACCGTCCGCCGAATGCCTTGTGCAGCGCCAGGCTCATCGTCTTTGCTTTCAGCTCTACGGACTTTTTTGCCGCGTTTGCCGCTGCGTTACGAATCGTATCCAGAGTTGCCTTTTTCTTCTCGCCAAGGCCGACCAGCAGAATCCTTTTGGCTCCTGTTTGGCCGTTGCCGTAAACAACTGCGCTGGTCCCGTCTTTTCCCTTGAAATCGCCTAATTCCATCAACCGGTTGATCGCACCATTAAGCTTGTTATTAAGCTCTTTGTTCAGTTTATCCAGCTCTTTGGCGTCGGAAAACAAGCCCACGGCAAGTATATCTGTTTTGCACTTGCTGAAATCGACCTTCTGAGTTTTCAATTCGACATCAATAATATCTTTCATTATTATTAACCTTTTCTTTAAATCTTTACTTTTTCCTTCCGCTTGCTTTCGCCCTATGTCTCAGATAGCTCTCGATAAATCCATTGAGATCTCCGTTCAGCACCGCCTCGACGTTACCGATCTGAAAATTGGTTCGATGATCCTTGACCATCTGGTAAGGCTGCAGAACATAGCTTCGTATCTGATTTCCCCAGGCAATCTCACCCTTATTGCCATACAGTTTTGCAATTTCGTCATCCCGTTTTTGCTGCTCGAGCATATACAGTTTTGCCTTGAGCATTTTCATTGCCTGGGAACGATTTTTATGCTGGCTTCTTTCGTTCTGGCACTGCACTACGATACCGGTCGGCTCGTGTGTAATCCGCACGGCAGAGCTGGTCTTGTTTACGTGCTGGCCGCCGGCGCCGCTGGCGCGATAGAAGTCGATCCTGATGTCGTCTTCATTGATTTCGACATCGATATCATCCTCGAATTCCGGAATGCAGTCCACCGCCGCAAAACTTGTGTGCCGCCGCTTGTTCGCATCGAACGGGCTTATCCGTACAAGTCGATGCACTCCCGTCTCGCACGAGAGCTTGCCGAATGCAAAAGGCCCGCTTACCCGCAGCGTTATAGAGCGAATTCCCGCCTCTTCTCCCGGCGTAATATCAAGCTCCTTGTAGTCGTATTTATTTGCTTCGAAATACCGCGTGTACATCCTGAGCAGCATGTTTGTCCAGTCGCAGCTCTCGGTCCCTCCCGCGCCGGCGTGGATGCTTAAAAAGCAATTCTTCATATCCTCGGGCCTGGATAACAATCCTGCCAGCTCTATCTGCTCGCACTTCTTGACAAGTGCATCCAGATCATCTTCCAACTGTCTGAACTCTTCCTGGTCCGACTCGGCCGCTGCCAAATCGAACAGTTCCTGAAGGTCTTCGACTTCGCGGTGAATTTCTTCCACCGGCTCAATGACTGACTTGAGCGCGCTCAATTGAGATACTACCGACTGAGCCGAGTCGGGATTGTCCCAGAATCCTTCCCTGGACATCTGGTTCTCGAGCTTTTGTAGCTGGGATTTCTTGCTGGGCAAGTCAAAGCCAGTCCCGGATTTTATCAACCCGGGCCGACAATTCTGATATCGTTGATTTTAACTCCGTTACTTCCATATTTTCACCGGGGGCCTTTATATCACATCCGGCAGGAATATGCAACTGCCTTATTGCATTGAACGCTTTATCAAATATGAAATATGATTTGACAGGCAGAAACGGGGCAGATATAGTAAGAAAATCATGAACAGGTCTTGTTTTCATTGGCATTCAAGGAGAGCAGACATGAGGTACGCAGCGGTATTTGGAGCATTGGTCATTTTTATGGCAGGTTGCAGTCAAGCCAATACAGCTTCGGTAGAAGGCCAAAGCGAAATGCCCAATAAGAAGGTATTGATCGTTACCGGCGTCGACTATCCGGGGCACAAATGGAAGCTGACTACACCGGTTCTGGCTAAGGCTATCGCGGCGGACAAACGATTGGATGTTACAATCACCGAGAAACCGGGCGACCTGGCGAGCGATAAACTTGGCGATTATGATGTAATTGTGCTGCACTTTATGGACTGGGAAGTTCCCGATCCCGGCCCAAAGGCCCGTGCCAACCTCAAAAGCGTCGTCCAGAACGGCAGGGGCCTGGTGCTGGTTCATTTTGCCTGCGGGGCATTTCAGGAGTGGCCTGAATTCGTCAAAATTGCCGGGCGAGTGTGGGACCCCAAGCTGCGGGGGCACGATCCGCACGGTAAATTCACCATCAAGATCACGGACAACCGGCACCCGGCTATGAAGGCAATGAAGGAGTTTGAGACTGTCGATGAGCTGTACACGTGCTTAGCCGGCCAGACTCCGATTAAGGTCCTGGCAACCGCGCGTTCGAAGGTGGACGACAAGGATTATCCAATGGCCTTTGTACTGAACTATGGTAAGGGCCGCGTCTTCCACAGCGTGCTCGGGCACGATGTTCAGGCGCTGGACAATCCGTACGTCGGCCGGCTCTATCGCAATGCTTGCGCGTGGGGCGCCGGGTTGGAACCTTCGGATGAATAACCGCTGATAACAGAAGAGTAACGTTTTTTAGTCGGCAGGGGCGGTAAATGCCCTGTGCAAAAAAAGATAAAGTAGCATTAACCATAATAACTGCAAGGAGAAACTGTAATGAAAGTTGGATTTAATATGTTGTTGTGGACCACGCACGTAACCGAAGAGGATTTTCCCCGGCTTGAGATGCTCAAGAAGCTCGGCTACGACGGCGTCGAGATTCCGCTCTTCGAGGGCGAGGTTGCGCACTTTGAAAAGGTTGGCAAGGCGCTCAGGGATAACGGCCTGGGCTGCACGTCCGTGACAGTCATACCGGACGAGGAGCATAATCCGGTCAGTGCCGACGCCAAACACCGTCAGGGCGGGGTTGAGCACCTCAAGTGGGCAATCGACTGCTCGGAAGTTTTGGGCTCGGAAGTTCTTTGCGGGCCTTTCTTTCAGCCGTTAGGCGTTTTCACGGGATTGGCGCCGACAGAAGAAGAAAAGAAACGTGCCGCCGAGGTGCATCAGCAGGCCTGCGATATTGCGGCTAAAGCCAATATGGCCCTGGCCGTCGAATATCTCAACCGCTTCGAGTGCTATTTCCTCAACACGATGGCCGACGCGGCAGCCCTCGTCAAACGCGTTAACAAGCCCAATTACGGCGTCCTTTACGATACGTTCCACGCCAATATCGAAGAAAAAGACCCGGTCGGATGCATCGGCCCGCACATCGACGTAATCGAGCATGTCCACATCAGCGAGAACGACCGCGGCACACCCGGCAAAGGTCATGTCGACTGGCCCGGCACATTCAAGGCTCTAAAGTCGGGAGGCTACGATAAGTGGCTCGTAATCGAGGCGTTCGGACGGGCGCTGCCGGCCCTGGCCGCCGCTACATGCGTCTGGCGTGATTTCTTCCCCAGCGCCGATGAAGTCTATACCGAGGGTTTGAAACTTATCAAGGAACAATGGCAGGCCGCAGGTTAAATACCGCGATATGCCGGATCTCAATTTAAGAATGGAGGAATTGTTATGCATAGAATTCACTCAAAACTAATTTGTATTGTATTGTTTGTTATTCTGGGCTTTGTAACAGCAAATGCCGTTGCCCAGGAGGCCGGCTTTAAACCAATCTTCGATGGCCGCACGCTTGACGGCTGGAAAGCCGGCGAGATGAGCTACTGGTCCGTGAAGGATGGAGCAATCGTCGGGCGTTCCACCCCGCAGAATCCGGTCAAGACCAACCAGTTCCTCGTCTGGCAGCTTGGCGATGTGGACGATTTCGAGCTGAAGCTGAAATACCGCATAAGCGGCACACCCGCGGCCAACTCCGGCATACAAATTCGCAGCCGGGTCGAGCCGGCCGGCCACGCCATCGGCTACCAGGCGGATATCGATAGGGCCGGCAATTATGCCGGGGCGCTTTATGACGAAGGAGGCCGCCAAATGCTCGCAACGCGGGGGCAGAAAACCGTCATCGGCTCCGACGGCAAGATGACCAACAGCCCGCTCGGCGATGCTGATGCCCTGATGAACATTATCAAAAAGGATGACTGGAACGATTATCATATCATCGCCCGCGGCAACAAGATCATTCTGAAAGTCAACGGCCAGGTCACCGCCGAGGTCATCGACAACGACAAAGGGCAGCGTGATATGTCCGGCGTGCTGGCGCTGCAGTTGCACGCGGGCCCGCCCATGACGATCGAGTTCAAGGACATCCAAATGAAACGTACGAAGCTTCAAGATAGAAAGAAGATCGTCCTGGTGGCCGGCCCGCGCAGCCACGGCTACGGCAGCCACGAGCACAATGCCGGCTGCATTCTCCTGGCAAAGCTGCTCAACGAGAACATGCCGAGCGTTTACGCGACAGTATATCTTAACGGCTGGCCAAAGGACCCGACCGCGTGCGACAATGCCGATGCCGTCGTGGCATTCTGCGACGGGGGCGGTGGGCACGTCGTCATGAAGCACCTCGAAGAAGTAGATGCGCTGGCGAAAAAAGGCGTCGGTATTGCCATGCTCCACTACGGAGTCGAGGTGCCCAAGGGCGAGCCGGGCAACTATATGCTCGACTGGACCGGCGGATACTTCGAGACGTTCTGGTCGGTCAATCCGCACTGGAAAGCCGAATTCAAAGAACTGCCGAAGCACCCGATCACACGCGGCGTCAAACCTTTCTTCATGGATGACGAATGGTACTACCACATGCGCTTCGTCGAGGGCATGAAGAATGTCACGCCGATACTGACCGCGACCCCGCCCGACAGCACTCGCAGGAAAGGCAACGACGCTCATGGCGCCAACGAGCATGTGCGGGCGCGAATGGGCATGCCCGAGCACGTCGCATGGGCGTATGAGCGGGCCGATGGCGGACGGGGCTTCGGCTTTACGGGCGGGCACTGGCACTGGAGCTGGGCGTCCAATGATTTCCGCAAACTCATGCTAAACAGCATGGTCTGGGTCGCCGGTGCCGAGGTTCCGGCTGACGGAGTGCCGTCCAAAACACCGTCGATCGAGGAGCTTGAAGCCAACCAGGATTATCCGCAGCCCGGAGACTGGGATCGGGAAAAAATCCAAAAGTTGATCGAGCAGTGGAACCGTTAATAGCGAAAAAAATCATTTTGAGACTTTTCGGGCTCCGAATTTTGCGATGGCTGCAAAGTGAGGAGCCCTTTATTCATTTTGCTGGAAAGGGAACGATATGAAAACGTCATTTCTAATTTCGATACTGATGATCGCCGGGTATGGTTTATGTTCCTGCGGCACAATCTCTGCCGGGGCTAAGGTGTCGATAGAGAAGATTGAGGCCGAAGCGCCCGCTCTCGAAGCCTGGCCCGTTCTGAAACGCTATGACCAGGATCACATCGACCGGATAGCTCTTCCTCTGGGCGGTATCGGCACGGGAACCGTTTCGTTAGGCGGCAGGGGCGACCTGCGCGACTGGGAGATTATGAACTGTTCTTCCAAAGGATTTGTGCCGCTGTCGGGGCGTTCTACCGGGCCGTTCTTTGCGCTTTTTGCCGGGCCGGCCGGTGGAAAGACCATAACCAGAGCTATAGAGGGGCCGATTGAACTGTCCGGTTATGAAGAAAGCCACGGCAGCACGGTGCCGAACCACGGCTTGCCACGGTTTCGCAATTGTTCGTTCGCGGCTGCCTATCCTCTTGGCCAGGTTATGCTCTCCGATCCGGATGTGCCGGTGGACGTGCGCATCGAGGCGTTCAATCCGCTTGTCCCGGGAGACGCCGAAGCAAGCGGTATACCCGTGGCCGTCCTGCGGTACGTGCTTCGAAACAAAACTGATAAATCTGTCACCGCTTCAGTCTGCGGCAGCATGCCCAACTTTATTGGCATGGATGGTTCGGGCAGCACAAAGGACTGGAAGGGCGACCTGGTTATCGTCGGGGGCAAGGCCAACCGCAACGAGTTCCGCGAAGGCCGGAATGTCCGGGGGATATTTATGCGCTCCGAGGGCGTGGTCCCCAGGGCCCCGCAGTGGGGCACGATGGCGCTGACCACCACCGCCGAGGCCGGCGTCAGCTACCGTACGGCGTGGATTCAGGAAGGCTGGGGAAGCTCGCTGCTGGATTTCTGGGACGACTTCAGCGATGACGGCAGGCTCGATGAACGGGACGCCGCGAAAGAAGATACGCCGATGGCTTCGCTTGCCGTCCGGGTCGAATTGCCGCCGCACGCGACAAAGCAGGTGACATTTCTGCTGACGTGGCATTTCCCCAACCGCGAGACCTGGTCGCCGAAAGGTAACGAGAAGGACCGCATCGGCAATTATTATACCACGCAATATGATGATGCCTGGGACGTGGCTGAGAAATTCGTGCCGGAGCTTGCAAGCCTCGAACGAAAGACGGTCGGGTTTGTACGAACATTCTGCGTCAGCGATCTTCCCGAGGTGGTCAAAGAGGCAGCGTTGTTCAATATCAGCACTCTGCGGACCCAAACATGCTTTCGAACGGAGGACGGCCGCTTTTACGGATACGAAGGATGCAGCAACAGGAGAGGCTGCTGCCACGGCTCGTGCACGCACGTCTGGAACTACGAGCAGGCTACGGCTTTTCTTTTTGGAAAGCTGGCCATGTCGATGCGCGAGGTCGAGTTCGCCCACGCCACGGACGATAACGGGATGATGAGCTTTCGAGTAAATCTGCCGCTCGAGCGAGCAAAGAGTTTCGGCAAGGCCGCCGCCGACGGCCAGATGGGATGCATAATGAAAATGTACCGCGACTGGCAGCTCTCCGGCGACGATAAGATGCTCAAGACCCTCTGGCCCGGCGTCAAAAAGGCGCTGGAATTCTGCTGGATCGAAGGCGGCTGGGACGCCGACCGCGACGGCGTGATGGAAGGCTGCCAGCACAACACTATGGACGTCGAATACTACGGGCCGAATCCGCAGATGGGTGTCTGGTATTTAGGTGCGCTGCGGGCGGCGGAGGGAATGGCGCGCCATCTCGGCGAGGATGATTTTGCCGCAACCTGCCGGCGTCTCTTCGAGCAGGGCAAAAAGTGGATCGACGCCAATCTGTTCAACGGAGAATACTACGAGCACGAGGTACGCCCGCCGAAGAACAAGTCGGATATCGCGCCGAGCCTGCTGATCGGGATGGGCGCGAAAGACCCGACCAGGCCTGATTACCAGCTCGGCTCCGGCTGCCTTGTTGACCAGCTCGTAGGCCAGTACATGGCTCACGTTTGCGGCCTGGGGTACCTGCTCGAACCGGCCAATGTCGGCAAAACGATGGCCGGCATTATGAAATACAATCTCAGAGAGGGCATGTACGGACACTTTAACTGCATGCGGAGCTTCGCTATGGGCGATGAATCGGCGCTGCTGATGGCAAGCTATCCGAAAGACCGGCCGAAGAATCCCTTCTCGTACTTCACCGAGGTAATGACCGGTTTCGAATATACCGCCGCTGTGGGCATGCTCTACGAGGACCAGGTAGAAGATGGGCTCAAATGTATCAGGAACATCCGCGACCGCTATGACGGGCGCAAGCGCAGCCCCTTCAACGAGGCGGAGTGCGGCCACCATTACGCCCGCGCAATGGCCAGTTGGGCGGCAGTGCTCGCGATGACCGGATTTAATTATTCAGGCGTAGAAAAATCGATGACGTTCGCCGCTAAAGACGGCACATTCTTTTGGTCGAACGGTTATGCCTGGGGAAATTGTTCTATCAAACAGTCAGCGGGAGGCAGACAAATCGAGCTAGCGGTCCTGCATGGTGAGCTGGACTTATTGAGATTCGCGCTTCGCGGATTCGGCCAGGCGCGCTTTGACGAGGTTCTGCAAATCAAAGCGGGCGAGAAAGCCAGGTTTACTGTCAGCCGCAACGTCCGGCAAAGATAAAAGCCGAAATCTGCTGGCAGAGATTTGGTTTCAGCGGCCTTCATAACTGGAATATGTCTTTACGTCATCCGCCGTAGCGGGGTGGATTCTGATTGCCTGGCCGCCGCGAGGCGGTAGTTCGGCCTTTAAAACGGATGAAGAATCCACAATGCAGCGACTGATTTTCACGTGAGTCCGTGTCGATACGGCAGGATCGTCGGTGTAGATGTGAGCGACGTACCGGCGGTCCTTGTTCAAAAAGTCCAGCGGAACGTCGAAAGAGTGCGGGTCATTTCCATTCATGCAGCCGATGAACCAGCTCTCAGCGGAGCGGCGGGCGAGAACGGCGTACTGGCCGATTTGGCCGTGGAGAACTTTTGTATCGTCCCAGACCGTGGGGACACGATCGAAGAATTCCAATTCCGGCTCATTGCCGATGACGTTATTACCGCCTCCGGCGCCGCCGGCCCTCCGCGGAGAGCTGCTCGGCCGGTCGTACCAGTAAAGAAATTGCCATGGACTATAGAAACACACGCTCTTGGCCAATTGGTACGCGTGGCTCGCGTTGTCCTCGACCCGCCGGTCGTAGTAGCAAATTGTGTTGTCCCCCGCACCGGCCAGCATCCGAGTAAATAAAATTGTCAGAGTCAGGCTGTTGGAAGGTCTGGTTTCGTCGCCTCGGATGCCCTCCTGCGTCATGAGATTCGGATACGTTCGGCTGTAGCCCGTCGGGCGGTACTCATCGTGAATATCGACCATCAGATGATGCCGGGCCGCCTTGCGCACGGCCTCGTGGAGCCACGTGGTCCAGCGCTGCGAGCCGACCTGCACGAAGCCGTACTTTACGCCCTTAACGCCCCATTTTTCGTAGAGTGGCAGAATCTCATCGAGCTGCCTTTCCAGTGCCCGGCGGTTAACATACAGAATGATTCCGATGCCGCGCTGTTTCGCATAGTCGATGACCTGGTGCAGGTCCAGCGGGCCTTTCGAGCGTTTCGGGTCGACTGAGATAGTTCTGGCGTCGGATTCGTCGCTGTTTTCTTCGCCGTACCAGCCGGCGTCGAATTCGACGTACTGCAGATTGTGCTCGACGGCGAAATCGACACAGGCCTTACCGCCTGTAGTAGTTAAAGTCACTTCGCGGATAACTTTGCCTGGCTTGATCCAGGAAGTATCGTCGATCGCGCAGGGCTCGTTGAGGTTCAGCAGCAGGTAATTGCGTTCGAGCAGTTCTCCGGGAGTCCGGCCGAGCATAATAACCCGCCATGGCGTCGTCATCGGCGTCGCGGCGTCAACTTCGCTGTGCAGCGAGCTGACCAGTGTGAGCGGCCGGCCCTGCTCAGGCGATAGACGCATGCGCGCGTAATCCACCAGCCGGGCCTCGGCCACCGAGGCGAAAAGTCCTTCGTCGATCCGGACCGTCAGCGGTCTCTCACAATTGTTCTTAATCTTGCTGAGCGGCACCTTGCTATACTCGCCCTGGGCGGAATAGACGGCGTAAGCTGTGTGGTCGCTCGTGAAATGAAACTGCGTTTTCTCCGCCGAGATAACGAAGTTTTTGAACGCATCCTGCTCCGGCAGGGTATAACAGAATGCTGCCCCTTCGTTGTAAGCACGAGACGTAAGACAAAGCCGGCGATGGGGCGGGCGGCTTTCCCTGAGTTCGGCAACGAGCTGGTTGTAGTGGTCACGGATTGTCTTTCGCTCTGCGTAAACGGGTGAATACGTACTGTCGTGACTTGTCCGGGAGACTTCGACGATTTCAAAGCCGGCTTCCAGCGGCCCAGTATCCTTGATTGCGAATCCAAGGCGCGAATCGGCAATAACCAGCCGATCATTATACGTAACCTTATAAGTCGGGCAGCTCCGGTGCTCTCCAATGTCCTTGAGGTCGAATTCGACGATGACGTTCCCGTCCGGGGACTTGAGCACATGTTCTGCGTGAGCGGCATGAATCATTTCGAAGGAGAAAAGGACGAGAAAGACGCCGAAGATCAAACTCTGCAGCGACGAGTTTTTCGAGTGGCGATAATTTACCTTACTCTGCATGATAGTCTCCATCGTGATGAAAGTTTCATTTTACAATCCGGTGCTATTGGCTCAGAGTTCCTATGATACTGGTTGCGTTGAAGAATAAGTGTATAAAGATGGGTCTAAACAAAGAGCCGCTCTTTTCATACGAATAGCCCAGGCATACGCCTAAGACAAATAACGCCGGCCAGTGTCCGGGATCTGCGTGCATGATTGCGAAGAACACCGAGCTTGCCGCTATCGCCGGCCAGGCACTGTTTCTTATACCGAAAAAGGAGCGTATCGTTGTCTGAACAAATCCTCGAAACAACATCTCTTCGAGCACCGGCGCAATGACCACGGCAACAAACACAATCATGATGCGAAGCGGCAACTGCGGATATTCCGTGATCATTTCGAGCTGCTGATGCTGCTGCATCTGGTACTCGGCGCCCCAAATTAATTCGGCAACAAACATTGTCATGGTAATAGCGGCCATCATAAGCGGCCAGGCGGCCAGCAGATTCACAATCGCCATGAAAAAATCTTTCACGATTGTCCTGATGTTCAGGCCGAATCCCTTCAATCGCCGGGCGAAATGAACGTGTGCCAGAAACATCATTACCGCCATTGTTACGACAGCTCCAGTGCTCATAACCAGGTGATCCCTGAATATTTTTTGCCAGCCCTGCAGGTCCGGCGTCAGTTTTTGCACCAAGGCTACCGCCATCGCGACTCCGCCGAACCAGAGCATCAGCGGAACGAGGGGCAAATAGGGGGGCATGCTGTTTCGGCGGGGCATCGAATCGGTTAATGCTTTTGTGCCCAGAGATGTATCGAGCAGCCAGCAGGCGAATAATATCAGCCCTGCCAGCCAGATGAAGTCTGTTGCGGTTATGGTCTCAGCGAATTCCATTGACTATTTACTGACGAATATTTACAATTCTTGAATTGTCCGTTGTCAACCTCAAATTGTCAAAGGAAAACAGAGCATGGATGTATTTCGCGTTGAAGGACCGGTTCAGCTTTCCGGCAGCGTTCGTATAAACGGCTCGAAAAACGCCTCACTGCCGATCATGGCTGCGACCATTTTAGCCCCCGGAGAATCGAGACTGAAAGCCGTGCCTCATCTTTCAGACATTTCCGTGTGCGGCGAATTGCTTGAACGATTGGGCTGCAAGCTCACCCGCGGTCCGGACGGCGAGCTGTGCATAGACTCGACGGTCATCGACAATCCGGTCGGTGAATATGAAATCGTCTGCAGGATGCGAGCGGGGATTTGTATTCTCGGCCCGCTGCTGGCGAGGTGCGGCAGGGCGGAAGTTTCCATGCCGGGCGGCTGTGCCATAGGCGACAGGCCCGTCAACCTTCACCTCAAAGGCCTTAAGGCCCTCGGTGCACAAATCCATCTCAAGAACGGCTATATCATCGCCGAAGCGCCGAACGGTTTGAAAGGTAAAGATATTTTCATGGGCGGGCCGTTCGGCTCGACCGTGCTCGGCACTGCGAATGTGCTGATGGCCGCGACGCTGGCAAAGGGCCGAACCGTTATCGAGTCGGCCGCTTGTGAGCCGGAGATAGCGGACCTTGCGAACTGTCTGAATAAGATGGGCGCAAAGATAACGGGTATCGGCTCGCCTCGACTGACAATCGACGGGGTCGAGCAGTTGCAGCCGGTCGGCTATGAAGTCGTTCCGGATCGGATCGAGGCCGGGACCTTTATCGTCGCCGCTGCGATAACCGCGAGCGAGCTGCGGCTGCAGAACTGCCGGCTCAATGATATGATGGCTGTCGTCGACACGCTCAGACATATCGGGATTTCAATCGACGCCGAAGGTGACGGCTGTGTAGTCAGCCGCCGGGGCCCGATCAAACCCACCGAGATTACCACGCAGCCTTATCCGGGCTTCCCCACCGATTTACAGGCCCAGTTTATGGCCCTGTTGTCGCTTGCCGAGGGCAATAGCGTCGTAATCGAAAAGGTCTTTCCCGACCGGTATATGCACGTTGCCGAACTGAATCGAATGGCGGCGAATTTGCGCAAGGAGGGGCCGACCGTGATCGTAGCCGGCGTAAAGAAACTTATCGCCGCTCAGGTCATGGCATCGGACCTGCGGGCATCGGCGGCGCTGGTGCTGGCCGGGTTGGCCGCCGAAGGAACAACAATTATTAACAGGGTCTATCATATAGACCGGGGCTACGAAAGAATTGAAGAAAGACTGAATCCACTCGGTGCGAAAATTACGCGGGGAAAAGCTTAAGCCGGATCCCTGCTCTCGCGGGCACAGGTATTTCGGCTTCTCACTCAATCATTGTGGGACGCTGCCGCTCACCGACTTTCTTGAAGTGGGACAGTGCGCTTTCGCGATCATTGAAATCTTCTTTGGTAAATAAGAGAGTCGTCTGGCCGATACGGATTTGGTCGCCCTCTTTCAATGTGGTTAGCTCGGTGATTTTCCGATTATTGATTAGCACTCCGTGCTTGCTGTTCATATCTTCGGCATTGTGCTCGTTTGTATTCTCATCATACCGTATTCGCAGGTGCTTGCGAGAGACCATATCGTCCAGTATCTGCATGGGAAGTGCCTCGGCTCTTCCAATCACATTTGTACGCCTGCCAAGCGGCAGATATTCGCCTTTATGCTCTCCTGATGTTACGATAATAGAAGCCATTGCAACTCCTTGTTATAAACCCTTGCGGATGTAAGCGTATCAGTAAAATCTACAGCCACCTCAACATCGCCATGGCCAGTCAATATATTATGGGTCATTCGCGGCACAGTCAAATTCTTTTTGAGATTTTCAAATTTTTGCCGTTTCTCGAACGTCTTATCTGAACGAAACTGTAAAACCGGCTTGTATTTTCAATAAGTATTGCTGATGAGCAGTGGCGCGCAAAGCTGCCACAAGCGGAAGCCGCCGGAGAGCAATGATTCCTTCAAAGAGGAAGAATGCTGCGTTTTTCCATTGACGGCCGGCTCTTAATCGTTGAAGATATTCTGAATAGAAGTTTCCTCGGTCAAAAGTAAAGTAACGCCGGAAAAGATTCTTATCGAAAACATTTGAAAGGGATTAAACCATGCGTCGATTTTTTCTTATTTTCATGATCGTACTTGTGTTCTGCTCTCAGCAGGCATTTTCGCAGAAGGCCCCGACGGGTAATCCGAAGGATTTCAAGGTCAAGACGTGTCTGCATTCGGTCAGCTATGCCGGTTTCTGGCGGGGACAGGCCAGGCTGAGCATCGATGATTTTCTGGACAAGGCAAAGCAGCTCGGATTCGACGGCGTAATGATTATGGCGAAAAGGCCGCACGTTTCTGTTTTGGATTACGATGCCGCCGCTCGAAGGGCATTGCGGCGTAAAATAGAAGGCCTCGGCCTCGAACTGGTCTGCCTGGCGGGATACACGGATTTCACCGCGGGCGTTGATAAGGCGGGAATTCCCAACGTGGAAATTCAGGCGGCATACGTCGGAGAACTGGCCAAGCTCGCGCGCGATCTGGGAACCGACATGGTGCGAATCTTCACCGGCTACGAACGGCCCGGCGTGCCCTTTGACAAGCAGTATGCGCTCGTAGTCGAAGGTTTGAAGCTCGCCGGACAGAAGGCGGCAGAGCATGGCGTGACACTGGCCGTGCAGAATCATCACGACATCGCATCGCACCACGACACGATGTACTGGCTGCTCAATGAAGTCAATCTGCCGAACGTCAAGGCCGCTTTTGACGCCTGGACGCCGACGCTGGAAGGTTTGAGTCCTGAAGAAATCAGAGCCGCCGTCTTGAAGATGAAGCCTTTCATCGTTCACACAACCGCCGCTCAGTATGTGCGCATGCCGCGGTTCCATTATGAACACACCATGACGAATTTTATTCAGGATGAGACCATAATCCGGGCCGTGCCGATGGATCGGGGCTTTATCGACTATAAGACTTTTATCAACAGCTTGAAGGAAATCGGCTACCAGGGATACATCGCGTACGAGATGTGCGAAGTTCTGGACGGCGGCGGTGACATTGAAAACCTGGACAGGGCGGCGAAAAACTTCCTCGATTACGTGAAGGATTTTTGAGCACGAATTCCTTCCCGTGACAACTCGCCGCCGGTAAGCTTTACACTGTCCGGGAATCGACTTTATCTGGAGGTGCACGGCATGAAAACACTTACTCGAAGATCGTTTCTCAGGCGTACGACGCAACTGGCGGCATCGACGATTGCCGTTCCTTATGTTGTCCCGTCGTCGGCTCTTGGTAAAGACGGCTCTGCCGCGCCGAGCGAGCGGCTTACGATGGGCGCTATCGGCATCGGCGGCCAGGGCATGCACAATCTGCGGAATTTTCTTACCTGTGACGACCTGCGCATTCTGGCCGTCTGCGACGTCGATACGAACCACCGGACCAGGGCGAAGGAAACAGTCGATTCGGCGTACGGCAACAAAGACTGCTCGGCGTACAACGATTTCCGCGAGATACTCGTTCGCGATGACCTTGATACTGTGCTGATAGCAACGCCGGACCACTGGCACGCCATTCTTTCCATCGAAGCCGCAAAGGCCGGCAAGGACATCTACTGCGAGAAACCGATTTCCCTGACCATCGCCGAAGGCAGGGCCGTGGCCGATACGGTCAAGCGGATCGGGACCGTCTATCAGTCCGGCACGCAGCGGCGAAGCAACGCCTGCTTTCATTTTGCCGTGGATATCGCCCGAAGCGGTATGCTCGGCCGGCTCCGGATTCTGCACTGCTATTATCATAACGGCCCGACTTGTCCGCCGCAGAAGCCCGAACCCGTGCCGGAAGGTTTTGACTACGACAGGTGGCTCGGGCCGGCTCCCTTCGAGGCGTACACGCCGAGGCGATGTCACGGCTCTTTTCGATGGCTCTACGATTATTCCGGCGGACAATTGACCGATCTCGGAGCCCACTTTAACGACCTGGCCCAGTGGGCGAACGACAGCCAGCACACAGGCCCGGTAGAGTACGAAGGCCGGGCCGAATTCCCCAGGGACGGCCTGTTCAATACGCCCGTGCGTTTCGAGGTGGTCGCGACATACGCCGACGGCGTCAAGATGATCTATCACGATGAGACCGAGCCCGGCAGGGGCCCCAGGGGGAACAAGTTCGTCGGCACCGAAGGCTGGGTCAGCGTCGATGACACCGGCAAGGTCACCGCATCGAGCGATGCGATTATGCAGAAGCTCAAGGTTGCCCAGAGGGGCTATGAGTACATGATGGGCCATCATCGTAATTTTCTCGATTGTGTTAGAACTCGCCGGGTGCCGATATCCGATGCCGAGGTCTCGCACCGCTCGGTCACGACATGTCACGCCGGCAATATCTGCCTGCGGCTGGGACGCAAGCTGCAATGGGACCCCGTCAGTGAGCGATTTGTCAACGACGAGACGGCCAACAGAATGCTCGCAAGAGCCGCAAGATCGCCCTGGTCTTTATAGCCCGGTTAAACCTCGATCATGTCCCACAGCCGGTTAAGCGATTCGCTCGTCTTCTTTATCGCCGCATCTGGTTCCATCCGGCGGAGTTCCTGGTCGAACGGCTCGCATTCCACCGGACCGTCGTAACCGATTTTCACCATTGCGTTGATGAATCCTTTCAGATCGATCACGCCCGTCGTCGCCGGCAAAGCGCGCCGGTTATCGACCTGCTTGTCGACGTCGACACCCACCGGGGCGTCGTTGACGTGAACGTGAACGATGTCGTTGTTCGACAGTTCGAGCAATTCTTCTACCGTCCCGTGCGAAGTGTACCAGTGCCAGCTATCCAGCAGGAGCCCGACGTTTCCCGTGCCGATTGCCTCGACCAGCTCCATCATCTCGATATGCGTGCTGATAAAGGCAAAACGGCTTCGCGAGCGGGAGGTCCTTGGCCCGACGAATTCCAGACCCAGCCTGATGTCGTTGTCTTTAAGAACCTTCGCGGCTTCACGGAAGCGTTTTGTCAGCATATCGAATTGTTGCCGGTACGTAAGCTCCCTGCTGCCCGGCGTAATCCAGGTCGCAACGCGCGTTACGCCTAATTGCTTGAGAAGGCCCGCCTGTTTGGGTAGTTGCGCCAGGTCGCTCTTGAATCGGTCCTCATCTCTGCGAAACTCGACGGACAAACCGCCGGCGCCGTATCGAATACCCTTTTCTTTCATCATCTGGACCCATTCGCGGATTTCCGAGGCGGACTTTTTCTCGAATTCGCCCGTATTGGGCGTAATGCCTTCGAAGCCGTATTTCACTGCGTATTCCAGTGCCTGCCGCTGGTTGGCCCGCACGCCGATATGACCGGGCGCAAAGTTTTTATAGAACTTGACTCTGCCCTGCACCAGAAGCGGTACAGGGTTGCCCTTCGCCTGCGAGGCCTGAGCGAATGGCCCGGTAAATTGCAGCGCTGCCGCCGCGGCTATCGCCGACCGGCAGAACGTACGTCTTGATATCGCCTTTGGTTGCATGATTTTTAGCTCGGTCATGATCTTTTCTCCAATCCAGGATTTCCCGTATGGCTTCTGCTCAACTGCGCCGCTGAGCCTGACAGACAACAGACTATCAGGTTTGCTGCGGATATTCAAGCTTTCCGGTTGCTCCTCGGCTCCCAAAATTGGCTTTATTTGGCTTTATTTGGCTTTGTTTGGCTTTGAATTGGCTTTGTTTTTTCGCCGCCTCCGGCCATTAAAATCTCCATAAACCATTGCTTATACTGACTTAGCGTCATTTTGCTCTTTCAAAAATTGGCTTTGTTTTTTCAAATTCCTATTCGCAATACGCATCACGCAGTACTCAACACGAAATAAATTGGCTTTGTTTTTTCAAATAGATTTAGAATTTTCCGCCGTGCAGGGATTCCATATTTGTCATTCCCGCGAATGCGGGAATCCACTCAGCGTCCGATCCGGCATTTGAAATTGGCTTTGATTGGCTTTGTTTTTCGCTGCCTCGGCCCGCCAATATCCCCATAAACCATTGTCATTACCTACTTAACGTCATTTCGTCCTTTCGCAAATTGGCTTTGTTTTTTCAAATAGCTTTCTGTTAGACACGGATTTACACCGATTAACACTGTTGTTTGAGCCACAGAGTTAAGATGAGAAGGCTATTCCCCTCGGGCCTGTGAGGCTCGATAATACGCACTCGTATTTTAAGGTGCAATTGACAACGTCAATAAAGGAGAATAGCCATGACTAATGTAACAATCG
>Ga0307378_10003995_pt1 | contig 21301 bp, 24 predicted proteins | sample UN1MG_FD_202238 | JGI IMG/M metagenome (GOLD analysis project Ga0307378, IMG submission 202238) | Soil microbial communities from Risofladan, Vaasa, Finland - UN-1 | ecosystem: Environmental > Terrestrial > Soil > Coastal area > Acid sulfate soil | place: Finland: Risofladan, Vaasa | collected... | reverse complement strand
AAATATTCCACTGTGGGCACCTTTAACGAAACTAGGAAAAAGGACTTGATATTTATCTTCACCAGCAAAATCCCAGATCTGAAGTATAACATTTTTTCCATCGACTTCAAGAGATTTTTTTGTAATATCCGTACCTATCGTCATTTTCAAGTCTTCTTTGAAAGTTTTTGTTACAAATCTTCGAGTTAATGATGTTTTTCCAACTCCCTGTTCACCAAAAACACACAATTTATATTTTAATTGTTCTGAGATTATATACACCCCATAATTAGATTAAACGCGAAATTTAGTTTTTCTAAAATTCGTTTTATTAATTTTTAGGAGATTAAATAACACTTATTATGGATTTATATAAATACATTTTTTATTAAATTGAAGACCTATTTTTTATTGACATATTCTCTCCAGTTATTCTGGAAATAGTGGTTTAAAATCATTTTGTCTTGCTATTTTAATTAACTCCTTCTGTTCATTATCGTTAAGTTTCCGATATCTCTTTGCAGCATTTAACACTAAAGCCCAGAGTCTCACATCACAAGGTAATGAATATGTTGTAACCCCTTCTTGAGATAGGGTAAACCATACTGACTTTTCGACTAATTCTTGGTCATCAAGTGGTTCATACCAAGTTCTATAGATAGGTTCTTTCATCCATCGACCCTTAGAAATAGCCTTTATAGCAGTTACTCCAATGTCTTTTTCTTGTGTAATTTGAAGAATCTTCAAATAGTCATTTTCTGGAGAAGGATTTACCAGAGCTCCAACATAAACAGGTAATAAAACTGTATCGAAATCATCTGACATGGTAAGTGCTTTCTGGAGTAGCCTTACATCATTATGTACCGTAATACCAATATGATTTATTAAACCAGTTTCTTTTGCTTCTTTAAAAGCTTCCATAGCACCATTGGGTCCTAAAATTTGATTTAACTCATCAACTGATGATACTGCGTGGAATTGGTACAAGTCAAAATAGGTGGTACCAAGTTTTTGAAGAGATCGATTTAATTGTCTCCATGCCCCTCTCTTTGTTCTTTTCAATGTTTTAACAGCAAGAAAAATTTTATTTCTATACTTTTGAATCCAGGGGCTAAGCTGAATTTCTGCATTCCCATAAGTTGGAGCGACATCAATCATGTTAATGCCATAATCTAATGCAAGCTGAATAGCTTTATCAGCTTCATTTTGATCGACATACCCAAGTCCACATCCTCCCATTGTGATTATAGTAACCTTTGCTCCGGTTTTTCCAAAAATACGAGTTTCCATATTCCACCTCTGGAGTTAGATTAACTAACCTGAAAATAAGTAAATGATTTAAAATAAAAAATTAATAAATAATTAGAGAAAATTAAGAGCCTTTTTCAGCCCGCGCTAACTCTGCCTTTTTATCCATTATCGCCATATAAGTTGCTTTAGTATTTATCGGAGGGATAACTTCACCTTCTTTTTTTTCTAGGTGAATAGCCTCGGAAGTGCAGGTTGGAACACAAACACCACATCCAATACATCTTGCTTTATTAACGTGAGCTATAGCATCCTCAATATGAATAGCATCCATGTTACACCTTTCTTCACAGGTTGCACAACCTATACATAGATCCTCGTCAACAGAAGCATAGAAATTAGTTGCAAAGAATTGCGCCGGTTCTGACAATCTTTTTTGATTAGTAAGAATTCCACAACAACATCCACAACAGGTACATAGGCACATTGGTCTTTGAGAATTACCTGGTTGTATTACTAAACCATCCTCTTCAGCTTTCTCTAATATTTTTAATGCTTCTTCTTTTGAAATTTCTCGTCCTAATCCTTTATCTATATAAGTTTTTGCTGCATTTCGAAAAGCGAAACAAGATTCCCTTAGATCTGTCTTTTTACAAGGATCTGCGACAAGATCTTTTGCTTGTCTGCAAATACATTCTTGAACTGAAATTGGTGCTCCAACATTTTCAATCATTTCTCTTAATTCGTCATAATTTGAAACTTTTTGTTCATATTCTACACTTTCTTCAACCGGAATTACACGAAGTTGTGGAATGTTTGTCCTATTAAACTCATCTAGAAATGATTCATCAAAATATTGCATAAAATCATTATAAAATTCTTCAGTGAGACGATTTAGTTGAAATTCATAAAAACCAATGACTATTGGAGCATTTGCATAATATTTTATTTCTTCATCTCCTAATTTTTGTATACCGAAATGTATGAGACCCTCTTCATCCATCTTATCTAATTCACGTTCTAATTGTTCAATAGTTATACCACTATTCTTAACCTTTCTATAGATTTTCTTTAAAGGTAAGGGTTGGAACCCCAACTTCATTGCCAGTTCTGCCTGCTTTGGAGTAAAAAGATGCTTTAGAATTCGTAACTCAACACCAGATTCTGTAGCAGGATAACCAATTGGTAATTTATCTAGATGTTTTTGCAATTCTCGATAGATATCAAAATCCTCATTATTCATACTAGTTTATTATATTCAACTCTTTTTGAAATTAATTATTAAATAGTATAAGCTTTGAATTTTGATTTGTCATTTTTGGAACTTCTAGTTTAAATTAACGTAATCTCAAAAATTAATATAAGATTTGGCGGAGTCCGTTTTTCCCTTATATATTTACATTTTTAGTCCAATATTAATAGATGGTTTCTGAATATTTCGTTAAATAAGTAAATTTATTGTAAGTGGGTCAAGCGATACAACAATCAAAGAATGGGAATGTACAAAGAAGAATACATAAGTAAGTATAAAATACTAATTATTTAATTTTAAACAACCTTTTTCATTTATTATTCCTAAAAAAAAGAAGACTAAAATTGACTGAATATACTATTTCTGAAATTCAGGGTTTAATGGAAGCTGGGAAACTTACAGCAAAAGGTCTTACGAAAAATTTTCTACAAAGAATTAGTAAAATCGATAAAGCAGGACCAAAAATTAATTCTATAATTGAATTGAACCCTGAAGCATTACAAATAGCGGAAGTTCTTGATGAAGAAAGGAGAAATAAAAAGATTCGTGGCCCTTTACATGGTATTCCCATTTTAATCAAAGATAACATATCTACTTCAGATAAAATGATGACTACCGCAGGATCCTTAGCTCTTGAAGGCTATAGAGCTACTCACGATGCTTTTATTGTTCATAAGTTGAGAGAAGCGGGAGCGATAATCTTAGGTAAAACAAATCTTAGTGAATGGGCTAATTTCAGATCTACGCGCTCAACGAGTGGTTGGAGCAGTCGTGGAGGTCAAACCTTAAATCCATATGTACTTGATCGTAATCCTTGTGGTTCTAGTTCTGGTTCAGCAGTAGCAGTAGCCGCAAATCTATGTGTAGGGGCAATTGGTACTGAAACCGATGGTTCAATTATTTGCCCATCACATATAAATTCAATAGTTGGAATAAAATCCTCAATTGGGTTGATTAGTCGAACTGGAATAATTCCGATTTCACACAACCAAGATACTGCTGGTCCAATGGCACGAACAGTTGAGGATGCTGCTATTATATTAAATGCTATTGTTGGGGCTGATGCAGAAGATCCAAGCACTATAAAGGGCAATATTGAGATTCAACCTGATTATACTGAATTTTTGGATATTGATGGATTGCACGAAGCTAGAATTGGTGTTGCTCGTAATTTTTTTGGTAGAAATGAATATATAGACAAAATAATGGAAAAAGCTATTAAGAAAATGAAAGAGCTTGGTGCTATTATTATAGATCCAACTGATTTCACAATAATAAATGATCTCCAAGATCCTGAATATGAAGTTCTTTTATATGATTTCAAACACGATATCAATGAATTTCTTAAGAATAATGTACCAGATGACTTTCCTCAATCATTAAATGAGTTAATCCAATATAATAATCAAAATAAGGATAAGATTATGCCTTACTTTAACCAAGAGATATTCAAAATGGCAGAAGAAAAAGGACCTCTCTCAGGTGAAGAATACAAAACTGCTTTGGAAAAATGTCAAAAACTTGCTCAGCAAGAGGGAATTGATAAAATTATCAAAGAAAATCAACTTGATGTTATTGTAGCTCCAAGTGGAGGCCCAGCATGGCTTTTTGATTATATTAACGGGGATCATTCTACTGGAGGAAGTTCTTCTCCGTCTGCTGTTGCTGGTTATCCAAATATAACTGTTCCCGCAGGTTATGTTTTTGGACTTCCAGTTGGAATTTCATTTATAGGGGGATTATTTCAAGAGTCAGTGCTTCTTAAATTAGCATATGCTTTCGAGCAAGCATCTAAAGTACATCGACCACCAAAATATCTAAAGACGCTCAAAATTTAATTAGCTATGAACCCTTCCTCGTCACCGGAATTAAACTCATCACAGAATTTTGCAGTTAAGGTATTTTTTCAAAGTGGATTTACGTATACCCATTGCTAAGGCCCTATTTTCTTCTCCTGGGATAAATATCACATTTTTACTTTTAATTGCATTCAGTGAGAGTGCAACTACCTCTTCCGCAGTCATCCATGGCATTTTAGAAAAGTTATCACGACTAAATCCTCGCATAGAATCTGTATCATGAAATTCTGAATAAGTGAAACCAGGACATAAGGCTTGAATATAAATTCCTGAGTTTCTCAAATTTGAACTTAATAATTCAGAAAAAATAGCAAGTGCGGCTTTAGTAGAAGAGTACATAACACTCGTTCTAGTTATGGCTGACATTGAAGCGATATTTATTATTGCTCCTTTTTTTCTTTTTGTCATTCCTTGTATTGCGGCGTGACATAACATTACGGGACTAGTGTAATGTACATTAATCATATCAACATTCTGCTTATTTTCTCTTTCAATAAATGATATAGTGAATCCATAGCCGGCGTTGTTTACGAGAATATCAAGATTATCCGTTTCTAATATTTTAGAAGTAACTTTTTCTGTATCATTCAGATTTGATAAAGCAGCAATTAATACTTCAGCTTTAATGGAAAATTTTACACTTAATTCTTGACTTAGTTTCTCTAACTTACTTTTTCTCCTAGCCACCAAAATTAAATCAAATCCTTTCTCAGCCAGTTGACGAGCAAATTCTGCTCCAATTCCCGAGGAAGCTCCCGTTATTAAAGCGCTTCCTAGATTAACCCAATTCATAAAATTCTCTTTAATATTCATTTTTTCTATCACTATTTCAATAATAATTTCAATAAAGGATTTCTTTAATAGATATCTACAGTAATGATTTAAGGTATACTTTTCTTATTTTGAATTTTAAAATTAAAAACTTATAACTTAATTAACTTTCTAATTAATTGAGTAATAATGGAAGATTCATTAAAGCAATGGTTATCTGATAACAAAATTCAATATATCTTACATACTCACCCTGCAGTATTTACTGTTCCTGAAGCTAAAATTCATTGTGGACATATCCCTGGAACTCATTGCAAGAATCTATTTCTCAAAAATAAAAAATCTGGACAACTCTATTTAGTTACCATTCCTCATCAAAAAAGTCTGGATCTAAATCAATTCCGCAAAATGATAGGTGCTCCAAAAGTTCGTTTTGCAGGCCCTGAAGAACTTTCTGAAACGTTAGGTATTACACCTGGAGCCGTTTCGCCAATTGGATTGGTTAATGATACCGATGATAAAGTAATATTCATTATTGATGAAAGTCTATGGAATGCGAAAGAGCTATGTTGTCATCCAAATATAAATACCGAAACTTTACAAATCTCTGGACGAGATTTTCGAAAATTAATCGAGGCAACCGGAACATCTATGGAAATTAAAAATCTTCCATACTTAGAGCATTCTCATCTTAAAAATTAAAAAAAAATGAGAGAATTGTAATTTTTAAATATACTTCTTCTCGTTCTTCTCACTATCTCTCTAAAGCTGCGCGAGCCTTATCTAGATTATCAACTCCAAGAACTATCCTATTATTTTCAGCTAAATAGATCAAGTCAATATTAACTCCAGCATTACCGATTTTTCGAGCTATCTTTCCCCCTGTGCCGGGTTTTCCTACAGCATGCACGATATCTATAACTAGTACATCACGTATAGCCCGTACTTCAAAACCAGCTTCTTCGAGTGCCCATTGAGTTGTAGTTTCATCTTCAACCAAAATATGAACCACACCTTCACCCTTTTGGGGAAATGCACATAATCCTTCCATATTGATGCCATTTTTACCTAATGCTTCACCCATATCAGCTAAAGTACCCGGTTTATTTTTCAAAATAACAGTTAAATCTTTCATTATTTTATTCCTCTTATTTCCATTTACTTTATTTACTAGATTAAATCGAATTTTGTTATCTCAAGATTTCTTTCCATTGCTTAATTATGTCTTCTCCCTATTTAAGCTTTATTTTAAAATTTATCTTAACTATACACCTTTCCACATTACTATTCTTTACGCAAGATCCTAATTTTTATAATCATAAATTTTAATTTTACAGCTTTACTTTAATACCTATTATATGGCGAATAATATGACTAAAATAGCAGTTATTTCTACAAAAGATAGAGTTTATGGTATAAATAAGTCTTTAGAGTTATTAGGTATTAATCCTGTTAAAGGTAAGCATGTAATATTCAAACCTAATTTCAATACTGCTGATCCCCCACCTGCTTCAAGCTCAATGGAAACTGTAGAGCAACTTATTATTAAATTAAAAGAAATGGGAGCAAAATCCATAACCGTTGCAGAACGAAGTGGTCCAGCTAAAACTGCTGAAACTTTTAAGAAAAAGGGATTATATAACTTAGCAGAAGAATTAGGTTTTAAGATAGTTGATTTAACTGAAGTTCCCAAAGAAGAATATGTCCTCAAAAATCCTAAAAATAATCATTGGAAAGAGGGATTCCTTTTTGCCAAAATTTATGATGATGCTGAATGTATTGTTGAAACGTGTTGTTTAAAGACCCATATGTATGGTGGGCACTTTACATTATCTCTAAAGAACGCAGTAGGAATAGTTTCTAAAAAAAATATGGGAGAATTACATTCTTCTAAACATCAAAGGAAAATGATAGCAGAAATTAATTCTGTATACAAACCTGATCTAATTATAATGGACGGTATTATTAGTTTTGTAGATCGTGGACCAATGGAGGGTACACGAAAAGATGCAAATGTGTTTGTTGCTGGAACTGATAAGGTAGCCATAGACGCTGTTGGTGTAGCACTACTACGGATTCTGGGGACAACTCCAGAAGTATCTAAAGGGTCAATTTTTGAGCAAGAACAAATTAAAAGAGCAGTAGAATTGGGAGTAGGTATATCATCACTAGACCAAATTGAATTTATAACTGACTCTAAAGATTCTGAAAAATTAGTTGATCAAATTAAAGAACAGCTAGTTGCATGATATACCTAGAAGTCCTAAAAGGTTATTTTATTTACATAAGCAAACCAAACTTTCTCAAAATCCAATCATCAACAATTAGCTCTTGTAATATAGTCTTATCTCTTGAAAATTCAGATTGGATAGTTGTCTTAGGAACACAAATTACTTTCCCGTCTGGTAATCTAACAAATAAGGTTTTCACATTATCTTTCATATAATAACATTTTACTAGACTCACAGGTTCAAATGAATCCTGATCCTTAAATATAAAGTTAGATGTCATCAATTCCAAGAAGAAAATCTAAAATTTAATTCAAATGAGGGTGAGAAATTAGTCATGACCTTAAGTTCTTTTTGAATCCAATAATAGTCTAAAGATCCATTTAGAATTCTGGATGAAAGACTAAAAATATAATCTTGTTCTTAATTTATTTAATAAACAAAAAAAATGTAAATTAAAAAATAAGAAAAGGTGGCTAATTTGGATGATTTAGAACAACAATTTTGTGTACTTGAAGAAAAAGAACTTATTTCAGAAAGAAAAGCAAAGATAAGAAGTAAAAGGACCTTAACAGGGAAATATTATGCTGCTTTATTGCATAAGGAGCCTATTAAATGCTTATTAATAATTGGAGCATTTTTAGGGTGCATTATATCCATTTATCTTGTGGTTGAGAATGGGATTGCATGGTGGTGGATTCCACTGAGTATTATGTTCATTGGGCCAATAGGTTTAGTATTTTTTGCCTTAATACTTCCTTTTATCCCTTGGATCGTTTATATTGTATTGAGAGTTTTGATAGAGATAGCAATTAACAGTTAAATGAAATAATAAAAATTAAAAAAATATTCTTTTTCTTTACTATTTTTTAATTATAATCTAGCCAGTACTCATGAAAATTTATTGTGGTTTACTCTTATATCTGTTATGCAATTCTTTGATAATTGTGCTAAATGCTTTCTCAACATTTTGACCCGTTTTAGCTGATGTTCGGAAATAGTCAATATAAATGCCCTTATCAATAAATTTTAATATCTTTTCATCGTTCAATTTACTTTCATCAACTAAATCAACCTTATTGCCAAAAAGTATTACGGGTATGTCTCCACAAAATTTCTTAATTTCTTTATTCCATTTCTCAATATGTTTAAGGCTTTTTCTGCCAAAATCATTCTCTTCAAAAGAAAACACGACTATTGATGCTAGACTTGACTTATAAAACGCAGGTCGTAGAAAGTTAAAATCCTCTTGTCCAGCTATATCCCAGAAAAATAATTCACACCGATCACCTTCTATCTCTTCAATATATTCAGAAAATTGTGCTCCTATAGTCTGAATATAATCCTCTTGAAAATTTCCTTGAGTAAATTTACTTATTAAGGATGTTTTTCCTACGAATCCATCTCCAATAACAGTAATTTTAAATTTGAATTTACTCATTTAATCACCTTTTATATAGATATGTCACCTAGTTATAAATATCAACTGTAATTTAATAAATAACTTTTCATTGTGTTGGTTATTACTCACTAATAAATTATTCAGATTCTAAAGGTTTAAAGAGGAATTATTATGGTTGCGATAAAAGAAAGTAGAATGGAGGTTTTATTTGGTTTTTTTGGTGCTTTATTTATTTTAATTATTCTCCCTATAACAGCTTTTCTTACTCCTGGGTATACTCCATTAGAAGATACTATAAGCTCATTAGGGTTAGGTATTGCAAAATCCTTATTTAGTATTGGGTTTGTGGTTGCAGGTTCATTATTAATCCCCTTTTATATTTATTTGAAAAATGAACTAGTTTCCATTGAAGATAATATTAGAAAACTTGCTACAGGAATAGCTATTTTTACTAATATGTGTATTGGTCTTGTTGGAATAATCCCAGATGACACTTACATAAAAGCTTTTATTGCGTTTCATGGATTTGTGGCCGCAGTCAGTTTTATAGGTTCTGCAATCTATATTGTTTTATACAGTATATTAATGTACAAAGGACCTCAGTCTATAATGTATAAAGGTCCTGCTTTTAAAAAATATTTAGCTTATTATGGTTTTATTATAGGAGTCGTATTAATATTATTTCTTGCAACGTTAAATCCATTAATAGAATGGATATTAGCGACTCTTACAATTTCTTGGGTATTAATTACTGCATTCCAATGTATTTCATTCAAGTTTTCTAAAATCCCCGGATTATATTATAAACGAACTCAGTATCCTGAAGCTCTAAAACGATTTGAAGACGCAATTCAGATTTTAGATAACCTTAAAATGGGAGATGAGCCCATAACGGAGACTCTTAGAGAAAATATTGAATTTATCAAAGGTGAAATGGAAAAAAAGCCATTTCAATAATTTAGAAAATATTTAGTTAATAACCTATTCTCTCTTACTATATCTCAAATCAAGCAACATAAACACGATAGTAATAGGAATGTTCTAAATCTAAATAGATTAATGCTAGAAAAATATTTGGCTCATAAACTATAAGTATAATACTAAATACGTGAAAAGTTTTATCTACTATTGCTTTAGCAATTGTTAATAATCTGATCCCGTGGTTCTCTGCACCACCCTTATATCTTATTATTATACTTGAAAAATTATTTAGATATCTATAATTTATAGCCTTTTTATTTAAATATAAATAGTTCTTAGAGAAGTTTATGTTAGAGACTTTGGAAGACATGATATGGGATTTGAATAAGAAAATTCAAGAACAACTTGCAAAGGACGAATATATTATTATTAGAGATATGCATTTTGAAGATTTTGCTCTTACCCAATTTAAAAAAAATAATGAAATTTTTGACATTGGTGTATTTGGTGATGTACCTAAAGAAGAAATAGAAGCCATTAAAGAAAATGAAAAAGAATCCGAAGCTTCAATGAATTTTACTCCGTCAGATAAATATCGTGAAATTAATCTATCAATTCAGAAATATTTAGCAAAAAGTAAAATAAAAATTACTTGTTGGTGTATTGAATCTGACTCTGAAACGGGGAGATGTGGGATTTCAATTGGTTTTAAAACAGGAGCAACTCTATGTTTAATTTTGATAACGGAAAAAGATTTCCTTTTTAGATGCTTCTCTCAATAGATTTATTCGTTTACTCTTTAATTTTAAAGCTATTTTAGAAAATCCAAATGTTTGAAAGATTTTTACTCATAACTATACTCCTTACCTTCTCGTATCAAATCAGTCAATCTCTGCCGCTCCAGAGACTTTATATATCCTTGCGCTTTTATTACTCTTGTCTTTCATTGATTTGTTTGCCAAATTTAATCGCATTTTTTGTTCCGATCCACAATATTTTTCTAAATTTTCTTTGGTCGATTACTAGAGCTCCTGCTTCTTCGACTTTTGTTTTCATATATTCTAATGCTTTTCCTCCAGTAAAACGAGCTGTATTGAATACGATTGCTTTTTTTCCACTAAGATTTCCTATTCTCGCTAAGATTTCATCAAAAGCTTTTGGTGGAAAATTTCCATATGTGGGCATGCCGAAAATAATTAAATCATAACTCACAGCATTAAGAGTATTCAATTCCGTTTCAATTGCTGAAAAATCTTTATTTTCGAACTTGTCTAACATTTTTATCTTTTCAATAAATTTCCCGGTTATTTCGAGTGGAAAGAAACTCACTTCATGAGTAGCCAGAGCACTTGCGATAGCTTCTGCTGTTTTTTTTGTTCTTCCTCCCATTGTAAAATAAGCAATTAGAATTTTCATAATAAATAGTAATTTTAGAATATACTAATTCTTTTGGATTGGTTATAAAAAAAAAGAGAAAAAATATAGTATCTAGAATTTCCTTGATTTACCCTGTGTGTCAAAAGTTGCTATCATCCCACTTCTATTCTTAAACTCCCAATTTTTTCCAAAATCATTATATTTCCAAAAGTGTGTGTTACAAATTTTGAAATCTGAGAGGAACATACCAAAAAGAGAATTTTGAAGTCTTTGAGGATTTTTCCCATCAAGTCCAGGAGCATAGGATAAGTTCATTTCTCCATAAGGCATAGTAATATGGTAAGTATTACCTTCTTGACTTAAATTAATATCAACATATTTTATTCCTAAGATCTTTTTTAAAAGTACCCCACCAGCAATATTGTTAATAAATAAAGGTTCTAAATACCTCCTCTGTTCTTTAGTAGTTTTATCACTAATATATAGCCCTCCCTCTCCACCTTTCGGCAGAAGATCAGCAGCTTTATTAGAATATAAATCAATTACATTAATAGCCAATACTCCACCAATATCAACATCTCCAATTTTTCCCTCATCATACTGGAACAACTGAAATGATTTACATGGCGTTTCTCTGTCTCTCCCAAAATAATATGAACACAAACCCTCAGAGGCACATGACTCATACCACACACCTTTCGTACTCCAACTAATTCTCTCACTACCTTCTTTAGACATTATTTCACCCATCTACTATAATTTTAATTATTTTTTAAATTTAAAATGCTCTAGCATTTATAATTAAGAAGACCCATTTATTAAATCATACCATAAAAGGAACAATAGTTAAATCTCTGCTCATAAGCATACTCCATCCTTCTCTAGCCGTGTTTTTCTTGCTATTCCTCTCCAAGCTACACACCTTCATACCCTAAGCTTGAACCATAAATTGTCAGTTTATTAAAAATCTAATGAGAATATAACATAATACTTAAATGTCAAAGATGTAAAATTATTCATAAAAAAATCTAATTGGCGAATTTGAAAATAAAATATTACGTATCTTTAAGTATATTAATGGTACTTTTTTTAGGTTCTTTACCACAGTTTATCTTTTGTGATTTTTTACAACTCCAAACTGAATATAAGAATTATGATATTAAAAATAGCGTTTCAAACGAATCATGGGTTCTTTCTTTAGGTTTTATTCCACAAGCTATCACCATTGATTCAAATAATAGTGTTTACATTATTGAAGATGATTATTCATATGATTATTTATTAAAAATAGTGAAATATGACAACTTAGGAACACTTCTATGGAATAAACAATATGAAGAATTTCACCTTTTTAATCCTGTTATTAAAACTGATTCGAATAACAATTTGTATTTAGCATGTTCATATAGAAATCAGACTTCAGAATGGCGTAGAACTCTATTTAAATTTAATTCTTCGGGTGAAATCCTTTGGCAACAGATATGGGAATCAGCGAATATTACAGGTATAAGTGATATTGCTATAGATTCAGATGATAATATATTTATTTATGGTTCTTGGGAATCTACTGACTGGACAATGCAGAAAATTTTTATCATGAAATATAATAGCACAGGCGATCAGTTATTGTATCATGTAATTGAAGAAAGTAATTATAATATTAATGGAGTGGATGTAGAAGTTGACTCATATAATAATATTATTGCGTCAGGGAGTTCACAAATAAACGAATCTATTTATTGGGTAAAAAGTTATAATGCATCACTGAATTTACAGTGGTCTGTTATTAGTAAATTCGAATCGTTTTCTATTCTATCTTTAGATTCATTAGACAATGTGATATCCCTCGCATGGGATCGGGATATCATAACCTACGAAAGATGTTTACTTTTAGTCAAATATAATAAATCCGGGAATCTTTTATGGAATTATACATTTGAATCGCAATTTGTTAATCTTTTATGGCAACCAATACCCCGCTCAATGAAATATGAATTTGACTTAGCATTAGACTCATTCGACAACATATATATAGCGTGGGATATTGAAATTCCAAATGATTTGTATAGCACTGATATCTTACTGATTAAAATCAACAGTTCTGGAAGTTTTGAATGGTATCTAACTTGGGGAGGGTTTTATTGCGAGCAATCATTATCTATCAATTTGGATTCAAAAGATAATATTTATCTATTGTCTGAGCATTATTTAGTAAAAAATCCACGAAGTAATAATAAGTCGTTTTATAGAACAAATATTCGGAACCTCCTTTTAACTCTCCTTGGAATTTTCTGCATAGTATCTCTAGTTTCATTATATTTTATTATCATTAAACCAAAAATTAGGAAACCTTCACCTAATCAATAAGGATTTAATTACAAAAAGAATAGAGAATCCATAGAGATCTGGAAACTGAATATATTGTTGTACCATCATTATAACAGGGTAAAGAAATACTACGCTAAATGATGCTAAATTCGCTAAAGAAGATATTAATATTGTTCTTTTTAATGAGAGAGATTCAGGAATTAAATTTTTAAGGAATAACTTTTGAAATTCTAAACGATATAATACCCACTCAATTAATACCATTAAAAAACCAAATAGAATAACATAAAATACATATTTATTAAGATAAAACATCATAAGAAAATATGCAATTGTCTGAAAAGAAGGAAACAAAACTGTATTAACTAATGTCACAGAAAGAAATAGCTTCTTCTTAACTAAAAATTGAGATTTAAGAAAATAGTAAATAACTCCAAATTCGACAGTCGTGTTAATAACGAAAGCGAGGAATATCGTCAAAATTATTATAATTGGCATTTCTTCATATCGTACTATTATTCCAGAATGTACATTAGGAATAATAATGAAGAAAAGCATTGAAATGACAATAAGACCATAAACATAATTTCTGGATCTCACAATGAAACTGTAGGATAAAGTACTTTTTAAGCTTTTGTGCGCGTAATTCAATATTTCAATAAATTTTGAGGTTTATGTTGGAAAAAGCTACGCTACTATACATAAAATATTTATATCATTCAGAGAATGTGAAATTTAAAATTTTAAATCACTTAAATTCCCAAATACACTTTTCTTATTCGAGGTTCTTTTTCTAATTCTTCTTTTGTTCCTTTTATTTCAATTCTTCCATTTTCAAGTACATGAATAATATCAGCAACATGCATTGCGAAAAATATATCCTGTGTAACCAATAAAGTGGTTGTTCCTTCTTGTTTTATTTTTTTAATTGCTCTAAATATCTTTTTTTTTACAATTGGAGCTAAACCTACTGAAGGTTCGTCCAACAAGAGCAGTTTTGGATTTGACATTAATGTACGGCCTATCGCAAGCATTTGCTGTTCACCCCCGCTTAGCGTTCCTGCTCGCTGTTTTTTTCTTTCTTTAAGACGTGGGAATGTCTCATAAACAAAGTTTAATTGATCTTTAAAGATTTCCCTGCTTTTTACTATTTTGGATCCTACTTTAAGATTTTCAAAGACAGTTAAATCATAGAATAATCTGCGACGTTCTGGACAAAGTGAGATTCCTTTTTTAGTGATGTTATAAGCCTTTAAGCCATCAATTCTTTCACCTAGGAATTCTATTTTTCCTCTGTTAGGTTTTTCTAAACCAATTATTAATTTAAGGAGTGTTGATTTTCCAACACCGTTTGGCCCAATAACAGCATTAAGAGATTTCTTTTCAATTTTTAAATTGAGTTGTTCAAGCACCCTCGCGCTCCCATAATAATGATAAATGTTTTTTAATTCAAGCAAATTCTACATCTCTATCTTCTCTGGAAATTTTACTGTAATTCATTTTTTTCTAGAAACCCTTTAAAACTAGAAAAAAAACCATTCTTTTCTTTTTCATATAATAGATATACCTATTAAATAATAAAAGCTTTTTAAACCCTCCTCAATAACAATATATTTACAATTTTTATTTTATAGTTATTTATTTTCATTTTCCTTTAAAGATAAGGCAATAATTTAAAATTTCTATTTTTTAATGGAAATATTCGCTTTATTATCGGATTAACTTTTTAAATCGCTATCTGATAGGTTTTTTTTTTACTATTTGTAGCCTTACACATCTGGTTGTGACAAATTCTCCATCTGTATGAAAAATCCTCACACCCCTAGCTTGAACTTTATAGTTCCCCTTTCAACACCACACACTCGTGTAGTTGAGTGCGGCGGGTTATGAATCTTAAGAATATAACTTCTTTAAATATGATCTTAATGCGTCAATGTTATCAAAGTAAAACAAGCTTTCTTCTTCCTTAAAAAATGGTTTTAATAGACCTCCTCTTTTAAGCACTTCTGTAATTTCCGCATCTCTTAATACGAATACCTTTGTCTTTTTAGAAAATTCTCTAAAGGAGAGGATAATTCCCATTTCGATCATATGACCTCCTTTATCGTGTTCTATAATCATGATGATTTCATTCGAAAATTTAGCAATAAGATCAAATTTAAAAATTAAATTCTCAAGATGGGTACGTCTAAATTCTTTTTCAAAAAATCCGAGGTTATTCTCAATAGCATTTACAATCTTTTGTACTTCTTGAAGCGTAGTAAAAGTTTCTTCATTGTATGAACCACAAATAAAGATCTTGTTTTTCTTCAGATCGTAAACTGAAAAAATATTAGTAAATTCATCTAAAAATTCATCCCACGCATGATCATGTGAAAACTGCATTCTCTACTCACAGTAAATATAAAATAATTTAGAAATTCATTTATGGTATAAATTATTATATATCAACAATAATTGACTCAATTAATTTTGAGTTAAATTTAAATAATTAATTATGCTTATTTAATTTGGTATTGGATGAAATATAAAATATAAATAATAAGAGTGAAAAAGTTTTGGAAATTCCCAAAAACCTTGAAAATATGAGGAAAGAATTGGAAATCATATCAGAAAAAACACGATATAAAATACTGCTAACTTTATTAGCTAGTGAAAAATCTCTCTCATTCAGCCGATTAAGGGAACTTTTACCTTCCATTCCAGAGAATACTCTGAATTATCATCTTAAAATCCTTAAAGAAAAAAATTTTATTAAAAATGAAAAAAGAATGGGATACAAACGTTCTGAGCCTCGCTCTTTTTATTCTCTTAGCAAGAAATCAATTGATCTGCTTGGAAATTTAGGTTTAAATGATGTGAAAGAAGAATTTCAAGCGCTATTTAAACAAATGACATAAGTTATTTTAAGAAAAAAATAAATCTTTGCTCTAGAACATACTCCACCTCCCATTATCTCAAACCATACCGCTCCGCTTATGCTACAAACCCCTGGACCCTAAGTCTTATTAGATTTAAGAATCTTAAAATTTTTTTAAAATTTTTAAAATATTATTTCCTTAAACCTTGGAAACAAAGTAAAAGCATTTTCCTGGACAATTTTCATGAGGACTTCTCTTTCGAAATCATAATTTTGAAGACCTTCATTCATGAGTTTTACAACTCTTTCGGGTAAGAATGGATAATCACTCCCATATAATACTTGTGTTGGTTCCACTAAACTAAGAAGGGAACTTAGTGTATAGGGGGTTGCTGACACTGCCGTATCATAATAGAAGCGTTTTAACTGATTAATTATCTTTTTATTTCCAAAAGTAATTCTCCAAGTTATAAAGGGAACCGTTCCTCCTCCATGTGAAAATATAAAACTTATATCCGGAAAGCGTTTTGTTGCTCCTCTATGTATAAGATTAACAATTGCCCTTGTAGTATCAAAAACGAATTCTAAAACTGCAGGTTTTATTATCATGGGTAATGTATCTAAAGGAGGCACACTTGGATGGACAAAAACCACAGCTTTCCTGCGATTTAACTCATAAAAAAGATCATCATAATGGGCATCTCCGATGTATATACCCCCAAAATTTGTAAGTAAAACCACCCCATCTAGTTTTAATGTATCTAGGGCATATTCTAATTCAACTATGGATGCCTCTATATTTGGTAGGGGTAAAATAGCAAACGCACCAAAGCGATTTGGGTATTTATTCACTATCCGAGCAGAGATTTCATTACAATTGCGTGCTAACTTTTGAGTAAAAGCATTATCTCCAAAATAAATACCTGGTGCAGAAATTGAATTAATTGCTATAGCTATCCCTTGCCTATCCATAAAAGCAAGAGTGTTTTCAATATCCCACTGAGGGAATGGTTCACCAACAGCATTTTTGATACCTACTGAGGCTAAATCTGCAAGATATTCTTTAGGTACAATGTGATGGTGAACATCAATTTTTTGAGAGTTTGTTGGCATATTTATCTAATAACTTTATATTCTTATAGGATAATATTGGAAAGGAGAAGAACTCCTTATTCATTAATTTTTGAAATATGTAATTATTTTTTTCATACACTTATTTGAACTTGGGATGTATTTAAGACCACACAATATTGAAACATTAAATAGAATTATATGTTTTGCACCCACTTTGCTATAATTTTCAATTTGACCAATAATATCATCAGGACTACCATTTAAGTAAAAATCATGGCACATTTTATTAGGGATCTTTTCAAGTATTTGCAACAATGACTCTTTATCGTAATGTGTAGGAATAAATTCTAAAGTTCCATCAATATTTTCTCCAAGAGGATGTGATAATCCATATGGCTTGAAATCTTCATGATATAACGTAATTAGGTTATTTTTCGTAATTGGATTTTTGAGCATTTTATCGACTTCTTCCCTATCCTCATCGGTGATAACTCCCAAAATAACTGCAGGAGTAATCTCATCCATATTTCTACCTGCTTTCTGTGTGTATTTTCGAAGAATCCTTAGTTTTTCTCTATAAACTTCGGGTTTTAAAAATATAGGTAACCAACCATCACCTAATCTGCTGGTTATATCTAGCATTCTGTTACCACGAGCCGCAATCCATATTGGGGGAAATTTTCCTTTTTTAAAAGGATTTAATCTGAGGAGGGCATTTTCTAACTTCCAAATATTTCCATCATAATTTATTTGTTCATCACTTTCCCATAATTTTCTAATAATAGTAACGGCTTCTTCTAATCTACTTACAGGTTTCTCCCATTTAATTCCGTAGGGAACGGTATTTTCTTTTTCACCCGCTCCTATCCCCAATATTGACCTCCCTCTAGATAATTCATCTAAAGTCAGAAAGGTTTGCGCAAGTACCGCGGGATTCCTTCTAAAAGCTTCGGTTACTCCTGTCCCGAGGTAAATTTTTTTTGTGTTTAAGGCAGCAACAGTCATCATAGCAAAAACATCGTATATTAGATGGGGACTGGGGTAAACTGTAGCAAGATCAGTAATATCTGGAGTCCATATAGACTCCGGTATCCAATTTAAGATATGATCGGCAAAAAATATGGAATCATATCCCTCATTTTCATAGCTTTTGACTGTGTTGATATTACTTTTAAATGGGGGTATAAATGTTCCCTCTCGTCCTATCTTAAGATCACTAATGTCCATAATATCAAATTTTATAATTCTTCAAATTGGATTGTAATACTTTTTCAACAATATCGACCACCCGGTAACCACTTTCTACAGAACCAGGAGTTCCTATAAGACCTGGAGCGATGCATGAATCTCCTACGTTAAATAGATTAGGTATCGGCGTCTCTAATGGCATACCATAACCAAGCCAAGTTCGGCCTTCAGGCCATTCATTGATAATGCCGCATGCTCTCATTTTTAAAATCCGACCATGCTTCTCGAAATCTGGAAAAAATTCCCTAATATCACTCTTAACCTGTTGCATTTCGTATTTTATATCCATAGGATGGAGGGTTGATTCGGATTTAGCTGAAGTGTAAAAAAGATGTTGCCCCGGTGGAACAAGTTCAGGACAGATATTACTAATAGGAATAACAGTTTTAATTCTTCGTGATCCCATTATTATTTCCAACCCGTCATGTATTCCTTCCAAACATAGAGGCTTATTGCTTGCGACTAGAACCAGTAAACATGGGCTTGGTCGGAGTTGTATACGCATCTTTTCAAGATATTCATTATCAAAATTTTCTTTTCCTGCCAGGCTTACCGTCGATTTAGCCCCTGTATTACTAATAACCATTTTGCATTTTATTTCAATTTGTTTTCCTGCCTTTTCAACAATTACACTTGTAACTTTTCCCCCATTGATAATTATTTTCCTCGCAGGAGAATTAGTCCATACAGCACCGGTTTTCTCAACTACTCTAGCAAGTTCTTCTGCTATGCTGAGGTTTCCGTCAGGTGATATATAAAATTTAGTCATTTCTTGGAAAAGGAAAAATTTTGAAACAGGTAACTCCCAAGAATGAGCCATCATCAATCCTGTACAGAGAGTATCAAAAGCATCGTGCACTTTTTCATTCTCAGTATATTGGAGAAGCCAATCTCGCACAGTTATAATTTCTTCTTGATTTATTCCCCGCATTTTTTTATAATAACCACGCATAATTTTACTTAATTCGACAGGTTTCACAGGGCGTTGCTTCTTTTCAGCATCTTTTCTTTCAAGCTTATCTATTATATCAAGAGCTTTTGGTACTCCTATTTCTGCGGGGATTTCATATCTTTCTCCGTCAATTCTATAATAAACTCGGGTTATTGATCTTAAATTATCAGTCCTGATTCCCATATCCTCAAGCAATTTTACCACCCACCCATCTGGGATAAGAATCGCACCAGTGGGCAATTTGAACCCTTCATACTCAAAAGTGGAAAATCTCCCTCCTATACGATTTCTACTCTCCACTATAAGAGTTTTAAATCCCTTACGGGAGAGGAGACTTGCTGCTGTTAATCCACCCAAACCTGATCCAATAATCACTATATCATAATCATCATCTATCATGTCATCCAGCACCTCCAGCATCTCCAGTTGGATCACTAGCGTTGGTTTCTAAGATATCTTGACCAGTCTTTGCATCATATTTTTCTTTTAATTTCTTTTTCATTTATCCACACCAGAATTACCTGTCATACATAATTGATTTTATTTCCATCCACTATGAGAGCTTTTTCTAATGGTAAAGACATATTTTATCTGAAATACTTTTTAGATATTAATGATAATTAGCATTTTAGAAATAATAAAAGTTTAGACAATACCAATTATAATAGATTAATGAACACAAAACTTTGGATATAAAAAAGTCTAAATTCCAAAATTCTAGTTTTTATTCTTTTACCAAAATTCCTCTTAAATCAGACTCTGAATTTACCTTTTCATAGAATATTAAAAATAAAGGTAAAATCTACGCTAGAGAACATACTCCATCTAAACCTTCTCATCTCAAATCGCTTGAAACTTATCGCTCCTTACCGCATCCAATCCCCTACATAAACATGGAGTTTCTTATAAACTTTACTACATTTTCCTAATCTATGAAAATTTCGTAGTAAATGAGAATTAATATAACTTCTAAATCCTCGTTTAATAATAGATATTGCTCAAACGAGTGCTGATGGAGACATATATAACCACAGTGCCACTCATACTTCATAATTATCTCTACAAAGATCAATTCATTTAATATCAATGTAGATTTATTACTATACACATGGGGGATTTGATTGAAATTCAAATACCAGTCAAACTCCTCCCAATAATAATCCCCTCTCAAAAGAAGTGACTGGTTATTTTTATCGTTTAAGCTAAATATCCTATTGTCACTATAAGTTAAATATAATCTAGAATGGTTTTCACCCATAAAAAAATAGTGCAAATAATGCTCATAATACGGCCACAATTTAATTCCAATATCATTTTCAATTCGGTTCTTCAGAAGGTGTATTAAATCCCTATCAACATAACTGCTAATACCCGTATCCATATAATCATGATGAAAATTATACAAATAAGCTGTGTAATCTAAATTTTCAACTTTGTGTATGATTTCCTCTCGATTTGACAAATTAATATTGTATTCTATTTTGTAATAGATTCTAGGTCTAATTACAATCAAATTGTACAATACTGGAACTATAATAATCCCCGCTACTAAAATACTAACAAGTAAAATGCAGCGTGACTTCTCCCTATCTATCATCCATTCAATTGCCTTTTACAAATTGTTACTAAATTAGATATTTTGCCGAGTTTGGATATTTTCAATGAATAAGAAAAGAAAATAACTATTGTTAAAATAAGAAAAAAGAATAAATAAATCTTTGCTCAAGAACATACTCCATCCAACTCTTCTCAGCTCAAACTACCTAACAAAAGTATTTCGATCTCCTATTTTCGAAATCTCA
>Ga0307378_10003993_pt1 | contig 21309 bp, 17 predicted proteins | sample UN1MG_FD_202238 | JGI IMG/M metagenome (GOLD analysis project Ga0307378, IMG submission 202238) | Soil microbial communities from Risofladan, Vaasa, Finland - UN-1 | ecosystem: Environmental > Terrestrial > Soil > Coastal area > Acid sulfate soil | place: Finland: Risofladan, Vaasa | collected... | reverse complement strand
GTGACCGGCTCGCCGGCATTCTCAAAAGCGACCTCGCCGGGACCGGATATTTTGCTCCAGGCAATTGTCGAGGCGCCTTTGCCGCCTAACGTCTTAATAGCTCCATTCAGAGAGGTCTTGCCCCCCAATATGACAACGCGATCCACGCCTGCATCCACTCCCGGCGGAAAGTCGGGCGACTTGCCGGAGTCATATACTTTCCATTCCAGAATGCCGGTCGAATAGGTGTCATTCGAATCGATTTCGAGCCTGAGCCTGGATGTGCGAACTTCGTCAAAGGTCGTGGTGTTGTATTGATTTTCCGCTATGCCCAGACCTGACGGATTGCTGACCGGCACGAAATCCTCACCGTTCCAATAAAGCAGCCGGCAGGCCTCGGGCAGGCGAACACCGCGGCGGTCGTCCCACCAGTAAACATCGATCTTCTTAGTGCTTATGGGCCGGCTCCATTCGTACTGCACCCATTGAGTGGCCCTTCTGGGCCAGTTGCCGTAAGATCCGCGGCGACTGTCACGCGAGTTTGGCGGGTCGTACTCATCGTTGAGTGCCGCCAGCGCGGTATCACCGGAGACATAAGAACTGGATGGTTCGGCGACAACGGCAAGGTTAACTCCCGAATCAGTCCTGTCTTGTGCCAGAGCGTTGCAGCTAAATACGACGGCCGCGACGACCAGGAGTGCCGGCATCAAACGAATTAAGGGCGTCGTTTTCATTATAAATCTCCTTATTATGCTATAGACAAAATATAGTTTGTTTTTTTCGCTAACGTTCCGCATCGGCGCGGATCATGCGAATACCGAATATCGCCGCGACGACGTTTCCCTCGGTAGCCTGGAAGCGCACGGTGACTTTCTCCTTGCCCTCGACCAGATTGGCGCCGACGGCGTACTCGACGTCGTAAAAACGTGCCGGACTGCTCCTTGTTACCTCCTGATGAGCTGCGCGCCGGCCGTCCACCAGAATGTCGAATATCGCCCTTCCCCTGCTGTGATGGTCGCTGCAATACGTCACCACCAGCGCCATCGGGTGGTCGGATTCGACGGGCAGGTCGAACGAGAACCAGCTTCTTCCCCATCTGCCGGGTCGTCCCATCATCCGCACAACCCATGCATCGCCCGGGCTTTGATAGTTGAAATCCCGTTCCGGCTGCATCTCGCCCGGCTGGGCGTAGGCCACTGTTGCCGATTCGAGCTTTCGCAGACGCTCCTCCTCGGCGGCGTACTCTGCTTCTTTCTCCTTCCATTCGGGCTCGGTAAAGAGGTCCCAGTACACCGCGTAGGTGCGCCTATGAAGACGGTAAAACGGAACGAAATCCACATCGCGCTGCCGCCCGACGCCATCGCTGCGGAAATGGCCCGGCTTGTCGGGTATCGGCTTTAACCACTCTTCCACGGGTCGCTCGGCAGCGATGAATACGGGCGTCCTTTTCCGGGAGTAGCCGGCTCTGCCTTCTTGCCCGCCCCGCTCTTCCGGACCCAGATCGCCGGCGAGCACCAAAGGACCCCACATGATGGCGACACGGCGAGGATTATCCGGCAACGGTTCCAGCCGAAGCGTTTTAGGCAGGATTAGCTCCACGATATCGCCGGTCTTCCAAGTCCGTTTCAGTTCCACATAGGAGCCGGACTTTTGCAATCGGCGATCCGCGACCTGACGGCCCGACTCCGGAACATCACGAAGAGGGTCTATCACGTCCTCGGACACAGGCTGACCGTTGACTTTGACGCTGAAACCCTTGCCTGCCCAGTCCGGGCGGCGCAGGGCAAGAACGAATTGCCTTGGGGATTCCAGCGTGAGTTTAAGCGTCGCCGAATCTCCTTCGGGAAAGTCGGTATCCATCTGTAATTTGACTCCCGCGGCGGGCCACTCCGCAGTAGATGGTGCGTACAAATTCACCCACAATTTGTCGCCGGACTCGTAGTAAATCCCGTCGGCGTGCAGGGCGTGGCTCTCCATACCGGTTCCCACGCAGCAGGTAAAGCTGTTGAACATGTCTGCGTATTCGTGACGGACGGACCGGCCTACGGGAACCATGTAGCATGTCCTGCCGTCTTCGGGATCGATGGAGGCCAGAATATGATTGAATAGAGCCCGTTCGTGGAACTCGGCGTAGTGGGCATCGGGTCTCAGCGAGAAGAGCCGGCGGGTCAGCTTGAGCATGTTGTAAACGTTGCACGTCTCGGCGGTGCGTCCGTCGATGCGGTCGCTCAGCATATCTGGCTTGCCGAAGTATTCGTCTTTGCCGTGGCCGCCGGTGGCGAAGCTGTGGTGCTGAACGACCGTGTCCCAGAAAAATCCGGCGGCGATGATGTCACCCGGTTCGCCAGCGTAGGCGTAACGGTCAGCAGAGCCGACGAGCTTGGGCACCTGCGTATTGCCGTGCTTGCCTTCGAGGACATCCTGGTGGCGTTTGAGCGGCTCGACGAAGGAGCGATGTTCGAAACAGTAGGAAAGGTCCAGCCATCGCTTGTCGCCCGTATCGGCGTAGAGATCGGCCAGCACTTCATTCATGCCGCCGAACTCGGTGTTAAGCATTTGCTGATTCTGGGATTCGGTAAGCCCGGCAAGAATCCCCCGGGTCCATACGGCGATCTTTATCTCGATTTCGAGAGCGGTTCGGTTGCCAGTATAACGATAAGCATCCCGCAGGCCCGCGAACGTCTTGTGCAGGACATACCACGGCACCCAAAGCCCGTTAAGATCGAAGCCGCCCGAGCGAATGTTTCCCCTGGCCACTGCGTCAAAGCACTCCCGAGCACCCTCCTGAGCACTAAGATAGCCGTCGCCGTGCTTGTCCTGGACCTCCTTGAGTTCCTTTACGATATAGTCCGAACGCTCCTTGAAACGCGAATCTCCCGTGGCGGCCCACATAAGGCTCACGGCCGAGAGGTAATGTCCGGCGATGTGACCGGTGAGATTTCTTCCGCCGCCGTCCCAGCCGCCGTACGGTTTGGCTTTTGGCTTTAAGCCGGCACTCTGGCGGTAGTATGCCAGCATCCGGTCAGGCTCAAGTTCCAGTAGATATTTGGCGTCCAGATCCTGCGCCTGCTTGAGAGGCCCGCCAAGCAGTCGCACGTTGCTCAAGTCCAAAGGACGGGCCCTAAGTGCCTCATGGGCTTTCGTCCCGGAATCTTTTAGCTGTCCAAAAGCATGGTAATGAAACATTAAAACGAATGACACAATGGTGAGAACATATTTTTCCATAATATTCTCCATTAGCAGCGGTCACGGACCAGACAAAACTTGACTGGACTAATTGATAATGTCGCATTATACTCGCAATTCTCGAAAAGGCAAAAATTTAGCGCCGGCTTCGGATTATAATTGATGCTTGTAGATTGAATCTTTTTTTGAGGAAAGGCATTGAAAATGAAATTTACGATGCAGGTTATCATTGTTGTTTTATTTGTTAATTTGATGCCGGGGAGACTTGTTCCCGCGAAGTCCGGCGATGTTTCAGAGTGCCCGGAGGTGACTACACCACCTGAATCTTTTTTTGAAAAGGTCCGCGAAAAAGACAGACAGGCGGCACGGCAGTTTTACCGTAAGTATATCGATGTCAAGGGTATGCCGGTCGTTGCCGCTGCAGAAGTTGCGGACCTGGCGCTTCAGCGTACTTACGAGATTGTTACACATATGCTGGCCGGCCGGCCTGATGTGCTTGAGGCTATGGTTGATAGGGGCATGTACCTGGTCATCATCGGCAAAGATCAGGTCTATACCGATTTGCCCGAGAACAGGAATGCCCGAAATCCGGATTATCTCAACGAGCGTGTTCGCGGCACCGGCGGCCATCCCACCAGTTTCGGCGAGGAGAATCTGCTGAGCTTGCCCGTCGACCGCTACGACGACGAGAGTATCGCCGTACATGAATTCTGCCACACGATCGACAGCGCGCTAAGAAGAATAGATCCGACGTGGAGGGATCGCAAGGATGCCGTGTACCGGAATGCGTTAAGTAAAGGTCTATATAAGGACACCTACGCAATCGGAAATTCCGCAGAATACTTCTGTGAAATCGCGCAGGCTTATTTCGACTGCAACCGCGTCAATAACTGGAACCACGGCCCCATCGGCCTGCGAGAGCAGCTCAAGATTTACGATCCGGCCGGATACGAACTGGTCAGAAGCACGTTTAACCTGAGCCCCGATCAGGACTGGCGTTATAGCTGGCTGCAGAGTCTGCCGAATGTTGAAACGCCGCCGGCCAGGTTCAAAATCGACCCCTATTATACCAAGTTCACCTGGTCGCGCGAGTTCACCGTTCTCGGGCGGCAGGCCGGCGACGAGGCCCTGCTCAAAGCCAACGACATAATCCGCAAGATGTTCGCCTATCGCCACGATATCCTCAAGGCATTCATCGCCGAGGGGATAAAACTGGTTGTCCTTGGCCCCGAGGAGAGCCTGTCCGATTTGCCTGAGTATATGAAGATGCCGGCCGAGAGCGTGGATCATACAGCGAGGTTTCTGGATTATTCACCCGAAGTCAAACTGCTGGTCGTTGACCAGGAAAACGTGCTGGAAGACCTAAATGGTCCTTATGCCGACGGTTGTCAGGTTATCCGTGTCTTTGCCAAGGCACTCTATCAATTGACGGGCACGCGCCCCGTCGATCCCAACTGGGACGGCAGAGGGCAAAGTGTTCAGCAGTATGAGCTGCGCGTCCGGCGAATGGACATCCGGTTCGATGAAAAGCTTAAAGAACTCTATGACAGCGCTATGAGCAAGGGCTTATGGAAAGGCACTGCCGCCGTCCACAATCGCGTGGAATACTGGGCCGAGGGCGTGTTAGCATACTTCGACGCAGCCGGAGCGGTCGTGCCGCCGAATGATTCCGACCACCCAATAGCCACGCGCGAAACGCTTAAGCAATACGATCCCGGCTTGTTCGCCCTCGTGGAAGAAACCATGGCATATAAAGGAAAAGTGGACTGGCGTTACCGAAGGTAAGCAATTACGATTGGGTCATTTGTATTTCGAGCCGAGCGAAACCCTCCCCTCGTCATTTCGAACGCAGCGACCCCCCTTGTCATTTCGGGCGAAGCGAAGCGCCCCCTTGTCATTTCGAGCGAAGCGAATCCCTCCCCTTGTCATTTCGAGCGAAGCGAAGCGCAGTCGAGAAATCTGGCCGACGTACAATATCAACCGTATCAGCCATTACCGAAGTGGAGAAAACTAAGGACAGGGAGACTGTTGAAAAAGTCTGCTGGTTCTGATATTATCTTAATCTATTGGAAAAAATTTACAAAGCCGGGGATTAGGAGAAAAGAATGAAAAAGGTGGTTTTATTATTCTTAACGGTTTGTTTTGGCCTGAATTCCAGCATCGTTCCCCTCACCTCGGCGGCAGACTCATCCAGGGGCTTTGCTTTTACGGACAAAGTAGTCCTGGCCTATTATTACATCTGGTTTAACGAAAACAACTGGATCAAGACGACGGCCGAGTTTGTCAGAAAATTCAAAGGACAGAAATAGCAAAAAAGGAGATGTAAGATGAAGTCCGCATCTTCAAAAGTGATAATAGTTGGCGGCATACTTGCATTAATCAGCAGCACGGCTGTTGCCGAGGTATTTCTTCCCGGAATGCAGCCGAAAGAGGCCGGCATCGAGTTTGCGAAAGTGCAGCAATGTCGCATGTGCCACTCGGGAACGAAAAACAAAGATGCCGATCCTTTTGTGTCATGGCAAAGCGGCATAATGTCGATCTCGGCGAAAGATCCGATTTTCAGGGCGGCACTTGCTATTGCCAACCAGGACATAAAAGGCATCGGCGAGTTTTGCCTGCGCTGTCACGCCCCCCGCGCATGGCTTGAGGGGCGACATACGCTGACGGTCAATACTGGGACCAATTCGAGCTGGACCTGCCTGAAAGGTGCGAAAAGATCGCCGTCAGGCTTATGTATGAATCAGTCTCCTGGGAGTACCTGAAATTCCTGGCGGAGGAAAACAAAACGAACGACCTGGGTAAGCGACTTTACGATGTGTGGACAAAGACGGGCAAGTGTGAGCCGACTGTCATTGCGATGATCGAGAAATTTGTTGAGTAGTGACGGAGCCGGGATTACATCGGCCTTAGCCGAAAGATTTCGCTGCTTCTCGGACCATAATGTTACCAGCCGGGATCGGGGCGGACTTCGGCACTTATTCCTTTTGGGCCAACTATGTAAATCGGGCTTTCGCCGAGCGGTATACTGAGGCTCTTTGTCCGTACAGGATGGAACGGGACGAATCGGCTCGTCCCAAAAATGTCGTAGCACGTCAGCCCCGTTTCGTTATTGACTCGGATATACGCGTAAGGTTTCGTGCTCCAGGCTACAATCACCGTTTCATCCGAAGCCGGCTCGTCAAAGACGACGGCATAAACCTGGGGACCAAAACTATCATTACGAATCCAGCGTTTTGACTCCAACATGCGAGTCATCCAGCCATAGGCATAGTACGCATACTTCGGCGTCAGGTCGGCACGCACGATGCCCACCATATCCGCCTGGTCGAACTGCCGAACGCCGGTATCCTTTAGTGTCCACCAAAACACTTTATCGACCCGGCGTGAGGCCATGGCAAGAACATAAAAACGTACCAACATATCGGCCTGCCGCAGCTCGGAAGTTCCGTATGGGTGAATGTGCGAATTCCAGCAGATTTCGGTGATCCAGGCGGGCTTTGGCTTGCCGAATTTGCTCATGAGCTTGACAAGCTCCTCGGTCTGTTCGAGAAAACTCATGCGAACGAGGGGATATTCCGGCGTAAGATCCCCCCGATGCCAGCTCTTGACGTATTGATCCAGCTCCCAGAAATCAAAAGGTTCCTCCGGCGAGCATGGTGGCCTGTATGGATGAAAGCAGGCGATATCGAAGCAATCGTAAGGCACGGCTTTGAGGATTTTCTCCGCCCACAAAACATCGCAGAACGCCATGTTCAGCCCGAGAACTTTGGCTTCGGGATTGGCCGAGTGAATCGCCCGGCCCGCTGCCGCCATGAGGCGCGCGTACTGTTCGGGCGTTCCCTTCCAGAAACCGCCGTTGGGTTCATTCCATATCTGCCAGTAGTCAATCTTGCCCTTGTAGCGCTGCGCCGCGGCACGTGCAAAGGCATAGTAAGCCTCAACGCCCTCAGGTGTTCGCGGGTCGTGAAAAGTTGGGTTGTAGGCAAGATTCCCGAAGAGCAAAAGCCCGTGTGTTCGGCAGATTTCTATGAGGCGGTCATAAGGCTCCCAGTCATATTTCCCTTCTTCGCGCTCGATACGTTTCCAGTTGAAATCCTGCCTTCCCCATTTTATTCCCGCTTCCTGCATAAGTTCGAGCCGCTCATGCAGGTCACTTGTGTCTGGACCGAATGCCGTATTGATTCCAAAGGGCGAATCTGGCCGGACGCTGTCGGCAAATTGATGCGGCGGAAAATCGATATGAAAACGTCCGGCGGCGTATGGCTTTTCAGACCGGACGGCCGGGGCGGCAAGTGTACAGAACATCAGCAGTATGGCGCTTTCTATTACTCTTCTGCGCATTGACAGCATCTCCGTAAAGACGGTAACTTCTCCCGCGTAACCTGAACAGGCTATCTCAATACTTCAACTGGCCGGCCTTGGGGGCGACTTTGTCGATATTGGGCGTCACGTTGACGTTGACGTTTCGCATGGCCCAGGCAAGACCGCCGGCAATAATCCCCTGGACGCCGGGATTGGTCCAGATGTCGTCACGGTGTCCGAAGGATGTATAGAAAACCCGTCCCTTGTTGTGCATGCGGGCCCACGTCATCGGGAACGGCGGCCGCTGGTAGCAGTCGCCTTCCATTCCTTCGTTGTCCTCGATAAGGATCACGTGCAGGTCTTTGGCGAAGTTCTTCAGAGTGTACCATTCTTCTTTCAGCGAGATGCTTTGTCCGAATTCTTTAACTCCCGGAAATTCCGGCGAGGCCGCGCGTATCGTCGCGTTCTGCTGGGCGCCGTGGACGATAAACTCGCCGCCAACCATCGCAATGTAGGGATCTACCTCGGTCTGATTTTGGTTGCTGGGTCCCTTGGAATGGAACGAGTCCGTGGCGGAATGAAGGCCGATAAAGCCTTTGCCGGCGGCATTCGCTCGCAGGAGCTTCTCCTTGCCCTCGGGCGTCATCGGCGGCGTCTGCTGTTTGTTCGGCTCAGTCAGAACCCCGCTGGTGTAGAAGGCAATCGCATCGTACTGGTCGAGATCGCCGTCGAACACCCGGCCATCTTTTGTCGAGACCACCTCGAATCCGTGCTTTTTGCCAAGCTCGGTGAGGATTCTCTCCGAGATGCTTGGCTGACCATTTTTACGTTTTACGGCGTCATGCTCGAAACCGGCCGAGCGTGAAAAGTAGAGAACTTTCTGTTTCTTCTTATCGGCGGCGGCGACCCAGTGCAATGGAAACGCCGAAGCTCCGAGCACCGCAGCGCCCGTTGCCGCCAGCATATCTCTACGGTTCATTCCGTTTTTGCTGTCATCCAGGCCGGCTGCAGAAGCTGCTTTCTGTCTTACGTCTGAAGAGTTTATTTTATTCGCCATCGCTGTTATTAACCTCCAAATCTTTATGTTGCTTTAACATTTTCCTTGTTCCGACAAGACTACGACTGCGGATCTTTGGAACGGCAAGACGGCATCATCCGCGATCTATTTACTCTCTCCCGGCCGAGCGGCTTGTCAATCGGTTGCTGGTCTCAGAGCTTGTACAGCTCCTCGTCTTCAAGCACGCTGAAGCCGGCTGATGTCACAATCTCCTCGGCGTTCGTCCCCGCGAGGTTCTCTATTTCAAGGCAGCACACGCCCTTGTTGTGCGGCTGCAGAACGAAACCGTAAGCGTCAATGATGTTAATGTCGTGGTCGGCCAAAGCTGTCGTAAGCTTGTGAAAATTGCCGGGCTGGTCCGGCACATAAATAGCAAGTATGTCCTTTAGAGCGCAGGCGCAGCCCAGGTCCGCCAGGGCCAGGTAGGCTTCGCTCGGCTTATTCACGAGCAGCTTCAAGAGACCGTACTCACCTTTGTCCTGGATGGTAAAGGCCCTGATGTCGATATTGCTTTTGAGCAGATTTCCCGAAATCGACTTGAGCCTTCCCGCTCTGTTATCGACAAAAATGTTAAGTTGTTTTGCCATATTCGGTCCCCTACAGTTTCGACCTTTGATCGACCACACGCTGGGCTTTGCCCTCGGAGATCGGCAGCGCGCCGGGCTCGTGCAACTCTATGACGGCGTTAATCACGATCGACGAGCGAAGCTCTTCGTTGATCTTGTTCTTAAGCGCGTCGAGCTGTGAGGCCTCACCCAGGAACATCTTCGGGTAAATCTCTACTTTCACGATGAGCCTGTCCAGCGAGCCCTTCTTATCGACGTAAATCTGGTAGTTCGTCCCCACTTCGGGGATCTGCATTAATATCTCTTCGATCTGGGATGGAAACACGTTGACGCCGTTAATGATGAGCATGTCGTCGGTTCGGCCCAGAATGCGTGACAGGCGGCGATGCGTTCTGCCGCATTCGCACTTGTCGGGATGCAAAAACGCCAGGTCTCGCGTCTTATATCGCAGAATCGGCATTGCATTACGTATCAGGTTCGTTAAAACGACCTCCCCTTCCCGGCCGTCCTCAAGCACCTCGCCGGTTTTGGGATCGATAATTTCCACGATGTAAGCATCTTCCCATACGTGCATGTCCTTTTTGTAAACGCACTCGAAAGCGACGCCGGGGCCGTTCAGTTCGCTCAGGCCGTACGAGTTGTACGCATCGATGTTCAGAAGCTCCTGGATCTTGAGACGCGTGTTTTCCGAGTGGGGCTCGGCGCCGACAAAGGCCTTTTTTATCACAAGCTCATCCCTGCTTATACCGACATCGCCGAGCCTGGAATGAATGTGAAGCAGGTAGCTTGGCGTGATGTGAAGGACTGTGGTCTGGAAATCTTTCATGACCTTAATCTGACGCTTGGTGTTTCCCCCGCCGATTGGAATTATTGTCATTCCGACCGCCTCGGCGCCGTAATGTAAACCCAGGCCGCCCGTAAAAAGGCCGTAAGTCATCATATTCTGGAAGATATCTTTGCTTGTTGCGCCCGTGGAGACAATGCACCTGGCTACCAGATCCGTCCAGTTTTTAATGTCTTCCATGGAAAAGTATATCACGGTAGGTATGCCTGTAGTGCCGCTGGACGAATGGATTCTTACGACCTGCTCCATATCCACGGCCATCATTCCCTTCGGAAAGCTCTTTCGCAAATCGTCCTTAGTCGTGAACGGGATTCGTGGTAAATCGTCGAGGCTCTTTATGTCATCGCACGAGGAGATTCCCGCCTCGCCGAGCAATCGCTTATAGAACGGGCTTCGAATCGCACAGGAAAGCGTTTTCCCGAGACGTTCGAGTTGAATCTTCTCGATAGTAGCCCTGTCGGTCGTCTCGATTTCTTTATTCCAATAAGGTATATCCATTTGTCGCTCTTGAAATAAGGTTTACAGGATTCACTGAATCCAGCGTGTGTTACATTGCAATCTCTTATGCAAAAGTCCGCCCTACAGGCCTTCGATTTCTTTTTCCGTGACCACCTGAATTTTGTTTTTGACAAGTATCTGCTGGGCCAAATCCGTGTCCGCGAATCTGAAGACCAGGAGGGCTTTGTCGCTGAATTTCTCTACGAAGCCGTACATGTATTCGATATTTACGTCGTTGTCCGCAAAGACCTTCAACACGGAGGCCAGCCCGCCGGGCTTGTCGCCTACTTCCACCGCGACGACATGGGTCAGATTGGCGACAAAACCGCTGTCCTTCAGAAGTTTAACGGCCACATCCGACTTATCGACCACAATCCGCAGGACTCCGAAACTTTCCGTCTCGGCGATCGTGAGGGCACGAATGTTTATTTCGTTGTCACCAAGAAGAGAACATACGTCAAAAAGCCTGCCCTTTCTGTTCTCCAGGAATACTGAAATCTGGGTTATCTTCATAATATCACCTTCTACAATGTCCTTTTGTCGATAATTCTCTTGGATTTGCCCATGCTTCTCTCTATTGTTTTCGGTTCAACAAGTGTCACCTTCACGCCGATAGAGAGTACCGATTCGATTTCCTTCTTGATCTTATCCTGAAGCTCTTTAAGCTCTTTGATTTCGTCGGAGAAAATTCTCTCCTCGACCTCGACAAGAACCTCGACTTCATCAAGTTTATGGGCTTTTCTGTCAACCACGATCTGATAATAAGGCTGGGTTCCCTCGATCCCGACAAGAACATGCTCGATCTGCGATGGAAAGACGTTTATGCCTCTTACGACAATCATATCGTCCGTTCTGCCTTTTATCTTGCTGATTCTGGGGCTCGTCCGGCCGCAGCGGCATTTTTCGTAATTGATGCTGACGATATCTCTTGTCCGATACCTGATCAGGGGAATTGCCTGCTTTGTCAACGTGGTGATAACAAGCTCGCCGTCTTCGCCTTCGGCGACGTCTTCGCCGGTCTCGGGATTGATAATTTCCGGATAAAAAACATCGCTGAAGATGTGAAGTCCGTCTTTGTGGGGACATTCCTGCGCAACTCCCGGGCCGATAATTTCGGAAAGCCCGTATACATCCGTAGCCAGCATATTCCATATTTCTTCGATTTCCCGCCGGATGGAATCGCTCCAGGGTTCGGCCCCGAAGATTCCGATCTTCCAGTTGCCCTTGGCCGGATCGATTCCCATTTCCTTGGCCTCTTCGGCCATGAAAAGAGCGTAACTCGGAGTGCAGGCGATAATACGCGGCTTGAATTCCTGCATGATTTTCAACTGCCGGGCGGTCTGGCCCGCGGAGGTCGGTATTATCCTCAATCCCATTTCCATCGCGCCGTAGTGGAATCCAAGGCCGCCGGTAAACAATCCGTAGCCGTAAGCTATCTGAATGGTATCTCCCGGTTCGGCTCCGGCACAACATATAGTTCTGGCCATAACATCCGACCACAGCTTCACATCATCCTTCGTGTAGCCCACCAGGGTCGGATTGCCTGTGGTGCCGCTCGATACGTGTATCTCGCGTACTTCGCTTTGATCGGTCGAAAACAGACCATAGGGATAGTGGTCCCGCATATCGACCTTCGTCGTAAAGGGCAGCTTTTTGAGGTCGTCGATACTCTTTATATCTTCCGGCTTGATACCCGCCTCGTCGATCTTTTTCTTATAAACCGGGCAATTGTTGTAGATATAAGCTGTAAGTTTCCTCAGATAATCCGATTGCAGATTCTTCAGGTCTGCAGGACCCGCACACTCGACTTGTTCTTTCCAAATCATGATTGACCCATTTCCCTTCCTTTAAGAAAGACTCCCTTGTTTTCCTCGACAATCTTCTTCTTAAATACAGTCTCAATGGCCTTTATCCATGAATCCGTACTAATAGGCAGGCTCGCGGAAAGCACGCCCACCAGAAAAGTATTCAGATGCCTTGGGTTCTCAATCACGGCCTTGGCCTTATCGAGATAGCCTATCAGGTCTTTGCCGCCCGGTTTGAGAAAAGCTTTCAGCCGTTCATGCTCTTCGATATGGAAACACACGAGGCAATCGGCGCCCCCGATGACAATCAGAGGAGAGTAAACCTGCTTCCCGAACCTAACGTGTGACTCCACCGAGCCGCCGCGCTGAGCCATCCCGTGAACCTCGGACTTCTTGACATGGAATCCGTCAAACATCGCCGCCCAACTGCATATCTCGGATGCCTTAAGAATTCCCTGCCCCCCTACTCCCCCGAATGTAATGTTGTAGACCATGTTCTCCATTGTCCTAACGCGAAACTATCGTTTTAGTAGTTGGCACGGATGCCTCGAAATTATCACGGATAAGGCATCCTCTTTTATTCGATTTCTGACAAGCTTTTCAAATTCAGCGTGATTCTTCGGATCCACGACATCTACATTGTCGGCCCCACAAGCCCTGCAGAGGTCTTCGAGAATCAGCTTCTTTGTGGGTTCATTCCGGATTGTCAGTCCCGTAGCCGGGTGCTGCTGACCGCCCGTCATAGCCGTTGTCGAATTATCCAGTATGAAGATTATCCCCTTTGCCTTATTGTACACGCCGTTTATCAGGCCGGTTATGCCGGAATGGATAAACGTCGAATCCCCCAGCACGCCGACAATCTTTGCTTTTGGAGCGGCTTTTCGCCACCCTTCGTTGAAAGTGATCCCTGCACCCATACAAATACAAGAGTGAAGCGCCGAAATGGGAGGCAGACACGCCAGTGTATAGCAGCCGATATCGCCCGCTACGAAGTAATCCAGCTTCTTAAGGATCGAAAACGTGTGCAAGTGCGGACAACCGGGGCACATCCTGGGTTTGCGCTTGGCCGACTTTTTCTCGCGTTTGATCTTACCGTCCACAATGGCCGGCATGGATTCGGGGGTTAGCTCGCCTATTCTGAAGGATGGATCCTTCGCCGAGAATTTGATACCCAGCGTTTTGATATGCTCCTCCAGAAACGGATCGAGCTCTTCGACTACATACAATTTCTTAACACTTTTGGCGAACTCCCTGATCTTGTCGTCACAGAAGGGATAAGTCATGCCGAGCTTAAGGTAAGAAGCATCCGGATAATTTTCTTTCAGATACTGGTACGTTATGCTCGAAGTAATAAAGCCGACTTTTTTGCCGCCCTTCTCTATGCGGTTCAGCCTTGTTCTTTCGGAAAGGCTCTTTAGCTTTTTCAGTCTTTTCTCAATCAATATGTGCCGGGCGTACGCGTTTCCCGGCACCATTACGTACTTGCTTATTCTCTTTTCAAAGGCAGGCTGCTCGGGAACCTTTCTCTCGCCGCAAGTTACATCCTCCTTGGTATGCGAAATTCTCGTGGTCATACGCAGCAGCACGGGCGTATCATACTGTTCGCTTATCTTAAAAGCTTCCTTGACGTACTCTTTGGCCTCGCGAGGACTGGACGGCTCAAGCAAAGGAAGTTTTGCGTATATGCTTACCCATCGCGTGTCCTGCTCGTTCTGGGATGAATGCATGCCCGGATCGTCGCAGACAATTACCACGAAGCCCGCCTGGATACCGGTGTAGGAAGCTGTCATCAGGGGGTCCATAGCCACGTTCAGCCCGACGTGCTTGCAGGCAAAAAGACTGCGAACGCCACCGACGGCAGCCCCAAGCGCAACCTCAAATGCAACTTTCTCATTCACCGACCATTGGACATCCAGATCCTGGAATTTTGCCAGAGTTTCAAGTATTTCAGTCGACGGAGTCCCCGGATATGCGCATGCAACTTGCAGTCCCGCTTCATAAGCACCGTAAGCCAAAGCCTCATTGCCGGAAAGTAATAGCTTGTTCATATGTCCTCTTCTATATATAGGAAAAAGGCGATTGTAACTATTTTGCCGATTTTTACAATAAAAAAAGCCCAGCATAGAATATTTTTGCTGGGCTTTTCTCTTTCAAGTTTTGACAAACATTTTAAAAAGTATATTCAAGATTGAACCGGAGGAAAAATGCGTCGTCCCTAAAGTCCTTCTCGTAGTAGTTGCCCGGTATTAGATATTCCCCGAGCAGATGTCCGTATAACTTCGGGCTGAATTTGTACTTTGCCCAGCATGTGATCAACTGGCCGCGGAACTTACTGCTGTCGGAAATGAAAGAAGAACCCTGAACTGTATTCTCATCGGCCCAGAGCAAGTGGTAGTCGGTGCAGATTTGCCACTGCTTGTTCGGTCTGAACTTGTGTCCGATATTGACCCTGTGAAGATTAGTTGACTCGGCTATCATGGTCTCAGGTGCGTAGGTATAGATATAAAGCTCACTCCATCTCGGCCATTCCGCCCACAGGGGATCGAATTGCTCGTTGTCATTCGTACCCGGATCATCTCCCGAACAATACTCATAACCTACGTGTGCACTGCTGTCCAAACTGTCTTTGAACAAGTACTCAAGATTTGTCAGTGCGCCGTATGCTTCCATGTCCTGCATACTGCTGGAGTCGGCACCCTTATCACCGGTTTGGATCGCGCCCTCAACACGGTAATTCCAGTTCTCGTTAAGCGTCTGGGAGGCGGCTCCGCCAAACGTGAATATCTCCGCCTTTTTGCTCCATGACGACGGGAGAGGACTGTAGCGATCGCTTGGCAAAACATCAACGGGATTGTCATTCTTATACATGAAATAGGCTTCCAGTTTCGATTTTTCACTGGTCTGTTTGGTCAGGTATAAGATAGCGCCGTATTCATCCTGTTCCGTGACATTTCTATTGCGATCATTAATGGGTTTCAACCACCTGTCGGAGGCGCCCCCGTTATCGATATAAATCATATCGAGCTTAGTGTCCTTACCTTCGAACTCATAGGTAAACCGTGCCGCATCGGTGAAGATGGTTCTCGAACCGTCCAGAGGCGTTCCATCAAGAACCAGCCAGCCGACACCCAAAATCAAATCCTGCCGGCCGATAACACCGGTCAAGGGCTGGTCAAACATGTTCCGCATCGTAACATTCAACCTGTCGAACAGAATCTCGTCAAAATCCGTGTGCTGAGGTTTGCTGGCGGGCTCATCCCAGGTCCTGAATTCCCAAACCATACGGGTATTTAAGTCCACGTCGTCGCTCAGCATCCACTTTGTCCACCATCTGGAACGATATCGCTGGTAATTATACTTATTTCCTGTAGCATCGCTATCCAACGTTGTGATGTTTCTCGCCACGATGGTTCTGAACCGGAAATCGAGCCCCATTTCAAGTCCCGGAGCCGGATTGCGGAAGCCGCTGAGCCAATCATCGGCAACAGGCTTTTCCTCCTCCGCTGCCATGACAATTCCACTAATTAACGCAACAAAAAATCCAACAACCAATACTATTCTCATTTTTCTCTGCTCCATTTGTGTCTCCCTTCATGTAACTTAAATCATTTGATAATAAATAACACAAAATCTCGACGGCAGCCTCAGTATCAATACGAACCTACTTAAAACATTTTTCGAGATGTTCTTTAGACGGCGGCCTGGTATAAAGACTTACGACCACGGCAACGATAATCGAAATCGGCAGAGCCACTACGATCGGATCGACAACATCCCAGTTGGGGTGGCCTGCAAAGATGCTCGTTTTGCCGCCGGTCACTTTTTGGACCAGCCCGATGGCGCCCGCTTCTGCGGCTTTTACAAAAAGCAGCCAGAACGACGTAACGACAAAGCCGGCTATCATCGACCAGATTGCGGCGGTCCTTGTCATTCTCTTCCAGAACAATCCACCGAAAAAGGCCGGCAGGAAGGCCGATGCGCACAAACCGAAGAAAATCGCCGTCGCACGGGCGATGATGTAACCACCGCGGGCATAATAGCTCCAAAGCATCGCCACAATGATTCCCAGAATTATGCCGGCGCGATTGACTCCGATACTTTTTCCATGCCTGCCGGTAAGCTGCTCGTAAACATCGCGGCCGATACTTGTCCCGACAGTATGGAACTGGCTGGAAAGGGTGCTCATCGCGGCCGCTAAAAGGGTCAGCAGAAACAGCAGGCCAAACCATTTTGGCAGGGCCGAGGTGATGAATATCGGGATAATCTGGTCCGAACTGCCACCTGCATAAACCACTGAAATGCTCCGACCCGTCACTACTCCGGCATCAACCGCGGATTGCTCCAGCTCCGACTCGCACAGCACCACAGGAGCCAGCTTGCCTTCGACATCTACCCACTTGCCCGATTCGTCCTTGTTGACAATTTGCAGGACTACATAACCTTTCTCCTTTTCTATAGTCTTGGCAACGCGTCCTTTCAGGGGCGGGCCGAATTTCGCAAAGTACGCGTTGGAAAGGCTGCCGACCGTGAAGGCCACGCCCGTCATTATGAGGATGAAGACCCCACCGATCATGGCGGCCCGGTTCAGCTCTCTCTTGCTTTTGACGGTCATAAACCGTACAATTAACTGCGGCTGAGCCAAAACACCGATGCCGACGCCCAGCGTAATCGTCGAAATGACAATCCACCACAAGTTATACTTCAGGTCGCCAAAGCCGAACGAGGGCATGGCCGTCCAGCCTCTGTGCCCGATCGCCTGGAGCTTGCCGGGAACAAGCGGCGCAAGGTCGGTCAAAGACTGGTGAGCTGCTCTCACCCCTCCGAGCTTGCTATAGGTAAATATAAGCAGTGTCAACATGCCTACGAACATGATAGTCCCCTGCAATGCATCGCTGTACATCACGCCTTTAAGCCCGCCCATTACTACGTAGGCCGCAATAATGACACTGAAGACAAGCAGCGCGACATTGTAAGGAATTCCGAACTGAGTTGAAATGAATTCGCAGCCGCCGATAAGCACCGCCGCGGCATACAGGGGAATGAAAATAAAAATCACAAGCCCCGCGAACACCTGTATAAACTTGCTCTCGAAACGCCTCGCAAGCAGTTCGGGAAATGTGTGCGCATCGAGTAGATGGCCCATCCGCCGGGCGGGTGGGCCGAGAAAGACGAAAGCTATAAAGATACCTACAAATATATTCAGAAATGTCAGCCACAACACGCTCATTCCGAATAGACCCGCCACGCCGCCGAAACCGACGATTGCGCTTGTCGAAATGAATGTAGCCCCGTAACTCATCGCCATGACATACGGATGGACTTTGCGTCCGGCAATGAGATAGTCGGTGGCCGTTCTTGTCCGTGAGTATCCCAGCCAGCCGAGATATACGACCAGCAGCAGATACACCAGAACGACAAGAATCTCGATTACTCCAACTGTCTGTCCTAACATTGTGCTGTCCTCCATTTTAACAGCTTGTAAATTGAGCCAAAGTATGAGCCTTGCGACACGAAACTAAATTATTAGTAACAGTCTTAATCTGCTTATAACTCAGGCAGACTAAATAAAGCATAAAATAAAGTACCGCCGATGTCCCGGCGAGCCCTGTAACTTCAAAAAACACCTGATGCTCTCCTGTTTTTATACTGCTTTAAATAATCAAGACTTTCGATGACTCGGTCTGCGACAATCTTACCCATGCCGCAACGCAGGAAAATTAGAGATCATCTTCCAGCTTCTTTTCCTCATGAGCCCATTGCAAATCTTCCGTTTTGGCTTCGTCTCCGCCGCGATTCCAGTTGATCAGGCCATAGACAACGCACAGCAGGGAACTTGCAATACATAAAATGTATACCACGGCAACGTACTTGTCTTCGATACCCAACATGTTTTTCCCCTGTTTATTACTGAGTAATCGCTACTCGTGCCCGGAAACATATAATTAAACACAGTTTTTCCCGGGTTGTCACACATTGATTGAAGCATAAAACTTAATCGGCGTATTTTCTTAGAAAACGACACAAAAAAACAGCATTTTTCCTCAATATCAATACTAATATCCGCACTCGGCACTATATGTCAGGACGCGTTTAATGCCGGACAGAATCATCCATGGACCTGTTTTATTGTATTCGCATACTCGTATCTCATTTATTAACAAGCAGTTATGGTCATTTGTGGCAGTTTGGGCGATCTCGTGACAAACCCAGCAGCGACATCGAATTCCTTGAGAGCACGCTCTCAAGTTTTTTTTCGGGAATCATAAGATTTTTTAGCTGTAAAAGGGTTTTTTCCTGGTTTGTCCATGGTGAATCCGTGCCGAACAGGATATATTCTTCGGGGTGACGCATAAGCATTTTCCTGACAGTCTCGGGTGACATATAATCGAACGCGAACGATATTTCCATGTATATCTCCCGCCCGATTAACAACTCCCGCACCTCGTCCCATTGCTGCCATGCCCCAAGATGAGTCGTTATAAACTTGAGTTTTGGGAACGCATTTTTGATCTTGAGGAGCTTCTCCGGATCCGCCCTTCTTTCCTTCGGGAATGCTATATCGAATCCCGTGTGCATTACGACCATCATGTCCTCGTCGCACAGTTTCCGGTATATCTCAAACAGCCGCTGCTCGTCGGCGTAAAATTCCTGGTAAAACGGATGCAGTTTGATTCCTTTGAATCCCTCGCGTTTGATAAGACCGATTCTCTCGATGCACTTCGGATCCCCGGGATGCACCGAAGGAAAGAAAATGATCCGCTCCGATCTCGCCTTCATGCACCATTCGAAAATCGGCTCGAACTGCTCGGGCCTTGTCGCTATACAACAGACAACGCTCTTGTCGATCCCGCTGTTATCCATTGAGCCGAGCAGCGATCCGATCGTGCCGTCAAGATACGCCTTGACATCCGGCGCTTCTTCAAGGAGTTTCTTCATCGCTCGCGGCGCCAGAGCGTCGGGAAATGCGTGTGCGTGAAAATCGATAATTCCTTCTGTCATTTTAATTTCCAATAACCGTCAGGTTCGAAAGTTTGCCGCCGTCTTAATGTTCTGTACCTGCCGGTCATAATAACGCCGTGACCCGGACTCTTCCAGCAATTTTCTGCAAATCCTGCGTTATCCGCCTTCTCAAAAGGTCGCCCTTGATATGCCGGCCGGTTTGCGATAGTATTTAGTGCCGTGGCGTACTGGTGAAAAAGAGCAAACATTACTTTGGAGACCTGCAAGATGCAGACTATCAGAAACTTTCTCGAAAATGACAGGTTTGCCGCGCACAACGGAATCGAGCTGCTGGAAATCTCCCCGGGCAGGGCAAAGGCAAAGCTGGACATCCGGGACTATCACTTGAACGGTGCCAACATCGTCCACGGCGGCGCGATTTTCGCGCTGGCGGACCTGGTCTTTGCCGCCGCCTCGAATTCGCACGGGACTATCGCAGTGGCCATCAATGCGAACATCTCTTTTCTGAAGGCGTCGGCGGGCGGGACCTTGTACGCCGATGCGAGGGAAATCTCGAAGAATCCAAAGCTCGGAACCTACACGATTGATGTCACCAACGAGGACGGCGACATTATCGCGGTCTTCCAGGGCATGGTCTACAGGAAAAAGGATAAGATCGAAGATTTCATAAAGTGACTCACAACCGCCGCTCGGCGGATATGAAAATTCGGTGCGATTGCGAATTACAGCACGGCGGCAAGTCCGGGATTATTGAAACTGCCTTTGTGGGAGCCGGTATTATGAATCGACGACAGTTCCTGAAAAACGTATGCGGCACAGCATTGGCCGTCACAAGTTTTCCATACATTGTCCCGTCATCGGTATTGGGCGCAAATGGTGCCGTGCCGCCGAGCGAAAAAGTCGTAATGGGATTCATCGGCGTCGGCAGCATGGGCGGCGGGCATTTGCGAACGTTCCTCGGATACGACGATGTGCAAGTGGCGGCCGTCTGCGACCTTCGCGAAATTTTTCGCCAAAGGGCCGTTGAAAGGGTCCGGCAGCGATACGGCGGCGCTGGCTGCAAAGTCTATCGCGATTACCGCGAATTGCTCGCCCGCGAAGATATCGACGCCGTGACAGTAGTCACACCCGACTTTTGGCACGCCCTGATAGGAGTAGAGGCAGCCCGCAACGGCAAGGATATGTATTACGAAAAGCCGCTGGCACTGAGCATCGCCGACGGAAAGGCCGTGCGAAGCGCCGTGAACCGGCACAATGTCGTCTTCCAGTTCGGCACGCAGCAGAGGTCCGACGACAAATTCCGCTTTGCCTGCGAGCTGGCCCGCAACGAGAAGATCGGCAAACTCCATACGATAATGGTTGGCTCGCACCCGAGCCCGACCTGCCCGAATCAGCCGAACCAGCCGACGCCGGACAAAGACGAATTCGATTACGACACGTGGCTCGGCCCGGCCCCATGGGCACCGTATACTTACGAGCGATGCGCTTCGCGGGCCATGGGCACGCTCGGCATGTGGACGTTCATTCACGATTATTCGCTCGGCGGTCTCGGCGGCGCGTGGGGAGTCCACCCCGTGGATATCGCCCAGTGGGCCAACGGGACCGACGACACCGGCCCGGTCGAAATACAAGGCACCGGCGTCATTCCCGCCGACGGGCTTGTGGATACCGCCGTCGAGTGGGAGGTCGAGCACGTTTACGCCAACGGCGTTAAGATGATTCACATGAACACAAAAACCGCCCTCAAGCGCGCCGAACAATTCTCGCTGAACAACGGCCTGGGGATTCTGTTTATAGGCGACGAGGGCTGGGTCCTGGTGGAACGGGAATTTATCGACGCCGAGCCGAAGTCCTTACTGACCGCGACGATCGGCCCCGATGAGGTCCGTTTGCCTCGAAGCAATAATCACCGCCGGAATTTCATAGAATGCGTCAAAAGCAGACAGCAGACAATCTGCCCCGTGGACACCGCCGTTCGCACCGACACCATCTGCCACCTCGATGATATCGCCATAAGGCTCGGCCGAAAGCTCCGTTGGGACCCTGCAAAAGAGCAGTTCATCAACGACGAGCAGGCCAACAGAATGCTAAGCCGCCCCATGAGAAGCCCCT
>Ga0307378_10003987_pt1 | contig 21336 bp, 19 predicted proteins | sample UN1MG_FD_202238 | JGI IMG/M metagenome (GOLD analysis project Ga0307378, IMG submission 202238) | Soil microbial communities from Risofladan, Vaasa, Finland - UN-1 | ecosystem: Environmental > Terrestrial > Soil > Coastal area > Acid sulfate soil | place: Finland: Risofladan, Vaasa | collected... | reverse complement strand
TATAAATATCAGCTAAATTAAGCTGATCCAAATAAATAACCAGAGGTTGAGAAATTCTGATTCCAATAAAACTCAAAAATCCTAACATAATTGAAACTTTTATGATGGTATTCCCAGCAAAATAATGCCGGACCCCTCCAACAGAGGAAACCATTACCGCAAAAAATAATCCAGTCCCTACAGCACTGGCCATCGGTAAGCCCAGGATATTGAGCAAGGGAGTCAGGATAAAAGCACCCCCTACTCCAAAAAAACCACTTACAATACCGATATTAAAACCAATTAATACTAATAATATCCAGGTATATAAAGATTCTAAGTTAATCATTGTTTTGCCTCTTTTTAGCTATTTTATTTCTTTTAATATATCACCTATAACATCGAGATCTTTTTTATTGAGAATTTCATTGAATATTCTGGTTTTTAATTCTGCTGGTAATAGTTCAATACTCTTGGTCGTTGAATGATCATATTTTGCTTGAGGATATCGCTTTAACAATTCTTTTTTCTGGTCATCATTACAAAGAACCGGTAACACTCTCATACCAGCTAATACTTCTTTGGCTAGTTTTTGCAAACCAGACTGACAGAGCTGCTGGTACCGTTCTTCATTAATCCAGATATTAATAGGATAAGTTTCCGCCATTTTTTACCTCCCTAATTATAATACTGTGTGCCTTTCACAAAACTCTGAAACCCTTGTCTTGCAAGGCTTTTAGAGTACCTCTATTTTATTCTTCACCTCCACCCCTTGAAACCCTTATCTGATAAGGGTTTTAGGAAGGTTATCGATTAATTTCTACTCATTTTATCGTTTTTTTAGGGGCTTGGAGGTGAATTTTTTTCACCTTCTAAAGTTTTCTGAAACCCTCATCTCTATCTTAAGCAAACTATTGGCTAATCTAAACTTGATTTCACCTCCACCTAGTTTTTACCCTATAATCTTTAAAGGATGCTCTTTTTTATTTAGAGCAACTTTCAGAAAAGTAGGGGGTAAGACTATGAACCGATTTAAGGCCAACCAGAAACTTCTTTTTAAAGCTGAAACTGTTTTTAACTTAAGACCTTTAGAAAAATACGAAATTCTTTTCTCTTTTCTTGATACCTCGCCATTGGAGATATTGTATCCTTCTACCGGCAGACCACCTATCCCCTGCTTTACTTAAAGCACTTGTTTACAAAAACATTAAAAATGTATCTTATCTTTCTGATCTGACAAGAGAACTTCAGGATAACCCTGGTTTAGCTTTAGTCTTTGGTTTTCATCCCCTCCATCTACCTTGTGTAGAGAACTTTTCGGCCTTTTTGGGAGATACTGAAAACAGCATCTTCCAAAAGGTGAGAGATTCTCTGGTAAGCAAATTAATCGAACTTAAAGAGATTAAGGGAACTTACCTTACCTTCGATTCCTCTAATATCCCGGTTAAAGTTAAAGAGAACAACCTCAAGACTTCTGTTAAAGATAGGTTTAGTAAGACTAAGAAACCCAAAGGTGATCCGGAATCTCGTCTTAGTATCATGGTCCATTTTCCTAAACCCTTTCAGAAAGAGTTTAAATACTTCTTTAGGCTACCGGAATTTTGTCCTCTCTGATGCCTTATCTGAATTACCCATTTTAGAAGAAACCAAGGGAGCCAACGTAGTAGACAGTAAGGTAATTATCCCTCAGCTTGAATTGGCCAAAGATAGGTTTAACCTTAATATTTGTGCGGTAATCGCCGATGCCGGCCTTGATTCGGCAAAAGTCCTTTCTTTTATTATCAATGACCTTAAGGCCAAACCCTATATTGCTCGAAATCTAAGAAGAGAGAAAGACCATAAGGTTTCCTCAACCGGTAACCGTATCTGCCTAGCCGGCTTTGAGATGTTATACTGGGGTAAGTACAAAGAAGGAAACAGAACCAGAGTCAAATTTGTTTGTCCTATTATCCATTCTAAAAAGTTCAAGAAAGAACATCCCTTCTGTCCCTGGATGCACCCCCAGTTTGTAAAAGGCACCGGTTGTTTTGCCTATACTCAGGTAGTCAGTGAAGATATCCGCAAACAGATTGCTTATGGTACTCCGAAATTCAAGAAAGTCTATAATCTTCGCAGTGGGTGTGAAAGGATATTTTCCAGGTTACTTGACCTTTGTATGCAAAATCCGAGCGTCAGAGGACTCCGGGCTGTTTCTAATCACTGTACTATCGCCCACATTACCGTCCTTCTTATAACCTTGACTGCTGCTCGAACAGGCAACAAAGATAAGATTCGTTTTGTAAAATCTTTCCTTCCTAATATTTAATTTTTAAAGAGCGAGTTTTCTGAAAGGCTAATAATACTAAATATTATAAACTTTTTTAACCATATTACTTCCTTATCTTTTAAAGCGTACTCATTATACAAAAAAACAGAAATTATTACTTTTGAAAGTTTATGTGGTTACCTCCTATCTTATCTTATAATTTAAGAAAGTTTAAATACCGGTTGTCTCTTGTTTAGGTATTCCTCTGTACAGAAAGGAGAACCAAAACCATGCTCATCGGCACTTTCCATCATGATATCGAATACTTCTGGTCTTATAATAAGCTTGCTTGGTTTTGCCTTATCCTGTATGATGCTTCTAATCATGGTACCGCTAAGTGGTTGTTCTTTCTGGATATGTCCGCATAAACCAGAATAAGTTACCTCACCGCATATGGGGCAATACCACCATTCTAAAATACGAACTGGTTTTATATTTAGGCTGCCTTCGGGAATTTGATCAAATATCCGGTGGGCATCATAGGGGTTATAATAACTCCCTACCCCTGCATGGTCTCTTCCAAACATATGGTGGGTACATCCTAAATTGGTTCTAATAATAGCATGTAAGATGGCTTCTTTTGGTCCGGCATAACGCATATCCCACAGGACAAAGGAAACCAGATGGATATCATCTCTAAAATATTTTGCATCATGTAATTTTTGATGACCTAAAAGGATAGCTTCATCAATATAATCACCAACGCGTTTGGGTCCTATAATACAGCTGACTAGAATTCCAGTCTTTAATCTTTCTACAGAAAGATCTCCGTTAGCTGAGAACCATGATCCTTTCATCAACCACTCATGACCGGTATGGGGAACATTTCGTGTTTGGTGAGCAACCACGCGTTCCCAGCCTTTTTCTTTAAATATTTTATGTAACTGGAGAGGGGTATACCAAAAACGATCAAAGGGAGGTTGAAATTGCGGCTCGCTAACCAGTTGAATTGGGCCAGCGATAAAATGGCTCCTCCATTGATCAATCATCATAACACCCGGGTGTTTCTTTTCAGTTGTGCCTAACACTGCTTGTGCAATTTTTTGCTTGTCATATTGATATATTTCTTCAATATCTAATAAGGCTAAAGGCTGGCTTTGATAAGACAAAATAACCTGGTCCCCAACCTTTAAATTATTTTTATCAACATTATCTTTATCTATATCTAATAAAATGGGGATAGGCCAGAGAGTTCCATCAATTAATTTCATTTCCTGACAAACACTTTTTAGCGTTTCGGAGTTCATAAAACCCTTTAATGGAGAGAAGAATCCATAGGCTAGATCAATACATTCCCGAGCTACTCTTGATGAAATTGGGATTTGTTTTTTTTTCTTTACCAATTCTTTCGCTGTAGTAGAATCTATTATTCTTTCTTCAATTATCTTATTGCCATGTCCAGTAAAATTCATAAATAGCCTCCCTTAATATTTTGGATTTAGTAACAGAGTAATGATTTGTGATTGTAAAACAAATAAAGGGGACAAGAAAGCATTTCACCGAACAGAACTGCCCCAATTTCGGCACATCCCAAGGGCAACCCCGGATGACCCGAATTGACTTGTTCGATTGCATCAACAGACAAACCTCTTGACCCTGTATTTCTGAGAATATTCTGAAAAGTACCCCTAAACGGGGATAAGACTCGACTAACTAAAATTAGGTGGTAGATTTGGGCCTGATACATGGATTCATTTTTCTGTTTATTTTATGATATTATTAAGTCTTGTCGGACAAAAAAGTGAGTTTCTATTTAATGGAATATCTCCAAAATTTAGCTATCTTATTTAACAATTTCCACTTGGTTCATTGTGTCTATTTCACCCAGCCTTACTTTAACAACCTCTCGGTGAGAAGTGGGAACATTCTTCCTCACATAATCTGCCCGAATAGGAAATTCACGGTGACCCCGATCGATTAATACAACCAGTTGAATGCACTTACCTCTATGATATGTAATAAAACCCATAAAGAGGTTATTCTTAAATTATGGATCGTAAGTAGTATATGTATAAATAAATTACATTGTCCACGGAAAATTTATTACCTTATTTTTTTATGGTTTCTTTTTTGTTCATAATTTTTGCATTAATCTTTTTATAAATTATAGATTCAATATGAAATTTAAGAACCAATTAAATCAATTTCTTTTTATATTAGAATCTTTAATAAACAAACGATAGTTAAGCAAAAAAACTATCCCTATACTTATAAATACATAAAGTTCCCCAGGAATTAACATAAAGACTCCTGCAATTAAATAAAATGTCCTTTCTAAAGAAGTTAATTTTTTCAGAAAATAAGCTTCAAAGAAAATCACTATCAATATAATTCCTACAAAAATTCTTGTATTGAATATGATAGCACTTAGCAAGTCTGTTTGTGCTCCAAGAACTTCCGGATGAAATAAAAAATAAAATGGCAAAAGAAATCCAGGCAACGATAGTCGAAAAGCAATTAAAGAAGTTTTTAAAAATGATCCATTAGAAATACCAATGGCTACTAGAGAAGCAATTGCAACTGGAGGAGTAATAGCAGACATTACGGCAAAGTAAAAAACAAACATATGTGCAGATAATGTAGAAAATCCTCCTAATCTAATAAGTATTGGGACAGATAACAAAGATGTCAAAATATAGGCCCCAGGTGTAGGCATTCCCATTCCAAAAAATAAAGTTAATAAAGTTACTAATCCTATTAAGGTATACAAATTTCCCCCTGCAATATCTAACATTGAATAGCTCAATCGCTGTCCAAAGCCTGTGAATGTAAATGTTTCCATAATAATGCCCATACAACCTAAAACTACAGCAATTTTTGAAGCGCTTTTTGCTGCTTCGATAATGCCGTCAAAAAGGTGAATTGCATAATTTTTAATACTTTCTACAACTTTTCTTGATTGATAGCCTAATAACATTGAATGTAAAAATGATACAGTTACTAAAGTAAAAATACCATGAAGTATTGCCCTACTAGGACTTACGGTTAATATGCGCCACGTTAGAATGACAATTGGAATTAATAGGTGTCCATAATCTTTTAAAAAATCAGTAAATTTTTTTTTCTCAATAACTGAATAATCTGACAATTGACTATATATCTTTTCGGTTCTCACAAAAACCGCAAAACTTATACTTAGGTAGTAGACCAAGGCTGGTAAAAAAGAAGCAATAACAATATCTCTATAAGGAATATTTGTAAAATTTGAAATAATAAAAGCAGTGACACCCATTATTGGGGGCATGATTTGGCCGCCCATCGAGGCAGTTGCTTCAACTGCCCCTGCAAAATCTGAAGAATAACCCTTCCGCTTCATCATAGGAATAGTCAATGATCCTGTTATAGCAACATTAGATGCGGTAGAACCAGTAATCATACCTAAAAGACAACTTGATATTACTGCAGTTTGTGCCGCACCCGATCTAAATTTTGAACCTATAATTTTGCTAAGTTCCAAAATAAAATCTCCGCCCCCAAAGGCCTGAAGCAATGCTCCAAAAATTATAAAATAAATTATCAAAGTAGCAGAAAGACTTGTTAAACTTCCTAAAGCACCCGAATAATAAGTACAAACATACCCAATCAGCCGTGGGAAATCTATTCCTGAATGGTAAAGTAATCCCTTAAAATGATTCCCAAAAGATGCGTAAAATAACGAAAAAATTGTAATTATAACTATTCCTTTCCCCCATGATTTATGTGTGGCAACAATTAATGCAATTATAACAAATGAACCTAATATTACATCAATCTGTCTAGGGTAACCAACGCTTCCGATAATTGCTTCATAGTAAATAAAAAAATGCATCAAAGAGAACAAGATACAAAATCCAAGAATGGAATATGTATAGAATATTAATTTGGAAATTTTTACTAATTCATTTTTACTTTTGGTAATATAGTTAAACATTATGATTGCAATTGCAAAAAATAGATGAAATACTTTCAGTTGATCTATTGAAAATGGCAGATAATAGGTAAAGTATATTTGTAATAATACCCAGAATACACAAACTAAATTAAATATATAAACAAAATACTTCTGCCTGGATAAAAACCAAGAAAATATGTTTATGTCTCTTTTTATCATTTTTCACCTCTTAAAATCATCAAAAGTTCATTTTTTTGAAAAACTTCAAACAATTTTCTTGCAAAGTTTTTTGCCCTTTATCTAAATCCATGGCGACTTATTCCACTATTTTTTGAAGTTAGGTTGTATTAGAATGCATTTTTCTTAAACTCTTCATTGTATTATTGTATTTCCTACTGTTTACTTCCATCTTTTTAGAACATTCAATTAATTATAGCTCTTTAATTGGTGTCCGTTAAAACGGGGGAGGTTATAATATTCGAGATTACGTTAGTAATAACAATATTAAAGGAGGAAACCAATCTTGCAATTCGTACGTTTAGTAGAAGTAAACCAAGAAACTGGAAGCTCTTAAGCTCTTAATTTATCTATCTTTAATTTACGTTAGAAATTTATAGTAAATTTAACGTACTCCTATTATTAGATCTTCTCTCCAAAGCCCCTTTTCCTTAAAAAATTTAGCAGCTCCTGGATGAACAGGATAATCTTTCATAAAGTTATTAATAGCGTATTCTATTGTTGTTAAATCAGAAACAGAACTAATCGAATGCAATTCGTCCGTGTTTTCCAAAACTGCTTTTACAAATTCGTATATTACTTCATCTGGAACGTCAGCAGTGCTAAGGCCAATCCCACCTAATCCTGGCACAAGTAAGTCTTCATCCAAAAATTCAGAACTTTCTTTAGGAAGTTTAACAATAATAATACCACGATTCCTTTCATTAGCCTTTTCTAAAACTTCTAAATCTGACTCTAATATTTTATATGGTGCTTGTAGAGCTAATTGGGCCAATACTGGGGGCTCCACCCCTCCAGAAAAATTAGCTGGAAAAGCAACTATAAGACCATCAATCAATGCATCTCTAGATTCATCAAAAGATAGATAATTTCTTCTAACTTTATCAAATAACCCATATTCTTCTAGTAGAATTGTATACATCGATTCAGTTCCCGATCCCTTCTTTATTAGGGATATTGCTTTGCCTTCTAAATCGTAATATGTTTCTAAGCCATACTTAGATAAAGTAACCATTGGTTGAGCCCAGTAAGTCCACGGCAATACTTGCCAAGGTTCCATTTTATGTTGAAAAGGGCTTTCCCCTGCCCAAGCAGCTACTACTTCTAAGCTAGTACCATGTCCAAGTTCAATTTTTCCCTGGTCAAGAAGGATTACATCTTCAGTACTGCCACTAGTAGAAATTGAAGAACTCTCTATCTTTGTAGAATATTTATTTGCAAGATATGAGCATACTTCCCAATGAATATACCCAGTACTTCCAGGAGAAGCAGAACCAATAACGAACTTAATTTTATTCTCATTAGCTACTGAGTTAAATGCAGCTAATATGAATATTATTAAAGTTATACAAATAATTTTTACCATCATTTTTTTTGAAAATATTCGCTTCATTTCATTAACCTCCAAAATTTTTAATTTTTATACTATGGGCTTCTATAAGAGATAAGAGCTCCCAATTAAATTTTAACAATCTTATTTTCTTATCTTGATAATTCATGAATATGTAATAATTGTTTATAATTTTATTATTCAATATACCCTAATAATCTAAGTCTTTGGTCAACAACTTCTTTTTCCTTTTCTGTTATATTTTTTTTAATCTCATTAGACACTAAATACGAATTTAGTTTTTTCCTAAATTTTATAATTTCCTCCGGTTTAATTTTCTCTATTATATTACTCTTCTCATTTGGATCTTTGCTTAAATCATAGTATTCTTCTGTCCATTGTGTTAAATTTCGTATATACTTTAAATGATCTTCTCGAATAGCTTGTATAATTCCTACGCCTCGAGGCTCAAAAATGTCTTCAGCATATAATATATTATTTTTTTCTATTTCTTCTCCGTTAATTACAGGCACCAAACTTTCTCCATCAAAATCAAATTTATCTAACTTTATTCCAACTGAGTCTAATAAAGTAGGTATCAAATCTATCGATTTAACAAATCCAGGTATTACTTTATTCTTTGGTATTTTTTCTCCTTTTATAATCATTGGAGTTTTTAAATCACAATCATACATTGTTGAATGTTGAGGATACTTTTTTTCTGTTTCACGATAAGAAATAGGAGGAACGGAGTGCTCTCCTAAATTAGTACCGTGATCACTCATCACGACAATGGTAGTATTATTATAAATATTCAATTCCTTTAATGTGCTAATTAAACGATAAATTAATTTTTCATCCGCCATTTTTATTTTGGCATCATAATAACTAAATTCCGAAAGTTCTCCCTCTTTTATTAATCCTTTTTTAAGAAGATAGGTCTCTGAGCCTTCATGTGTTTCTAAAAGATGCCCCCAAATGAAAATTTTTTCCTGATAATTCTCATTTAACCATTTAAAAAACTTCTCTACCCAATAATTTCCTACTAAGACCTTCGTTTTTTTTGGATCTTCCTTATAATTTGCCTCCTCCCAACTTGTTTCCTCAGAACTCTCATTATAAAAATCAAACCCTTCAGCAAAACCATTTTTTTTAGATAATAAACTATTGCCTACAAAACCAGCTGTCTTATATCCATTTTCCTTTAAGATACCAGCGATAGAAGGACCTGTTAAATAAGAATATGGGTCTCTCATTCCATGCTTATTTGGGTATTTTCCTGTAATAACAGAACCCATGGCAACAGGGGTAAAACAAGAAGATGTAAAACAGTTTTCAAATCTTACTCCTTCGCTAGCTATTTGATCGATTGCGGGAGTAGAAATTTTTTGATATCCATAGCAACTTAAATGATCAGGACGAACCTCATCAAGGCTAATAATTATAATATTTTGATCTTTCATTCTTGGCTCCTTTCTTTTCTTACTCAATAAGATAAGTTTGCAAATTCTGAGTTATACATATAAACAAACTCCTTTATTACATATATCCTAACTTTCTTAATCTTTCCATGGCTTTTTCCTTATCCTGTCTTCTACCCGCTCTTTCAGGCACATTTTCTATATCTTGTTCCCAGGCAGGGACACCAACTTCTCCCGGATTAGAACTAGTTCTTGCTCCTAAGGAACGATAGCCTATCTGATAGAGGGGACAATAAGGGAGATGATGTAAATGGGTGTTATCCCAGATATCTCTTTCGGTGAAATGCAAGATGGGAGAGACTCGGGTATGTTCCGGCATGAGATAACCAGCTTCGTGATGGGTAAAATATTCATCCTCTTTCCTTGCTGCCTGTTCATCTCTTCGTAAAGCCATAAATAACAATTCAGTTTTGCTCTGCTCGAGAAACTTATTCAGCACGACTGTTTTCATGAGATGATTACCGGCATAAGATTCTGCTTCAAAAGGGAATGATTTAAATTCAAATTCAATACGCTTGAGTTCGGCTTGATTACGTTCATCCAAATCTTTTACCTGGATATCATTCCCCAGGTGACTCTGACAACACTTCAGCATATCAAAATTACATAACCATTTCAGGTCAATATGCCATTTTTTAGAAAGAGTCACTAAAAAATCGGTTATTTCCGGAAAGGCATCCCCTTCGTCGATGGTAATAACCTGAGGGAGATCGATGTTTTCCTCTACGCATACTTGGCGAATAATCCAAAGGTTAGTGGTGCTATCCTTTCCACCGGTCCAGGTAATAGCACATTTCGCCGGTTCATATTTTTTAAAGGTTTCACGCACTACTTCTTTTGATTTTTCGATTAATTCTACATTTCTTTCTTTTGTTTCTTTGCTCATTTTCATTCTCCTTTTTGTTTTTTGTTTCTTATTTTATATGGTTATCTGCTTAATCTGAGACATTATTTTTTTCTTCATATCTTTGCTCTTATCTGAGGCATTAATTATATTATTTAACTCTTGGGGGTCTTCATTGAGGTTATACATTTCCCAACCTTGATCACTTTCTTGGTAGATTATTTTCAAATCATTTTCCCGATAAAAATATATCGGTTGGTCTGTTTCCTTTTCCTGATTACTCGTTTTACCAATCGCTTCACCAAAAGCCTCCTTCTGAGGATAATTTTCTAAGGGGAGGAGAGAATGTCCTTTAAATACTTCTAATGGTTCGAGACCAAAGAGGTAAAGGATAGTAGGAGGGATATCAATATTGCTAACAAGGTTATCACATACTTCTTGGGTGTAATTGTAATAACAAATAAGCAAAGGAGAGTTAATAAGTTCAGCATACATTTTACCATCATGAGAAAGACCATGATGCTCACCAAATTCATCTCCATGATCAGTAGTGATAATAACTACTGAATCTTTTAAAACTCCATATTTTTCTAATATTTTAAAAAAGTTTTTAACATAATCATCGGTTTCACGTACTCCTGCATCATAAAGTTTTTTTAAAAGTTTTACTGTTTTTTGGTCAGATATGTCCCTCTTAAGTATTATTTCTTTGAACAGATCTAACATTTCGTCTTCAAAAAGATTAATCGAGGGATCTACTTTATTTAGATATTCTCTTGCGGGGATATAAGGTTCATGTACATCCATATAATGTGTCCATAAAAAGAATGGACGATAATTGTTATCTTTAATATGGGTAGATAACCATTGGTCCACTTTATGATTAATACCATCCCCCTTAATATAAGGAATTTTATCGCTTACCTCGTCCTGCATGGAATCATAAAAAACATCCCAACCTCTGTCCCAACCAAAATAACCACAAAGGTAGGGATTGGAATGAAAACCAGCAGTAGTAATTCCAGATTTTTTTAGAACTTCAGAAATTAAAGTTCTTTTTGGTGAGCACTTCTTTTGCCTACCATATTCAAGATAATAAGAAGAGGTAAGAAGACCAGGGAAGGAAGCCTGAGTATAAGGGCCAGTAGATTGAGCATTTGTAAATTTAATACATTTGTCTTGCAAAGAATCGATAAAGGGGGTTAGTTTGTTTTGGTTTCCATAACACCCTAAAACATCTTTCCTTAAAGTATCTATAGTGAACAAAATAACGTTCTTCATCTGTTAAACTCCTATTTAAAATTATAGAATAAAAAAATACCTAAAAGTTTGTAAGCTGTCCTTTAATTTATAATAAACTATTCAATCTTTCTTATTAAAATCGTTTTTTCTCCGTTACTTTTAAATTATATTTAATTATTTAGTGGAGTGAACTGATAACATCAAGAAGTAATCTCTGAAAGTATAGAATTTTTCACCCGCTCTAAATGTCGAATTAAAGTAGTAGCAACTAAATCTTCCTCATTTTTTTCTATGGCTTCTATTATATATAGATGATCTTTTATGGATTCTTTAGCTGCAAACGGTTCAAGTAATTCCCTAATTTTAGATATGTCTTTTACTTCTTGAGCAGTAATATTAGAAACCATGGTCCCTCTGCGCGGAATAATAGTAACAAAACCTTCTTTTTCTAGTCTATTTAAGGCTTCACGGATAGGGCCTCGACTTATATGCATACTTTCAGAAAGTTTTTCTTCGGCTAAAAATAATCCGGGTTTAAGATTTCCTCCTATGATCTCTAATTTTATAACTTGGTAAACTTTATCTTTAAGAGATAATATTTTTTCTAAATTTTTAAAATATTTTATCAAGACCCTAAATTACCTTTCTTGTAATCTTTGAATTTATTATATCTAAAAATTTATTTATTGTCAACAATTTGTTGACATATTACTTTAAGTTTCTTATTTAAAAAAACCTTCCCTCTCTCATTAATCAATTCGATATCTTCAATGTCATATTTTTAAATCTACACAGGTATCATTCTCTCTAAAACTAAAATAACCATTCCCACCGATTATAATATGGTCCAATAAAACAATATCCACAGTTCTAAGAGCAGCTTTTATAGCCTTTGTTATACTGTAATCATCTTCTGATGGCTTTAAGGATTCTCCCGGATGATTATGAGAAATAATAACGCCTGTCGCATGATTGTGTAATGCCCGTTCAACAATTTTTCTGGGATATACTACTGATTTATTAACCGTTCCTTTCTGTATAGTTTCAATTGTCAGCAAATGATTTCTGCTGTTTAAGAACATGACTTTAAACTCTTCGTCAGCTGATCCTTTTAAAGAAGCTTTCAGATAATCATAGACAACATCTGGTGAAGAAATTAAATCTTTTTTATAAAGCCCCCTCTCAAGGTAAATTACTGAAATGTCTTTTAAAAAATTGAGAAACAAGGCACTATGTTCGGAAATACCACAAACTTTTTCCAGCTCTTTCCTGTCAGCATCCAATACACCATTGAGTGTTTTGAATTCAGACAACAACTGCTTTGCGATAGGCTTGGTGTCTTTTCTGAGAATGGTAAAGGATAAAGCAAATTCCAACACTTCGTAATCAAGCCATCCTTTTATCCCACCGCTTTTATACTTTGCCTTTATTCTCTTGCGATGTCCAAGATAATCTGGTTTTAAAGCTTTACTCACCTATCTACCTTCAACCTTTCACTGTATTTCTCCCAATCCGGCAAGAAAGCAAACATCAGACTTTTGAATAATTTGCCATGATTGGGGACTTTCATGTGCAGCAGTTCATGAACAATTACATAATCACAAAGTTCTCTCTCCATTTCAAGAAGTTTAGTGTTAAATGTTAATCTTCCATTTTGCGATAATGATGCCCACTTGTTTTTCATATAACGCAAATGTATCTCTTTTGGCTCAACATCCAGTTTCTCTGCCCATTTAAAAATGTTTGATTTAAACTTCTCTGCCCCATCTGATTGGTCCAGACATTCTCTATTTTTACTTAAAAGCATTGGCATTTATCTTCTCTCCAGTTTCAAAATCTTCTCAACAAGTTCAACAGCCTTTGTATTATTTTCTTCTTTCAGTAGTATCTTATACAGCTGTGTGGTTAGCTCTCTCTTCTCCTCACTGTTTAATCTCCAGTTGGGATACACCTCAAATATATCGTTAATCTTTACTGCCAGCGTATCTGGTTTTGAAATTCCGCTCTTATTAACCAGCCAGTAAATCGTAAATGTATTAACGTCGAAATTCTTTTCAGTCTGCTCCCTGCGTGCTTGATTAATCTCTCTGATAATTTCTTCCAATCTTTTTAAAGCCTCAAGAGTCGCAATGCGTCTGTCATCATACAGCTCAATAACAGTCTGTGTCTTTTCACCTATCGAGATCAAATATGGCTGAGTATCCTGATTATCATCAATAAACTTAAGAATGCTCTTTCTTAGATTGATTATCTTAACATTATCTGACTTATCGCTTTTCTTTAATGCCTCAAGGGTGTCTTCTTTTATCTCATAAATCGGAAGCGTGGAGGAAATGTCTGTTGTATAAACATGCTTTTTAACCAGGTCAGAGGTCTTCTGCATCAACTCCTTATCCAGAAGAATCCTTTTGGCAAAGGCATTTCTGATAATGCTGTAAAGATAAGAAATTCTCCAGTAATCATTTATATAATCCCTTAAGAATTTATCCGGTGAGATAATCTCATAAAGCATCTCAATCTGCTTAAAGAACTTGTAAAAATCTTCTCTCTTGTCTTTATCACTAAAATTTTCAATTGCTCTTTCAACCGTTTTATCATCAAATCTACGTCCTATCAATTCAAGATATGGCCTGGCTTTATCTTTCATCAGGTTTTCAAAGGTTAATTTCAATATGTCTATGTTCCTGATAACACTTGCCACAACATCTGAATCAAAAGCCAATGCTTTTTCAAGTCGTTCGAATATGCCGACAAAGTCAAGCACAAATCCTGCAGGTTTCTTTAAACCATCTTCATCCTCATAAGGCCTGTTAACTCTGGCTATGGCTTGCAAAAGAGTATGATCCTTCATGGGCTTGTCCAGATACATACAATAAAGAATGGGGACATCATATCCTGTTAATAGCTTATCAGTAACTATCAATATCTTTGGCATCTTTGTTTTGTTTGGGAAAATCTTGCCCTTTAATTCCCGCTCTTTATATTCGCTTAAATAATGCTCTTTTAATAATGCCTTGTCATTTTGAGCTTGACTATAAACAACTATGGAATATTCAGAAGGAAGATATTTATCCAGTTCTTTTTTATACAAGGCACACGCTTCTCTATCCACACTAACCAGGAATGCCTTATAGCCCATAGGTTCAACATTTTCCTTATAGTGCTTAGCTACAAACTCAGCAACTTTTTTAACACGGTCTTCGGATTTTAAGAAATTCTTCAGACTTACTGCCTTATCCAGTAGTTTATTTAATTCTTCAACGTCGCTTACCCCTTCTTTTTCCATCAATTCAAAGAACTCCTTCTCAAGCATTTCTTTAGGCACTCTTATCTCGCTTGGAGCAAGTGTGTAATGCAAAGGGAGAGTAGTACCATCTTCAATTGATTCTGCAATGGAATACTTATCCAGGTATCCTTTTTCATCCTCTTTGCCAAATATCTTGAACGTGCCTTTGCCATAAAGAATCTTATCAATTGGCGTGCCGGTAAAGCCAAAATATGTTGCGTCGGGAAGTGCAGCCATAAGATAATTGCCCAGGTTGCCGGTAGTAGTTCTGTGTGCTTCATCTATCAGCATAAAAATATTATCTCTTTTGTTGATGTCTTTTGGCATGTCTTCGAATTTGTGAATCATTGAAACTATAAGCCCGCGGTAGTCTGAAGAGAGAAGTTCTCGCAATTCCTTTTTGGAATCTGCTATTTTCATTCCTTTTTCTTCTTTAAAACCGTAGGCATCAAGATTTCTGAAGAGCTGACTTTCCAGCTCATTTCTGTCAACAAGTATAATAACTGTCGGCTTTTCAAATTCCGGTTGCTGCAATATTTTTTCTGCTGCTACAATCATGGTGAAGGTTTTACCTGCACCTTGTGCATGCCATATAAGCCCTGTTTTCTTTTTCTCCTCCAATGCCCTATTAACTATCTTTTCAACTGCTCTTGTCTGGTGTTGACGCATAATTATTTTGGATAATACATCATTTTTCCGGAAGAAGATAATATAATCCTTTATAAGTTGCAATATACGAACCGTATCGAAGAAAGTCTTGATCTTCTTCTCAAAATTTCCTTTTTCCACATCTTTCCAATTAAACAAGCCCTTTCTGTCAAGATTCCAGGTAACTCCATAATAAAAATCAAGCAGATGCGTGACATCAAATATCTGGTTTGAAGCCATCATCTCGGGTGTTTCAGAATGGTAGCGTCTTATCTGAGCCATCCCTTCTTCAATTCCTTCCCGTTTGTCGGCATTTTTTGTCTCGGCAATTATTACAGGAATACCATTTATCAGAAATATAACATCTCCTCTGTTGGTAAATTTACCGTTTGTGTATTGCCATTCATCTGTTACGTGAAACTGGTTGTTGATATTTCCAAAATCAATAAATCTTATATTTAGCTCCCGTTTATCCCTCTCATAGTAAATAGATTTCTCGCCTTTAAGATATTGCAGAATTTCTTGATTGCCTTCTATTGAACTCTTTATATTTCCCAGTCGCTTGATGATTTCATTGGCTTTCTCATTATTGATTATTCCTTTATTTAGGTTCATCAACTTCTCTTTAAGAATATTATAAAAGAATAATCCTGCCTCGCCTTGTCTTAAAGCCACGGCTTCATCTCTGTTTAAATAAGTCCAGCCTATCTGCTTTACATATTTTATTAATGGCTCCTGAACTATTTTCCGTTCAGACATTTTGGTTAACCTCAAAATCTAAATCTTTTACTCTAACTTTCCCGCTCATTAATTGATTAAGCATGGTTTTAAATAAATCCTGAAGGGTTTGTTTTTTGGATTCGTCTTGTGAAATTTTTTTGTCTATTGATGAAAGAATATCTGTTATTTCGTTTTGCTCTCTAAAACTAGGCAGTGGAATCTGTTGTCTTTTTACATCATTATCTGTAATTGCAGGATAGCTCGCTCCCCTTTGTAGCTTTGCCAATTCCTCAATAAATTCATCTCTCTGAACACAATAATAGAGATAAAGACTGGATAGTACAGACCTCTTACTTCTTAATACACAAAAAGCTGTAGAACATATTTCTCCATTATATTTTTCATCAATGTATGCCATGCGCCGTAAGGTTGGCCTAACAGTGGCAAATAGCACATCATCGGTTTTAACAAGTTTTCTCGCTCTGCTCGGGGCGTTAGAACCATTATATGTCCTGTATTCTATAATCTTATAAAATTCGTTCGAAATACCAGAAACATCAATGTATTTAAATGTTAACTCAGGGGTTTGACTCGGATTTTTTTGTTTAGTCTTCTCAACAATATTAATAACAATTTCAATTCTCCAGCTTTTCGGCATCAGCCCAATCTCGGTTTCTTTTTGTTCTTCGCCATGCAAACCTTCAGTAAAAAGTTTATTCATAAGCGATTTTTTTAGCTCTCTTGTTGTTTCAATTATTCCATCCTGTTGTTCAATAGTCTGCTGGATTTTTGACAGGACAAAAATTATTTTCTGCTGTTCAGTTAAAGATGGCAAAGGAACTTGTATTTTTTTATAGTCTTTAAAATTTAAATTCCTAATACCTGTTGTTCTTTGCTGTAACTCATATGTGCAACCTCTATTATAGAAATGCAATAAATAGTAAAGGATATATTTCGGCTGTATTTTATTAATGTCTTTTACTCTTATTCTCGTTGTGAAATTACTAAAGGAATAATTTCCCTCTTTTAAATCAAAGAAAACAACTCTTCCGACTGGTTGTTTAGGGCCACCGCCTGAACGTTCTAAGATAATATCGCCTCCTGAAAGCTGTCTTTTTATAAATTGCTTCTCCTCAACATCAAGCTCTGCGACATCATCTAAAGAAAGGGTTCCGTCATTATTAAAATTGGTATTTCTTATAACTTTTGCAGCGGCAAAGGGTACTTTCTTTCCTTTCCACAAACCATTTGTAAACTCAAACAATTTTTCATTTTCCAAAGTCGTGGTTTCCCAATCCTCAGGAATCAATCCGGTTTCAGTCTCCTTGAAACCGTTTTCTATTACTGCTTTGGTTTTCATTCTTCCTTCAAGAATCCTCTTTGTGTAATATTTTTCATTATCTCGTTAAGTTCTCTGTCTGTCTTTTCTCTTTCCTCTTCAAGCTCTGCCAGTTCAACAAGTATCTCATCGACATCCCGATATTCCTCTTCCTTACCATTGCCAATATATCTTGAAGGGCTTAAATTATAATCGTTCTTCTCGGCTTCTTCCTTAGTGATTATTTTTGTAAATTTGTCTATGTTTTTCCATTCATGAAATGCTTTGGTTATCTTCTTGATCTTATCATCTGGTATGAAATTCTTAGGCCTGCCTTTTTCAAACTCCAAAGAGGCATTTATCAATATAATTTTGTTTTTTATTTCCTTTGGCTTATTTCTGTTTAGTATTAAAATAATACCTGGACCAGCCGCGTTATAAAAAAGATTCTCAGGCAAAAGTAAAACTGCCTCTATCCAGTCATTATCTACAAATGCCTTGCGGATTTCTTTTTCTCTGTTACTTCCTTTGTTTCCTGAACCCCTTGCAACAGAACCGGTATCCAGAACTATTGCAGCCTTTCCGTTCTTGTTTAATGAAGCAAACATATGCTGGATCCATCCCCAATCAGCAGAGCTTGCAGGCGGGTAACCATTATTAAAGCGGTTGAACGTATCAGACTCATAAAACTCACTGTTATAGCCATCTTGATTCCACATAGGATTAGCCACAACTAAATCAAAGGTTTTCAATACACTTCCCTCAAGAAATTTCGGGTTACGGAGTGTATCTCCTATTGCAATGTCGCCTTCCATATCGTGAATAATCATATTCATCTTTGCCATTGCATAGGTAACGTAATTCTGCTCCTGTCCGTAAAGCCTTAAAGGTTTTGAAATCTTCTTCTCTTTTTCCATAAGGGCAAGTTGGGATTTAACAAGTAATCCTCCCGAACCACAGGCCGGGTCATAAACCTCCTGCCCCTGTTCAGGATCTAATATGTAGGCCATAATCCAACCAACTTCTTTGGGAGTGTAAAATTCTCCTGCGCTCTGTCCCTGCCCTTCTGCAAACTTGCGAAGTAAATACTCGTATGCCCTTCCAAGAATGTCAGGTTCAGCATCTTTTAAGCCGAGCCTGTTCCTGCTAATAATCTCTATTAAACTGCTTAACTTACCATCATCTATTATTCTCTGCCCGCTTACAGTGGCATTAAAATCAACTATGTCAATTACCCCCTGTAATTTCGGATTTTCTTTTGCTATCGCACGAATTGCATCCGTCAATTTCTCACCGATTTTGGTTGTCTGCTTCCTTATTTGTTGCCAGACTGCCTGTTTTGGAATAAAAAATCTCACCAGACTATGGTCCTTTAAAACAATCTCCAATGCGGTTTTCCCATCACCAAATTCCTCAGAAATCCTTTTAATCTCATCCTCAAAAACATCAGAAAGCCTTTTCACAAAAACCAAAGGCAGAATGTAATCCTTGAATTTCGGCGCATCAACAGCCCCCCGAATACTACAAGCAGCATTCCACAACCAAGTTTCAAGAGTTTTTATGTCTAACATATCTTAACCAATCTCCTCAAAATTTAATAACTTTTATATAATTTATGAATTAAATGCATCTATACCTATTACTTCAATATTATCAATTTTAGCATAATATTCTTTTATATTCTTTATCAAAGTATTTCACGTTGGAGTCGTCCAGTATAAAATTGTAAGGTCGAAAATGTGTCTTCTCGTTATCGAAGTCATATGCCTTTAATACATAACTTAATTCTGAGCTTTTAATATCAGAAGCTAATCTTTAAAATATTATCAAGGTCTTTATATTGAGCAATTGGATAAATACATGTATTAGGACAAATATATGGGTATTTATTTTTAGTATTCTTTTTCTACCTCAATAGTTTACCTATTCACTATGTTCATTTATTATTTCCAAACCTTCAATTGCTCAAACTTCACTTTAAATTTTTTAAAGAATTTCTCGATCTTTTCTTTTTGCTCATAAGGAATCATTATACAGCCTGCAGAAAGTTTCTGGCCGCCTATCTCCTGCAATAAACCTTTATACTCGTATCCTTTTCTTGTCTGTTCGTAAATTTGCCTGTTAAATCGCACCTTATCTTTCTGAGGTAAGCTACTTATCTGAAAAGAGTAAATCAGATGAGGTTTTTTTTGCAGTAATATAGCAGACGGTATGTCGGATGGTTCTCTCAGGTAGAGAATCTTCCCCTCCTGAAAGATATTCTGCAGTAAACCCGTATCTGTTTTCTGCAATTCAACTATGGTTCTTATAGTTGGCTGGATATTTCTGCCTATTTCGGATTCAAGCTCTATTACTTTATCGTGTATCCCTTTCTGGGTATTATACTCGGTTGTAAGTATTAACAAATCAACGTCTGACCTGGAAGTAAATTCTCCTCTAGCCAGACTACCATAAAGGATAATAACTTTTACATCTTCAATTTTGGAAAGCTCTTTTGCTATCTTTTTAAGTATTCTCTTCATTAATCTTCTCTTCAAATCTTTTTTCAAAAAACTCAATTATTACTTTTAAATTATCTATTACCGCCTTCGCTCTTTCGCCATTAATTCCGTCATAACCCAAATCCCCATAAGCAAACCATACCTTACGCATCGCTTTGTTTATTTCAGCAGGAAAATTTTTTCATTTGAATATTCATGTCTACTCTGATGGTCGCCAAAATGCTCTCCCTTCCTGGCAGCATCAGCTTCTACCAACTATTCAACAACCTTTGTACCCAAATCGCCAACCACTGTGCTCTGCTTGTTGTGATAGGCAGTTATTGTTGCTTCATACTTTTCTTTTGCTAATTCAAAATGTTTCTGAAAATTTCCCATTTTTCATCCTTTCGCTTTTCGTTATTGTAACGAATTATGGCTATTTTGTCAAGTTTTTCGTTATCGTAACGAAGCAGGTATATTATTTAAAAAATCTCTCTCGATTACCAATCAATTCGAGATCTTATAGGGTGTGGCAACATAATTCAGGGAAAGTAGGAGTTGCCCGGGGGTATTAACCTCTTATTTTTACACTCAAATTAAACTTCTTTAAAATCCCGGATATCTCGGATAATTTTTCTTCCGAAGGAGGTTGTGTGGCTGCTAACTTATAAGTCCTTCCCAGTCTTCTGTATTTATCTATGCCTATATAGTGATAAGGAAGAAGATTGACCTGTATCTCCCCAAAATAACATTTCCTGCCCGCTTAACTGACTTTCAGGATTTTGACACCACCAGCAATTAAGCGGACATCCTTTTAAAAAGACTGTAGTCCGAATTCCCGGTCCATCATGAATCGAATATTTTTGAATATTAAAAATTATTCCTGTAGTCATAGGAGCATTCACCAAATAATTCACCAGAGAACCGTCTTAATAAAAAAGAACCCTGGCAAAGTTCATAACAACAAGTAATTATATTATAATACCTAAAGGATTAATATAAGATCTAAAACCAACATATGAGCCAAAATGACATATAATAAAAATATCTAAAAAAATTAATTACTTCTTTATTGTGTCACCATTTATCTTCTTATCAATTACCTGTGCAGTCTTAGTAATAGAAAGACCACCTCTTGCAGTACATTTTAAATTTGATGGTAACTGAATCCCTACATCATACATAGCCTTTATTGTCTCATCAAGGGGTATCACCGCATCAACACCAGCAATAACCATGTTGGTAGCAGCTAAAGCATTAGCAGCGGCCATTACATTTTTCCCAAGACAAGGTACTTCGACTCGGTTGGCCACTGGGTCACATATTAATCCTAACATATTTTGCAAGGCTATTGAAGCTGCATCTACACCTTGTTTTACATTTCCACCCATTAGTTGGATTAACCCGGCTGCAGCCATCGCCGAAGCAGCTCCGCATTCTGCCTGGCAACCACAAACCTCTGCAGAAAAGGTGGCTTGTTCGGAAATGAAAACACCCACCATACCCGCAGCAAGCATTGCTTTGATTATTTTATCATCATCCAGATTCATATAATGAGCTGTACCTAATATTGCTCCGGGGACAGCACCACAGGA
>Ga0307378_10003986_pt1 | contig 21339 bp, 11 predicted proteins | sample UN1MG_FD_202238 | JGI IMG/M metagenome (GOLD analysis project Ga0307378, IMG submission 202238) | Soil microbial communities from Risofladan, Vaasa, Finland - UN-1 | ecosystem: Environmental > Terrestrial > Soil > Coastal area > Acid sulfate soil | place: Finland: Risofladan, Vaasa | collected... | reverse complement strand
TAATCATAAAAACAAAATTTGAAATGCGTGTTTCAATAAATTATAATTTAATGATAATTATCCTAAGCACAACATTCGAAGGTGCTGAGCTTCTCAATAATACCAACTTGTAAGTTTCAGAGTCTTTTAATATGCTCGCTATACCAGATATTGTGGGTTCCGTATCTTTGGCGAAACCTGTGTTTTCTCCAACATAGTGCGGACCTGAGATAACTGCAATAACGTCCAAGTATCAAGTGCTTGATTTTTCTGTGATAACATAATATCGTATCACCAAACGATGGTTGCGGCGATAACTGTTATGTATCTTGAACCTGAAAGTAGCCTTCAACAGTTGTGATATCAAATTCTGAGGATTGAACTTTCAAGTGATGTATTGACCCGGCTATCGATTCTATCAAATCAGATATAGGCCTGGACAGATGAGTTACAACACGAATGAGCATTAAGGTGAGATTGTACTAAATACCGCTTCATATTTGAAAAATTAATTAATGATGGTTTATTACTATTTTTTTTGTAGCCTGCAGACTGATGATAGAGTAATGTTATTTCAAGTTAATGATAATATTACAAATTAACCCGATGGTTAATGTGCTGCTTTAACTTGTTGTTATCAGGACAGATGGTATTGGATTGCACAATTTCATTCTTATAGGCCGACCCTCGATGTGCCATTTTGGGGAGTTTGTAATTGGCGTTGGTAGGGTACTTAACACACACACACGGAGTGAAAAAAAAAGATTTGATGCAGGCACAAAATTTTTGAATTGAGATTTTACCCCTTGGTGTAAATTTGGTGTAAAAAAATTTGATTTTGGTTGAACTTATTGAACTTATTTTGCTCATTGAAGATTGTAAGAAATGCTATAAATGACTTGAAATCAAAAGGAATGCCTGATATATCATGATTTATGAAAAATACGGTGAGTCTAATTCAAGTCCCGTCACTCACCCCATTTTATAATTAAAGTGGCTGCTATAGCTATAGATCATAATTCAGCAGCCATTTGATTTTTTATGCGAGCCCGTAGCTCAGCTGGACAGAGCGCCGGACTTCGAATCCGTAGGCCGCAGGTTCGAATCCTGCCGGGCGTACCAATGAAATCAAGGACTTGTGAGAGTTATTTTACAAGTCCTTTTTTATTTTATGAGATCTGCCCCACATTAGCCCCACTTTATTCAAATCAGGATCCCAAGAATTGGTCTCAAAGAGGTCAACTATGGATAAATATTTCCGTCCAAAAAAGATCGAATCAGAGGGTAGGGGGTCTCTTGAAAGCCACCATCCATGCCCCCAGACAATCCAATAATACCCATTTTCTGATAAGCATGCTCTCTTTGAAGTCCATTTGTTGATAAGTGTAACCCCTTCAACCCCCTCTTCTAATTCAACAAAAAGGCAGGACCTCATCAAAGTCGATAAAGACCTTGGTTCAAGGACCCTGCCTTTCTTTGTAGACCGTAATCACCACCAGAATTAGCCCAATTCATTTACAGAGGGTTCCAGATTATAAGCCTCAACAATCATGTAGGCCGAGACCAGCCATCCCATCCTATGTTCAATTGGAATCTCGATGGTCTCGGTAAATAGATCGTTCCGACAAAGCACAACGGCCTTAACTGCAATCGGAATCATCACATCGGGTACCCGGGGATAATAATTGTTCTGCAGGTGCCACCGGATATCCCCTTCCAGAGTTATCAGGTCTAAAATTTCTAATGCATTAATGTGTCCCATGGTAACTTCCTTTCTGCCAAATAAAAAAACTCCGTTGCTAACGTTCAGCAACAGAGTATCTGCTGGCATTTTAGCACATTGTTTTAAGGTGGGAGCAAGCATCCACAAATTACCCACCGGATTCATTCGTTTCTGAAATTTATTTGGTCGTTGGAGGTGACCTTAACCTTAAAGCAAAAAACCTCACACAATGGTGAGGTCTCATTATTCCTGTTGTCATAATGACCTCATGTCCATTTGAGATGGATTGGCACCTTACAGAAATGCAGGTTGCCGGACGGGCTGTGAGCCAGATCTCTTCCCGTCTCTCTTCATGATTTTGGTTATATTTCTATCACACTGTTAGCCTTTTAGCAAGGTATTAAAATTAAATATTATGTACTTAGTAGTAATGGTTATTAGCAATATAACCTATTGATATTTTCACAAATTCTGTCAAGTGTTTGACGATAAATGTCATTCTTCTTCAAAGTAACTTCAATGGTCAATATTAACCACCTGTAATATTTCCCTAATATCTCAAGCAGTATTTATGGAACGTATTATGCATAAGGCTCTAATCTATAATAATTTTGAGAAGACTAATAACCAATGTAACAGGAGGAGTAGCCATGAAGAAACACATTCAGACGTTACTGGTTGCCAGTATGCTTACTGTTTTGATTGCAGGATGTTATACCAAACCTCCGATTGGCATTCCTATCGGGGAATTGAACAAAGAATTGATAAATATGACTAAGGACAAATTTATTGAACAGTATGGGCAACCACTTTCTTGTGATTACGTTAATGAACAATGGATTCTACTCTATAGGGTAGAGCATTGGCATATGCAACATTTCATCTTTAATAAGGATGAATTGCTCATTGGTTGGAAGGAGAGGGAAGAAGAATATGTCCCGGCATCGAATGGTATTAACACGATGCTTGTTGTTCCCTTTCCACCTGTAAAGTAAACTGAAAAGTTTAAGGAATGATAAGGCACAATTGCTACAATGTGTCATTCTTGGTAATATCCTTGACATGTTAGCAAGATTGTGAGAAAAGAAGGATCGAGAATGATATTTATTATCAACAGGTTAACATGCAATCCCTATCCGGGTCTCTCTTCTGATATCTTACCTGCTGTTAATTCAATTTTGGCTTGCCTTGGTACTTTGACAATTAGGTCCTAAACATAGGGAGAACATATTGACTATTTTGAACCCCATTTTCTCACACGTAGAGAGGTGGGGTTTTGTGGTTTTTTGAATGAGAAAAGAGTTCATGCTCAAAAAAGGAGTGAAAAATGCCCTTTCCAGAAAGAATAAAACTTGAAATAAAAGAGAAAGCCAAATTTCGGTGCTGTAGATGTCAGAGTATAGGGCCTGAAATTCATCATATAAAGGATCCTAATGATTCGACTCGAAGACCTTCAAGTTAACGCCGCGATAGGCGGCATTCTGCCGAATTGTCTTGTCACCGTCGTAAGCGTGCAGTGGTTTGGCTCCGAGGCCGTCGAACTTACTTACAAGACACCCACCGGTAAGGTGGCGAACGAACTGCTATATCGAAACGACGAGCAACGACTTGAAATCGTTGAACAAGGACGGCCCTGGAGTTTCGACGGCGACGGTGCCCAGTTTCGCCTGGTCTCGGAAGCACTTCGTATCCGACTTGCACACCTATTTGATCCGGTTCTCGCCGTCCACACGTCACTCGTTGACCCATTACCGCACCAGATTACGGCTGTTTACGAAGCGATGCTGCCGAGACAACCATTACGTTTCCTGCTCGCCGACGACCCCGGCGCTGGCAAAACCATCATGGCGGGCCTTCTCATCAAGGAATTGATCGCTCGTGGCGATCTTCAGCGCTGTCTCATCGTCTGCCCGGGCAGCCTATCCGAGCAATGGCAGGACGAGCTTTACCGCCGCTTCCATTTGCCCTTCGAGATCCTTACCAATGATAAACTTGAGGCCGCCCGCACTGGCAACTGGTTCATAGAGGCCAACTTGGTCATCGCCCGCCTCGACAAGCTGTCACGCAACGAGGACGTGCAACAGAAGCTCCAGGCGCCGGATTGTCGCTGGGATCTCGTGGTCTGTGATGAGGCGCACAAAATGTCGGCAACGGTCTTCGGCACCGAGACAAAGTACACTAAGCGCTACCGGCTTGGCCAGCTTCTCTCGACCCTCACGCGTCACTTCCTGCTGATGACAGCGACGCCACACAACGGCAAGGAGGCGGATTTTCAGCTATTTATGGCGCTACTCGACGGTGACCGTTTCGAGGGCCGTTTCCGTGATGGGGTTCACGTGACAGACGTTTCGGACCTTATGCGCCGGATGGTGAAGGAGAGCTTGCTCAAGTTCGACGGCACCCCGCTGTTCCCTGAGCGCATCTCATACACCGTGCCGTACAGGCTTTCGGAGGTTGAGGCTCAGCTTTACAAAGCGGTTACCGAGTATGTGCGCGAGGAGTTCAACCGCGCCGAGGCGCTTGAGAATGAAAAACGCGCAGGAAACATCGGCTTCGCGCTCACCATTTTGCAGCGGCGCCTGGCCTCTTCGCCAGAGGCGATATATCAGTCGTTACGTCGCCGTCGCGAGCGACTGGAAAGCCGATTGAATGAATTGGAATTACTTCGGCGGGGGGATAGCCAAGCGGCATCTGATCTTGCGCCTGCTTTTAAGGAGCTGGACGTCGAGGATATCGAGGATCTGGAAGATGCGCCCGACGAAGAGGTTCAAGCCACCGAGGATGAGATCCTCGATCGGGCAACTGCGGCACGTACCATCGCCGAGTTGAAGGCTGAGATCGAAACCCTTAAAAGGCTGGAATCGCTCGCCCTCGGGGTCCGTCGCAGCGGTGCAGATACTAAATGGCGCGAACTGGCAAGCCTTCTGAATGAGCTCTTCAGCACCGCCGCAATCGCTGGCCGCGTGGCCGAACCGGACACCCCATATGGTAAGCGAGAGATCCCTCGTCCCACACCCTCGACACACCAGAAGCTCGTTCTGTTTACCGAGCACCGGGATACGCTGAATTACCTTGAGACCCGCATTACCACGCTGCTGGGCCGTAAGGAGGCTGTAGTCACTATCCACGGCAGCAAGGGTCGCGAAGATCGCATGAAGACGCAGGAGTCGTTCATGCACGACCCCACGATCCAGATACTGCTTGCTACGGATGCTGCGGGCGAAGGCATCAACCTCCAGCGCGCACACCTGATGGTCAACTATGACCTTCCATGGAACCCCAACCGACTCGAACAGCGCTTCGGCCGCATCCACCGCATAGGTCAAACCGAAGTGTGCCACCTCTGGAACCTGGTGGCCGAAGAGACCCGCGAAGGGGACGTTTATCGTAGGTTGTTGGAGAAGCTGGAGCAGGCCCGTCAGTCCCTCGGCGGCCAGGTGTTTGATGTGCTCGGCAAGCTCCAGTTCGAAGGGAAATCGCTGCGGGACCTGATGATCCAGGCGATTCGTTATGGCGATCAACCCGAGGTGCAAGCCCGCCTGACGACGGTGTTGGATCACGCACTGGACCGCAGCCAGCTTCAAGACCTGCTCGAAGAACATGCACTTGCACATGACGCCATGGACGCGAGCCTCGTCCACCGCATCCGCGAAGATATGGAACGCGCCGAAGCCCGCCGTCTTCAACCACACTATATTGAGTCTTTTTTCCTCGAAGCCTTCCGTTGCCTTGGGGGATCAGCCAAGCAGCGCGAGTCACGCCGCTACGTGATCACCCACGTTCCGGCTCTGGTACGCAACCGGGATCGACTGATCGGCATCGGAGAACCAGTGCTGCCGCGTTACGAGCGAATCGCCTTCGAAAAATCACTGGTAGCACAGCCCGGTCATCCGCTGGCTGCATTTGTCTGCCCGGGGCATCCACTGCTTGACTCGGTCATCGACATCACCCTTGAGCGCAACCGCGATCTTTTGAAACGCGGCGCTGTGCTGGTGGACGAACGCGATACTGGCACCCGGCCGCATATTATGTTCTACCTCGAACATGCGCTTCAGGATGCGGGTTTAACGCGATCAGCAGAACGCCGCATCATATCCAAACGGATGCTTTACCTGAATATCGACGCGGATGGTGCCACCCAACACGTAAATTACGCACCCTATCTCGACTATAGACCACTGGCCGAAAACGAGCCGGACCTGGAGTTGATTCTTGACCGGCCAGAGTGTGCGTGGATTACCCGCGAGCTGGAGCAGAAGGCGCAAAGCCACGCCGTGGCTCATATTGTGCCTGAGCACCTGGGTGAAGTTCGAGACGGTAAGCTTACGCTCATCGCCAAGACAGAAGCGGCGGTAAAGGACCGGCTTACCAAGGAGATCACTTACTGGGATCACCGTGCGGAACAACTCAAGCTCCAGGAACAGGCTGGGAAGTCCAACGCCAGGCTCAATTCGGGTGAGGCCCGCAAACGCGCTGATATTCTGCAGGGACGATTGCAGAAGCGGCTGGAAGAACTTAAACTCGAAGCCCAGATCTCACCGCTGCCGCCGGTGGTTCTCGGTGGTTTTCTGGTGGTACCAATGGGCTTGCTAACGGCAATGATGGAGGGACCCGCGGCGGTCTCGACAACACCCATCGACACTCAAATCAGCGCAGCGAAAGCCCGTGCGATCATTATGGAAATCGAACGCGACCTCGGCTTCGAGCCGACCGATCGTGAGTTCGATAAACTCGGCTACGACATCGAAAGCCGCGTTCCCGGCACCGGTAAACTGCGCTTCATCGAAGTGAAAGGACGCGTTACGGGTGCGGCGACGATAACGGTAACCCGTAATGAGATCCTTTATTCGCTCAACAAGCCAGACGATTTCATCCTCGCGATCGTAGAGTTCCTCGATGATGACTCACACCGTGCTCATTACGTGCGCCATCCCTTTCAGCGGGAGCCAGACTTCGGTGTAACGAGCGTCAATTACAACTTTGCCGAGCTGCTGGCCCGCGCTGAACAACCAACATGAACCAACTGAAAGAAATGGGAATAATATGAATCACAAGAAGAAACTCATCGAGGTCGCCCTGCCGCTGGATGCTATTAATAAGGCCAGCGCACGGGAAAAGTCCATCCGCCACGGACATCCGAGCACGTTGCATCTGTGGTGGGCACGCCGCCCCTTGGCTACAGCACGGGCCGTGATCTTCGCCCAGATGGTGGACGATCCATCAGCGCATCCGGACCTATTTCCGACTGAGAAGGCTCAGGAGAAGGAGCGCCAGCGGCTGTTCCGCATCATCGAGCACTTGGTGTTGTGGGAAAACACCACCAACGAGACGGTCTTGCAGCGGGCGCGGGACGAGATCTGGCAGAGTTGGCGCTATACCTGTGCGGAAAACGCTGATCATCCGAGGGCCAAGGACCTTTTCGACCGTCATAAACTGCCCGCCTTCCACGATCCGTTCGCAGGCGGTGGGGCGATACCGTTGGAGGCCCAACGGCTGGGGATGGAGAGCTACGCCAGCGACTTGAACCCGGTTGCGGTATTGATCAACAAAGCGATGATCGAGATCCCACCGAAGTTCGCCGGAAAACCGCCGGTGAACCCTGAAGCAAGAGCCGATAAACAGCTTTTCAAGAAGACATGGAAAGGCGCGCAGGGTTTGGCCGAGGACGTGCGTTATTATGGAAAGTGGATGCGCGATGAAGCTGAGAAGCGCCTCGGGCATCTGTACCCCAAGGCCGAGGTGACAGCGGAGATGGTAAGGGAGCGGCCAGACCTGAAACAATACGTGGGCAAGAAGCTCACCGTGATCGCCTGGCTCTGGGCGCGTACGGTGAAGAGCCCCAACCCGGCCCTTGCGCAGGTGGATGTGCCGCTTATTTCTACCTTTATGCTGTCCACCAAGAAAGGCAAAGAGGCGTATGTGGAGCCATTCATCGAGGAGGGCGGCTACAGATTCACTGTGAAGGTAGGAAAACCGAACGACATGGAATCTTCAAAGAAGGGAACCAAGCTTTCGCGAGGGACGAACTTTGCATGCCTAATGTCCGGCATACCGATCTCAAGCGACTACATCAAAACGGAGGGAATAGCAGGAAGAATGGGTGCCCGTATGATGGCCATTGTCGCCGAGGGTGATCGCGGGCGGGTATATCTCGCGCCTACGCTTGAGCATCAGGAAGCAGCGATAAAAGCTATCCCGAATTGGCTACCAGAAGGGGAGACGCCATCACAGTTGACCGGTGGCGGGGCACAAGCGAATCGATACGGACTCAAAACTTGGGCAAGGATCTTTACGCCTCGGCAATTGGTGGCACTGACGACGTTGTCGGATTTGATAGAGGAAACACGCCATCGTGTAAAGCGTGACGCCATAGCAGCTATCTTGCCCAACGATGAACGCGGCCTTGACAACGATGGAGCGGGTGCGGTGGCCTATGCGGAGTCGATTGCAGTGTATTTAGCGTGTGGATTGGGGAAGAGCGCGGACTACGGTTCAACCATTTGCTCGTGGATTTCTGGGGGCCAAACAATGAGAAACACATTTAGCCGTCAGGCAATGCCTATGGCTTGGGACTACGCGGAAGCTAATGTTGTTTCCTATTCCACTGGCAGTTACTTCAGCAGCCTTAAGCAAGTAGTTCAGGTTATCAAGGCTCTCCCGTCAGCGCCCAATGGTAAATCCATCCAAGAAGATGCCAGAAGCCAATCTACATGCCTATATAAGATCATCTCCACTGACCCTCCCTACTACGACAATATCCCCTACGCCGATCTGTCGGATTTCTTCTACGTCTGGCTGCGCGGCTCGCAGCGGGCGGCCTTCCCCGACCTTTTCGCCACCCTCGCCGTGCCCAAGACCGAAGAACTCGTTGCCCTCGCCTATCGACATCCTGACGGCAAGTCAGGAGCCGAGGCGTTTTTCCTTGATGGAATGACGCAGGCGATGCACCGATTGGCCGAACAGGCACATTCAGCTTTCCCTGTGACTATCTACTATGCTTTTAAGCAGTCTGAAAGCAGAGGAGATTCCGGCATTGCCAGCACCGGCTGGGAGATTTTTCTTGATGCTGTGATAAAAGCAGGTTTCGCCATCACTGGCACATGGCCGATGCGAACTGAGCTTGGGAACAAGGTTTCGGGGATTGGAAGAAACATGCTATCCTCCAGCATCATCCTTGTCTGTCGGCCGAGCACCGTCAGTGCTCCCACAGCTACACGCCGTGAGTTTATCATCGCACTCAAAGCCGAACTTCCAGTGGCGCTTATTCACCTTCAACGTGGCAACATCGCCCCAGTGGACCTGGCGCAATCATCCATCGGACCAGGCATGGCGGTCTACACCCGTTACGCCAAGATCCTCGACGCCGAGGGGAAGCAGCTTTCTGTTCGTGAAGCGCTGGCACTAATCAACCAGACGCTCGACGAGGCGCTTATCGAACAGGAGGGCGATTTTGACGCCGATAGTCGCTGGGCGCTGGCGTGGTTCGAGCAGTCGGGCTTTGCCGAGGGCGAGTACGGAGTAGCCGAAACCCTTTCCAAGGCAAAGAACACGAGCGTTGACGGTATGGTGGAAGCGGGCATCTTGATATCCAAGGGAGGCAAGGTACGTCTGTTTAGCCCCGATGAGCTACCCGCCGACTGGAACCCGGAAACGGACAAACGACTGACAGCATGGGAAGGGGTTCACCAACTCATCCGCGTGCTCGAATCTGGCGGTGAAGATGCCGCAGCCGCACTCGTCGCCAAGTTGGGATCTAAAGCCGAGACTACCCGCGATCTTGCCTACCGGCTCTACAACCTTTGCGAGCGGAAGAAGTTTACGGCAGAAGCACTTTCCTACAACAGTCTGGTGCAAAGCTGGCCTGAAATCAGCCGGATTGCACGCGAAAGCAGCAGACCACGCGCCAGACAAAAAACATTGTTTGATGAAAACGAGGTGTAACCCATGGCCATTACCAATCATGAACGCGTCGGCAAGGCGTTGGAGCTTCTAAAAAGCGGGCTCGGACCCTTCGCCCAGCGCGAATTCACAAACGTGTACAAAGATCGTGCCGAGACCGAGGCTATCCGATTTATAGGCGATGACCGCCTGAACGCGAACAAGCCGATAGAGCAATGGGATGCGGGCGTCCTGCTGAGGCTCATGTGGGAATCCTGGAACAATGTTTTCCGCCTGACCCTCGGGCACACCGAACGGAGCCTGGTCAGCGAACTGCGCGAACACCGCAACAAATGGGCACACCAGGAGACCTTCTCCGGCGACGACACCTATCGCGCACTCGACTCGGCAGCACGACTCCTGACCGCTGTCTCAGCGCCGCAAGCTGATGCAATAGAGAAAATGAAGATGGAACTCTTGCGCCTGCGTTTTGACGAGCAGGTGCGAGGTGAGAAGCGAAAGGCAGCCGGTACAGCCATCGAGAGCACGACGGCGGATCATCTCAAGCCCTGGCGCGAGGTGGTGACACCACACAGAGATGTTGCCAGTGGCCGCTACCAACACGCCGAGTTTGCCGCCGACTTATGGCAGGTGCATCTGGGAGAAGGAACGGACGAGTATCGGGACCCGGTCGAGTTCTTCCGCCGCACCTATCTCACCGAAAGCCTGAAGGGGATGCTTGTCGGTGCGGTTCATCGCCTCGCCGGACAAGGCGGTGATCCGGTGGTGCAGCTCCAGACCAATTTCGGCGGCGGTAAAACACACTCCATGTTGGCGCTCTATCACCTGTTTTCCGGCATCGAGCCCACGGAACTATCAGACATCGATGCGGTCATGCACGAGGCTGGGGCATCGAAGGTGCCGCCCGCCCGTCGCGTGGTGTTGGTGGGCAATAAAATCTCGCCCGGTAACCCCTCCACCAAACCTGACGGCACCGTAGTGCGAACACTGTGGGGGGAACTGGCTTGGCAGCTCGGCGGCAAGAAAGCTTTTGCCCGTATTCAGGCCGATGACGAGAAAGCAACCAGCCCTGGGGACGTGTTGCGCGAACTGTTCACGGAATATGGGCCTTGCCTGATCCTGATCGACGAATGGGTGGCATACGCACGCCAGCTCCACGATCAAAGTGATTTGCCGGCTGGCGGGTTCGAAACCCAGTTCACATTCGCCCAGGTGTTGACGGAATCGGCAAAACTCGCCGGAAACTGTCTTCTGGTGATCAGTCTCCCCGCCTCGGACACGTCGGGTTCCCCTCACGCGCAGGCGGATAACGTAGAAGTAGGGGGCCAGCGCGGTCGCGAAGCGCTCGACCGGCTCCGGAACGTGGTGGGACGTCTGGAGTCCTCATGGCGACCCGCAAGCGCGGAGGAAGGCTTTGAAATCGTTCGGCGACGGTTGTTCGAGCCAATGACCGATCCTGCACATTTCAAGAGTCGCGACGTAGTGGCACGAGCCTTCGCGGACTTCTACCGGGCGCAACAAGCAGAGTTTCCCCCCGAGTGCCGCGTTGCCGATTATGAAAAGCGCATCAAGGCAGCTTACCCGATCCACCCCGAGATCTTTGACCGGCTCTACACCGACTGGTCAACGCTGGTGAAATTCCAGCGTACCCGAGGCGTGCTGCGGTTGATGGCGGGGGTGATCCACAGCCTGTGGGAGAAGGGTGACAAGAACCCGCTCATCCTGCCAGCGAACATTTCGATTGACGATTCGCGTGTTCAGTTCGAATTGACGCGCTACCTATCGGACAACTGGGTACCCGTGATCGAAAAGGACGTTGATGGCCCAAATTCCTTGCCACTTCGGCTGGATGGTGAGGTGCCGAATCTCGGCAAATTAGCAGCATGTCGTCGCGTGGCACGTGCCATCTATCTGGGCTCGGCACCCACCGCCACGGCAGCCCATCGCGGTCTCGAAGATCGGCAAATCAAGCTCGGATGTGTGATGCCGGGCGAATCACCGGCGGTGTTCGGCGATGCGCTACGACGGCTTGCCGGTGCGGCTACCTACCTCTACCAGGACGGCCCGCGATATTGGTACTCGACCCAACCGACCGTTACTAAGCTCGCTGAGGACCGCGCGGAGCAGTTAAAACGCGATCCTGACAAGATTGTGATTGAACTAAACCAACGGTTACGCGAGAATCTGCGCCAGACTGGCGATTTTAGACGCATCCACCCCATGCCACACTCGGGACACGACGTGCCGGATGACCTCGACGCAAGACTGGTTGTGCTGGGGGTCGAACACCCGTACAGTAAAGAGCCAAAAAGTGCAGCTGGGATTGCCGCCAAGGCCATTATAGAGTTGCGCGGCAACACACCTCGACTATACCGCAACACACTTGTCTTCCTTGCGGCAGACAAAACGCGGTTGCAGGATCTCGACGAGGCGATCCGTAAGTATCTGGCCTGGGAGTCAATTCTGACAGAGAAGGAGACTCTCAATCTCGACCCGCAACAGGTGAAGCAAGCCGAAACCCAGAAAACCGTAGCCGACGGCGCCGTTACGGCGCGATTACCGGAGACGTACCAATGGCTGTTGGTCCCCGTTCAGACGACCCCGCAGGCAGCGATTGAGTGGCAGGCTATGAGGCTTTCGGGGCAGGATGCGCTGGCTGTGCGAGCGAGCAAGAAGCTGAAAAACGACGAATTGCTGATCACCAGCTTTGCTGCCACGCGGTTGCGGATGGAGCTGGACCGCGTTCCGCTCTGGCGCGCGGATCATGTAGCCGTAGCCCAGCTCGTAGAAGACTTCGCACGCTATCTCTACCTACCTCGGCTTAAGGATTCATCAGTGCTGCTCGGTGCGATAAGTGAAGGGCTGGCATTGCTGACATGGGTACAGGACGCCTTCGGATTCGCTGACAGCTTTGACGAGAATGAAAGCCGTTATCGCGGCTTGCGCGTTGGGCGAATCGTATCATTGGACACGGACACACCGGGATTAATCGTCAAACCGGAAGTTGCACGCAAGCAACTGGAGACCGAGAGAGCCCAACCACCTGCCGGTGTACCGCCAACGGGAACTGCCGAAGGTGGAGGAGGTATTGGGGTACCAGAGCCGGGAACTATAACCCCTGAACCGGTGCCCACGTCGACGCAGCCCAAGCGCTTCCATGGCACGGTCACCCTTGATACTACCCGCGTCGGGCGCGACGCCAGCCGCATTGCTGACGAAGTGATCGCACATCTCTCCGGTCTGGTCGGCGCGAAGGTAACTGTTACACTTGAAGTGGAGGCCGAGATTCCTTCTGGCGCTCCGGATCACGTTGTTCGCGTTGTCACCGAGAACAGCCGGACGCTGAACTTCACGAGCCAGGGGTTCGAGAAGGAGTAGCGGAGGTTTTGTGTTTTTTCATAGGTGTTGATGCCTATTTTTTAAACGGATAAAGGATAAGTTCTATGATTCTATAATGGCATTGATAAACAGGACAACTGTTCCAAATTTATAGGAAACCAACCCCATGAAAAACCTATTACTCCAAATCGCACAAGCACTGGTGGACAACCCTGAACAGGTAAAGATTAATCAAATTGAGGGTACTCAAACCGTTGTCCTTGAACTCAAGGTGGCAACGAGTGATCTGGGAAAGATCATCGGCAAACAGGGCAGAACAGCAAATGCCGTTCGGCACTTATTATATGCTGCTTCTGCAAAGTCTCAGAAGAGGTACATACTTGAGATTGTTTGATGATGTGGTGGGGTTTGAATTGAGACAGAATGGATTGGACTTGAAGATGGTCATTATAAGATATCTTTAATATGATCGAAGTTTGAATTATGGCAAGATCTCATAGGTTTTGAGAAGCCGGAATTTTGTGAGGTACTCTCAATGTATCGAAAGAAGTGGCAAGGATGATATCGATTAGATATCACAACACCGGCAATAGGCTATGTAATGGTAAGAAATTTGAAGACATCACATTTTACAACCCTTCTGTATATCATTGCAATTTACATGATAAACAGTGCTATATAATCACTGGTTATACAATATAGGAGACGAAACATTGAGGGATGACCCCGCAAAAAAATTAAGAGCAATTGGAAATCAACTAATTTCCAAATCTCAGGATCTAAATGAATTGGCAAAAATCATCCCTGATCAGTCTAGAAAAATGGCAGCATATGGAGATTATTATAATTATGTCGCTGATGAATATGACCGCTTATCTTCTAAGGGGATCGACTTAAGCGCTTCTCAAGGATTTAATTATTTAAATGAAGTTGAAAATACGTTTGGTTGGAAAGTACCATCGACTTATGGTGTCACTACAACAACAGTTACTGCCTCTGGCGCAACAACATCAATTACAGAGCCTTTTTTTCCATATATTGATTCCAACCCTGAATTTGAACTTCTTGAAAAACCACCTGAATCCTATAAAATTTTAATTTCAACCGATGAAACCATCGACAAACTAAACCAATTAAAGGAAGGGTTAGGAAACAGCTGGAGAAACGCCTGGAATGCTATGGGTATCAAAGATCTGAACTCGATGAAAACTGTAGCTGCAAACGCACGAACGGTCTTCGATGAATTGTCTTGGCTTGCACCAATCGAAGATTTAAAGAAATTAGACTGGTGCTCGCTTGATGATAAGAACCGACCCACGAGAGCTACTAGATTTGCATGGATTCTATATGGAGGTGAACTTCCTGTGTTTTTAAACAAAGACCCTTCGAATGACCCATCGTGGAAACCTTTCAAGAATAATTACGATAAGCTACAAAAATATGTTCATTTAGGCTCCTTACAACAAAGCCATCTTATCGAATTAGAAATTATAATGAAAGCACTGCAAGGTAGCATAGAGCATTACCTCAATTTTGGCTTTGATAGATTGAAATGATACTGAATTTTGCATAACCTCGCTGCTCCAGTGGACGGCGCAAAAAGCCCGCGCCGCCACTGAGCAGCCCGGTTATGATTATGAATAAAATTCCAAAAATGCTTTAAACTGATACCGGAGATGCATTAACATGGGGGCAGACCCTATAGTATACTGTTTACAGCAAGTGACCGATTACGATCAGTTTGAAAGATTCTGCAATGACTTAATGTCTGCAGAGGGATATAAAAACCTCGAACCGCTTGGCGGTCGAGGTGATAAGGGTCGTGATGCTATCCGGATATGCCTTACAGACTCTGATGATATATTTATCTTTGCGTATAGCGTACGGGAAGATTGGCGACGTAAGCTAAAGGAGGACGCTGACAGAATTAAGCAGGTTGGCCATAAGTTAAATCGCCTCGTTTTTAGCTGTACCGCACATTACAACGCTACAGAGAGAGATGAAGCCGTTAAATTCATCCGTGAAAATTATGGATGGACTCTTGAGCTGTACGGGATTGAAAGAATCCGGACACTCCTGTCAACCGTTCATGAACGTATCATAACAAAGCATCCGCACATTTTTACGCCACCATTTTTCCCCAGGGCCGGCGGCCAAACGTTATCTTTCTCGCCCGATCTCATCATTATTGATTTTGCCGACCCAGACGAAACCTTGGCGTCATGGTTAGCGCGGAAACTGAAGCTTCATGGCTATTTGGTTTGGTGCCGCAGCATAGACCCGGTTGGCGGTGAATCAATCAATGACACTACAGAAGCCTTGCTCGAACAAAGGGCAGCCCTTTGTGTATCGCTACTATCTCAACCCGCCATATCGGATAATGATCTATCCTATCGTCGGGCCGCAGCTATTCGTACAGGGAAGAAGAAAAACGCACCTTTTCTGATCCCTGTGATAGCCCAGCCAATATACGATGACACTCTAGATTCGAACACCAGGCCCCTTAAAAAAATCAGTTTTGTAGACAGCTGGCAAACGGGGCTAAATCAGTTGATTGGAATTTTGGAATCGGCGAATTGCCCAAAGGCAGAAGGCGGAAAGCATTTCGCACTAAATTCGTTTTTCTCAGATGACGTTGTGCTGGATCAGGAAGAAACCATAATTTCAAACATTTTTCAGGTGCTAAAGATCCCTGAAACGATTCACCGCTTTGAATCTCTCAGCGGCATTCCTTCTTCATTGAAAGGCGAAGTGTCGAGCAGATGGGCATTCAGGCAGGTTAATCCGACCACCTTTTTAAGTTTTCATTTCCCACCTGATGAAGATGCGAGCAAATTCAAACTAAGCAAGAAAGGTGGTGCTGTTTGGGAGTCAATAAACGATATTGATGGCATTTATGCAAAGAATCTGGTTCCAGAGCTGATAAAAAAATCGTTGGTTGTAGCTTGCCAGAAAAAAGGCCTCCAGTTTTGTACAAATTCATTTTTGCCTTATTTCCCGCCAGGTTTGCTCAAAAGCGATCGATTCTACTTTGATTTTTATAATGATACCAAGACTTTCATCAAAGTTTCCGGAGAACGAAAATATTTCCGGCCCGGGGCATCTGAATACTACAGATATTATCTCTCTCCCAATTTTTATGTATCAGAGAGAAATGAGGGGACGTATGCCGTAATTGTTCACGTCCACATTCGATTAACCGATCTCAGCGGTAAATGTCTCAAAGGCCGAAAAGTCATCTCCCGCCGAAAAAGTCTTTGCAAAGATTGGTTCAACGATGACTGGGCTAAGAAAATTACCGGAATTATGCAGTTTATCGGTGATGCCGGGAAAATTACCATCGGTGACTCTGGAAAAGACATGATCGTAATCAACAGCAGACCCTGCATGTGGACGGTTCCACTGAGCATAAACGAGAAGGCACTGGCCTATGAATCCGTGGCCGCAGATGATGCAATGATGGAATCATCTGAAAGCGATGAGGAATAATCGGGCGATGGAACAGATTGAACAAATTGAAAAATTGGTCATCCTAAACGAGCCTACACTGCAATTTGCTGAGGGGCAAGATGCCGTAGATCCGCATGATGGCCTTACTCTTTTTGGGCCCTTTAGCCTTAACCAGCCATCCCATCCTCAATCACCCACTTACATCGTAATCGGTGCACCAGAAGGGGTAGAACGCTTCAAAAGATGGTCTATTCTGATGAACAAGGCAGCGTTTATGCCTCAGACGGAGAAACACCGTCTTTGGCCCCCCTACCCAGGATTCGAGGTCGCCTTCGGAAGCAAGTGGAGCGAAAAACCCGCCTGGGCGCCAACCATTGATCGAGCTGCATTAATAAAGGCCTCAAACAAAAGAGATCCTCATGAACGTTGTTTTGCTGTGGTTGAAAAGTTCATGGATTTTTTCGAGAAGACCAGAAAATTGGATTACCAGGTTGATGTTGCAATATGCGTAATTCCAGACGAAGTATGGAAAAACTGCAGGCCTCAGTCACAAATCGCTGAGCCTACTGATTATGGAATCTCTGCAAAAAGAAAGAAAGCTCGCAAAGCTGGACAATTAGACATGTTTGAGGAATATGACCCAGAGCAGTACCACTATTCCCCAGACTTTCGCCGCCAATTAAAAGCTCGGACGATGCAGTATGATATTGCCTTGCAAATCATTCGTGAATCCACTTTGTCAGAAGCCGATGAAGATTCGATTTCTGGGCGTCGCCTTACAACTGTTTCTGACAGAATGTGGAATCTGGGCACTGCGCTGTACTATAAGTCCGGCGGCAAACCGTGGCGGCTTAATTCTGCCCGTGACGGCGTTTGTTACATCGGCATCGCATTCAAGTTGGGTGAAGCTAAAACGAATTCTGCGTGCTGCGCAGCCCAAATGTTTTTAGATACGGGTGATGGAATTGTGTTCCTTGGGGAGGACAAGCCCATATATTCACCAGTTAAAAAACAATTCACCCTTACGGATGACGCCTCAGAAAAGTTGCTTAAAGGCGTGCTGGAAACCTACAAAACCCTGGACGGGCGGCCTTTAAAAGAAATATTCATTCATTGCCGATCCGAGATAAACCCAGAACAGTGGCAGGGCTACCAAAAGGCTTGCCCAGAGAATTGCAAATTAGTTGGGGTCAGAGTTCGGCCAGAAAGAAACGGACCAAGGCTTTACAGGATTGGTACGAGACCTGTACTTCGCGGGACCTTTTGGAAAGTCAATGAGAGATCAGGATATCTTTATTGTTCCGGTTTCAAGCCACGTATTGCTACATACGACGGCTGGGAAACACCGGTGCCGCTCAAAATAGATGTTCAATACGGTGACGCTTCCATTGAAGTAGTCGCCAAGGATATTTTAGGTCTAACCAAACTTAATTATAACGCTTGTCGATTAGGGGAAAGTGTACCCGTGACCATCAAATTCTCAAACGCGGTCGGTGAAATATTGATTTCGAATCCAACTGTTACAGATCATCGACCTAATTTTAAATTCTATATTTAAGACATGTTATATTACAGACCGCACAACCAAGAGAATCTCATAACAAGACTGTTGCACTTAATCGCTGGGACTCAGCCATTTTGAGAGCTTTTGGCGTTGAATAAAATCTTGGCTTCTTTTTGCCTCCTTGTAGGTCCCTGCGCCAAGTGCGCTCGGGGTCGGACCACGGTAACCGACTATAATAACAGCAAAAGAAGTTTAAATTAGGACGTAAAAACGTCTTAAACCACTCTTTTTAACCCCAAAAATGACCTGTTAAGCCAAATAGTTTCCATGATATCGTCCAATTGAAATTTCTGTGTCAGAATATCTCAAATCCAACCTAATTTAGTGTGGGAATTAGTGTGGGAAAAATTTCCAAAATTTGCCAAAATCGACAAAAATCAGAAGAAACTAAAAATTTGAATCCATAGACCGCAGGCTCGAATCCTGCCGGGGAAACCAACAAAAACAAGGTGGGTAGCGAACTACCTATAAACTTTTAATTTCTCATCTAAATCCCACTCATTCAATAGATATTAGCACAAAAGCCCTTTTGAGAAAATTATTTGACATTCTAAAGCATATGCAATACCAATTTTATGAATCAGTTTGACTCCTTACTAATATTGATTCCTATTCTCGACCAAATTATTACTTCACTTTTCCGTTGATCTCAATCTGCCCCTGAAACCGCTCCTAAAATGATTTTCAGATATAAGAAAGATTGCCAAAGTATTGGTTTTGGCAAGTTAGTGAATGTTTAAAAAGCATCTAATTTTTGTATATCTTTACGAATAACAAAAGCTGCCGGGGAATTTGATATAAAAGAGATGAAAAACTAGTATCTCCAATTTGTACAACAAAAGATTACAATATTTTTAACCTGTTAAAAAAAATTGGTGAATTCCTACAATAAGAAGGAGGTTGCTGATGAAGCTGCTTTTTATGCTTTTTTTTATGTTATGTATGTTTGCTGAGCCGGTGTCTGTCGCTGCCAAAACAACATTTATCACCATAGGGACGGGTGGGATCACAGGTGTTTACTATCCCACCGGCGGCGCTATTGCCAAAATCGTTAACAAAAAACGCAAGGAATACGGCATTCGCTGCACCGTAGAATCCACCGGCGGATCGGTATTTAACGTCAATGCCATCATGTCCGGCGATCTGGAGTTCGGCGTTGTTCAGTCTGACAGACAGTTCCAGGCATACAACGGTGCAGAAAAATCCGAGTGGGCAGGTAAACCCCAAAAGGACCTCCGTGCGGTCTTCAGCATCTATCCGGAATCCATCACCCTTGTGGCAGCGGTCGATGCAGGTATAAACAGCATCGCGGATCTTAAGGGGAAAAAGGTAAACATCGGGAATCCCGGTTCCGGTCAGCGTCAGAAATCCATCGATGTACTTGAAGCAGTGGGGATTAATTACGAGAAAGACATGCAGGCAGAAGGAATCAAGGCTGCCGAATCCGCCAGCCTCCTTCAGGACGGCAGAGTCGATGCTTTCTTCTATACGGTGGGACATCCCAACGGATCCATAAAAGAGGCGACATCCGGGAAAAGAAAGGTGCGCTTTGTTTCTATTACCGGTGCAGATAAACTTCTGGCAAAATATCCATATTACACCAAGGCTAAAATACCTGTAGCGCTCTATCCGGGCGCTGAAAATAAAGAAGATGTCGAAACCATAGGTGTCAAGGCAACATTTGTTACATCGGCAAAGGTGGCGGATGATGTGGTGTACGCCATTACCAAAGAAGTCTTTGAAAACTTCGAGGACTTTAAAAAACTTAATCCAGCTTATCAGACCTTGACCAAAAAAAATATGCTGGAAGGTCTGTCTGCACCGATCCATCGAGGCGCTGCCAAATACTATGTAGAAAATGATTTGGCACAACACCCAGAGTTTCCTTGGCCTCCTCCTCCATCATCTGCTAGCACAACAATCCCAGCTGAACTCTTGAAAAATACGTTCGATGGGACCTTATATCTCCGTGATGTAGAACAGAAAATCTTAAATGCGCTTAATTCAACTGGTTACTTTGAGAGAAGCTATTATTCGGTACCGGACGGATTTGCAATGGTGACTCGTCTTGAGCAGATTAACTACGATGGAACTCCAAAAGAAGGGCCACATCGTTGGCAAACAAAGGTTGTACCACTTCAAAAATTTACTATTGGACAATATTTTAAGGCTCTTTTTATGGAAAATAAAGGCCTATTTCGCATAATTGTTTTTGTATTTACTCCACACCCATTTTCTCAAATAGGATTGAAAGTGAGTCGAAAGGAAGCCATAGAATGGTTATCTGCAGGACTAAATGTATTGCCTATTTCGATTGGCAATATTGAATATTCTAAGAGGTACAACTGCCATGCTTTGATATATGAATTTGAGAAACTTACCCCCGACAAACCAGCAATAACAAAATTGCCAGGTTATTTGGAAGGTAGAACCCACTTGGTAAAATCCAAGCTTTGGAGTTATTTGGAGAAATGATCATGGAAATTGAAATGACGAGATGTAAAAAAGGGCTTGGCAAGCTCTGGCTTTGCGGGGCTGGTACTATATTCATCATTCTACTTGTACAAACGATACTTGGGCACTATGGTGACCAAACAAACAAGGCTTGGCATTGGTTCCTACCGACTGTCATGCCAACGCTCTCTTTGATAGTTTGCATATGGATCATGGATGCTAAGGGTAAAACGGTAAAACAAAAACCCGTAAATAAATTTATTTATAAAGGGACCTTGGGACTATCTGCATTTTATTTATTTATTGTTTTATCATCAATTATAGCACAGCCTTTTATCTTATTATCACCAGTGGAATGGCTAAACCAATCTGATCTTTGGCTAGGTCCATTACAAGGCCTGGTAGCTGGTGCTATGGGCATATTTTTCGTTAAAAAATAACATTAAAGAGAGGGTTTGATTTTATCCTGAAGAAACCAATTATGAATGTCCTCTAAGATCCAAATTATCATTTTGGAGCCAACATACCAAAGTTGAGCTCTAAAATTAATTTTTCAGACAGTCTCACAATCTATCTTGTATTTTGAAATTAATTTAAAAATTCTGATATAGAACTTTTAACTGACATTTTCCTACCCTACAATTCTATCAAGCGAAGTATGCTTAAGAAAGATTAAACCTTGTTTTTTTTCAATTAACTTTAGATCAAAATATCTCAAATTAAATCCAATTTAGTGTGGGAATCGGTGTGGGAAAAATTTCCAAAATTTGCTAAAATCAATAAAAATTAGAAAAAATTGCGAATTTTAATCTATAGTTATTCAATATATTATAGAGTTTTGAGGAGGTTAGGAAGCTCAAAAGGTTCAAGCTTCGAATCCGTAGGCCGCAGGTTCGAATCCTGCCCCCGCCGTGCGGGATTTCACATCTTT